>JGI24159J19872_10005740_pt1 | contig 16079 bp, 12 predicted proteins | sample Ectturendosymbi4_FD_19872 | JGI IMG/M metagenome (IMG submission 19872) | reverse complement strand
AATTTTGTTACACCTCAGGTAACCATGGGTCAATTTGGGCAAATTTTTGTTCCCCATCGAAAACTACAAAACTTGTGCAGATTTCGATATGACTGCCCGAACTAGCGTCTAAAAAAATGCAGCTACTGAAAGATTTATGTAGAAGAACCTTTTGCCCAAATTGGGCGGATGTTATATGAGCAGGGTTAAAATGTTTGTTTGCAAAAACAATTTGGAAGTTTTCTTTGGAAGCCAAATTTGTTGATTTGGTGAGATATGTTGTAAATAATTATAGTTTTATTGATCCTGCAGGATAAATTTGTCACCAACCTTGAAAATGCTTTGCTCTGCTTCAGGCACTTTACTGAATTATATTGTTTTGCAAATATATCCTTTCTTTCAAGCAGGCAGGAACCTCCGCATTACATTTACTGAAAATCATGAGTACATATTAGAAAACAAAACTCTGAAAAATCAACAAGGTAGACAAGTTATAGAGTGTAGTCTTTGTTTACTGCTCATGTCCGTGTTTTCAGCTTCAGACTTGCAGTCGAAAAGCAAAATAAAAATATTTTCAGTGCCACAACCTTATGGTTTGTTGTTTTGCTAATTAAACAGTCTTAAAACAATTATTGACGAAAGGGCAACCTGAAATTATCTGTAATTTAGATGCAACAAACGCAGAGTACTTCCAGTGCAAAAGAAATTTTACCCAAACCTTATTACCATTTATCCCATTCAATGTAAACGGCTGGAAAACAAGGTAAATCGAACTTCAAAGAATTCATTTTAAGTAAAAGGTGATGATAACTACAACAACGTATTTGGAAACTTACACAGCAAGTCTTATCCTTACTTTGACGTTGACAAAACCCTTATTTAAAGTGAAATAGACGATATGATTCAAAATGCTCAGAATTATAAGATTTTTCGAAGAGTGCGATTTGTGAGCTGAAAATATTAGAGTTATTTAAATTTTTAATTTGAAAAAAGCAGAAAATATATCAACAAGCTATGGGCAAAATGCGATAGAGGTTGAGAACCAACAAATATAAGAAAATTGCAGGTTTGGGCCAGGAATGAATTGCCTTCCATAAAGGTATTTCCGAAGAAAGCACTGTATTTTATTTCCAAGTTGTTGCCTTCTATAAATGTTTATAATTAGCTTGTACAGGTGAAAACAGCAGGAAGAAGCAAAAAGACTATAATATCTCAAAAACTAAAATCAAACTCGTTTTTGGGTTGGACAAACTCGTATCACATCCAAGTCCTCAAAATATCTTTGGCGGCAAAGAATGCCACCTATTCTGACTTGTCTGGTTCTTGCATTTTTACATGAAGTAAGCAAAAGTTGAATTTGCAATGCTCCTGCAGGTAGTTTAATAAAAATAAATGTGGTTGAGAAATAAAGCATGGTCGTCACTCACTTCATGCGTTTCGTGGTGAAGCGCCGTTGTTGGATTCGTCTGTAAAAACCAATCTACGAAAAGCATAAAACAAAACGGGATCAGAAAACGGTATTGGTATTTCGGCTTTGACACTCCATGTATTGTCCTGCACTGTAAAGCATATAGGATGGCTCCAGTAAAGATAGTTTTATATCAATATTTTTCATAGTTTTAAAACAAAATTTCATAATCTTACGACAAAGCTTTCCAATACTCGTTTTAACCAGATGTAATACTGTTGTGCTGATATTTCTCTGTTTGTTTACCGATTATTCCACTCATACACCTTAATTATTTTAGTTTTTGCAAACAAAAACGAAAAGACATGCAACAAACTGGCTCTTACATTTAAAGGAAAGATGATTTAACTTTTAAAAACATTTGCTGAGTTCTATTACCACTTAGAGAAATGTTGAAAATCTCTAAGCATCTACTGTTTTTTGAAATATTTCTCTCACAAACATGTGAGAAATTTTCAGAGTCTTTTGCACAACTTTCTCCGTAAATCATCACGGGAAACAGCAAAAATAAACACGGACGAAAATTTTTCATGAATTAATCTACGATTGTTTTCAGCTGTTTCACTCTCGCACATTCCTATCTCAAGTACTTAAAACAAACTTCCGACTCACTGGTTTGGTCAGGAAGCTTGCACCCGCAGCAGCCGTTATGCTCCAGGTGGCTGCGATTGAGCGGCAAAGCAAAGTGGTTTTTCGTGCTGTACATCGAAGGGTACCGGGAGGAAGCGTAGCCAGCTGGCCCTTCGTGGTGCCAAGGAATACCGCCAGACATTTGAAGAGGTACCGGTCTTGTCAGAAATGGGCCCGCCATTTCTCATACAACAGAAATGATTTGGTTCCGTCGCGTGACTTGGAGGTATATATCAACTGGATGCAATTTAATCTGTTTGATAACAATGAGAAGCAAAATACGTTTCTGATCCGAAACGTCGTGTCGTGTTTTTCAACTGCACCATTCAGCATCAACTATAGGGTTGTTAAAACATAGAACACCCTAAAAGTAAAAATTTCTGAGACGTAAAAATGGATTTATCTGACTAAAGAAGAACCAATATCATCAGAAAAATAAATAGATGCGTATACTACTTTTAAATACCTTGTCCGGCTGCATTTATTGTTGTACGTGATAATATCTCACTATTTTTGGGTTGAATCGGTATGATTTTCAGCATTTATTTAATTAATGCGTTATAAAACGTATCTTCAAAATTTTCTATCTGAAGTCAAGATGATATTGCGAGGCCCAGAAGGTATACCTCAAAAATATTTCAGTTTTTTAATATATATGCATGCATCACTGCTGCATCACATTTGTAACGTAGGATTACTAGAAGTTTATAAAGTTGGCCAAAGCTGATATTTTTTGAGATTACATTGGCATGACTGCAAAAGCTTATTATCTTCAAAATCATCCAAACATCATGTTTTTTCTAATTGAACGTCTTGCGTGATTTCTTAAGAAAAGTATTTTCAACCAAATTTTTACAGTTAGCATTTTCAAAGCTGAAAGCGGTTGTAAACCCCTGTGCGGTAAATTAAGCAAAATTCGGTGTCCCACCCAGGAATTGCCAAAAGAAAAGTAATTGCTATCAGAAACTTAAACATTGTTTAACACAACATCAGCGTCATTTTCATCGGATATCTGTGGAAAATTATCTTACTGAATCTTACAGTTAAAAGCTCCAGATTTTCTATATGCTTTCGAGGAATCAGCTGACTGTTCTCTGCTTTCGTCTTTTTGTGATTATTCAAACTTGCAAATTCAAGTAAGTACTCTCCACAGTGGTGTTAAGCAAGGCATCGATCGGAAAATTTTAAATAGGAAATGGATTTCACGTGACATTACGCATCCTCAGTCTTTATTCATGTAGAATGAAAATTATGGGTTTTACCACAGAAAAAAACATTACTTGACCCAATGCCATTGCACAAGCCTGACTGCATTATTTTGTGCAAAAACAAGGTTGATACGAAATGCAACATTTAAAATAAAATAAATTAGCCTGTATTTTTACTTGAAAATAATGACTATCATGCTTTTCGCATGTACAACCGTACAATTGCTCGTCTTTTTCCGACATTTTCATAAATTTCCTAATACACTTTTTAATAAAAGCTTGAAGTCTTCGTCCTTCCTGGCATCTTGTTTTTAGTGATCCTTGCCATGCCTTCCAAACAACTTTAAGGAAATCAAGGCTAATTGTTTCCATTTCGCAGTAACTTTCACGTGCAACAAATTAATGCCCACTGCATGTAAAAGTTGACACAATTTTTTCCAAGATGAAAAATCGTAAACCAGCCACGTTCGCCTTGCCTGCATGCAGCCAATAAAAATTCTGCTGCGCAACCAACTGCTATCTCATGAAAATATGGTGATTTGTAAAGACATTAAAAGTTCACTTCATACCTTCTTTTACAGCGAAACAGGTGGCAAGCATTGCGAAAGTACAATAAGTCGTTCGTTCCTAAGTCATTTGTAATCACACCAAATATCGTTATCGGCTATTATTGCCGGGTTACCCACAGTCTGCTGGTTGTGTTAGTTCTGACTCTCTAAGTCTCAAGCGCGGGGGTCTTTGATGATTCCGGGCTAATCAAAACAAGCTCCGAATTGCATTGCTCTCACCATGCTATCGCGATCTCTATAGCGATACAGTGTTTGACAGGCTGCAATTATTAACCAGCACCAATGACTCTCCATAAAGTTTGATATTTGTTAGAGACTGAGTCAAGTACGAAACGTTAAAACATTTCAATGTTTTCGAATTCAAATTACCTATGAATCGAAAACCAAAGTTGTTTGCATTTAAAGTTAACGATGANATTTATCTTCAGTTATGTTGGCGTTAGTGATTTTCAGACCATTGNTGTTGGTATACGTGTATCTTCTTTTTTAGGAAATGAANCAGAATGAGGTGATTTTAAATATTTAAAAAAAATTTTCGTCTTTGCAATAAGTGAAGGTAATCATCAAAGCTGCCAGGAAGTGGGAAATGCATTTCGTGAAAACTATGGCTACTAGAAAAACTGGTCGAAACAACATATTTAGAAATTAGTCGTCCAGCGATCATTGGTACATTAAAAAAGTTTTTCAAATAATGATGCTTCCAAGACCTTTTTATGCGTAACTTGTTTTCAATGCTATCACCAGAATTCTTATACAATGTGTTGAAGCGCCTAATACGCTTGAAATTTTTTTGACAGAGTATCATCCGTTGACAAACGTTGAAACCTTTTTTGTCCGTTTAAAAAGGTTTGAATTTGTTGCAAAGACTGATCAAGATTTTTTTGTAATAAAAGGGGAAGTCTTAAGCTTCTCTGTCATTGGTCGCTCGCCTCTGTTTTTGCAGAAGTTTTGGTATCACTCAGTCGCAATTTCAAACTTGCAAAGTACATTTCAGGAACCTGTTCGAAGGTGTTTCGTTTTAAAGCTTTGAAACAATGTATACATTTAGGGCAAAGCAGCACGAAGCCTTTTCAAATTATCAAACCTTCCATCAGATTCGGCCCTTTTACAGTATATTGAACATTTGGACATGGCTTAATCAATGACATATGCTGCAACTTTGCAGATATAGAATGCCTTGAAAAGACTTGCAATTTCTTACCTTTTTCACCAGAGGCACAGCATACGTAGTTCACAGTTACGTAACTGGTTTTGTTTGTACATGACCTATGGTCTACCTTGTGCCTGGGCAGGATCAAACAATCAGCTGAGGTCAGCAGCCGAATGAATAGTTCTTCGCGTCACTGCAGTCACAGCAGTCATGCTAAAAATAATTGGGATTTCATGTCTTTACAAAGTGACTTACAGTATGCGAGTATGGGGGATAACATAACCTGAGGAGGCATGAATAACTAGCTATATAACAGGCAACAGCATAAATTCAAATGGAAGATGTGTAAAATCTGTAAAAGTAGCGGAGTTAAAGGAATAGATCTTTCTGTTTTCTAATGAAATGAAACTTTACGAATTCTCGGATTTCAAAGTTTCCGAGTGTGAATGTGTCAGCGAGTGTGTATGTGTGTGTCCGAACCTCTAGCACTGAGAGCATGACTGATTGATTGCTTTGACAAAGCGCCAAACCGAGTCCGCGCAAGAATAAAGATGTTGCACAGTCATCAATAGATCGCATTTCGCATCCAAAGAGATTTAACGGAAAGNCGAGGCCAATACATTCGGCCCAGGTTNCGCTGCAGGAGCTGCCAGAGTGGAGAAATATTTCCCGCCTGCCTATCGGTTCCCCGTNCAAGGACTGACTGCCCTGCATAAGTGAAGGAATCAGCCTGCCCATTCAAAGAGACATTCTATCCATAGCTTGAGGCCCGTCATGCGTTGCCGCTCGGGGCCAGAGGGCGCCTGGAAATAATAATGGCCAAAGAGTATTGCAGTTTTGCTAAAAGCCCCGAACTGCAGCCCCATCGCTGGTTGCAGTTTCGCGTCATGCTCGGGAATGAAATTTTCGCAATTTCATCAAAGACTGAGCTAATTTTTTTCAGTTAGGCGCTGTTCAGCGGATGCCATCTTCATCGGAGTCCGGCCGTGTTGCTTCTTGCGTTACCATCGGAACAACTTCGTCGAAGACCAAGTGCATGCAGTTGAGAAATGGGCGATCTCTTCAACACCTTAAACAAATCTCTGCCCCGGCTATCGTCGAAGGCACTCGAAGGACAATTCTTGTGTTGTTCAGTTACTCCGCTGTAATCTTGTCCTAGCATTTGCGTTATGAGTAAGAACTTTCCGTCGATGTTCTCGTGTCTTCGTCGTTCAGATCGTCACGTTCGCGAGCGCGTGGGCCATGTAGGCACTGATTTAACTGTAACCATGTTGTTGGTTGCTCTTCACACATGCTTCGTTTTGAGTTGTTTAAAAATTAAATAAACTATTAAAATTTATTGTTTTGCAACAGCAAAAACAAAAGTTAAAGGAAATTTTTTTCTCTGTCAGAAGCTTGTTAACATGCGAGTACTTTACTCTTTTGACCTATCTAATTATGTTGCTAAATCTTTAAGCCTGTTTGACCATTGTCTTATTAACCTGTCTGGCTGGCCTTTCACTATTTTTCCTGATTTATGCGTATTATCAGTGATTTTAACTTCTGTCCTACACCTCACATTAAGTGCTATAGATCGCCTATCATATGAAAACCAACATGACACTACGATCAACGCGAAGTGTTCCAGCAATCTAGTTCTATTTTTAAGAAGTTCTTAGTGAAACAAGCCTGGTTAATCAGTTCATTATGCAATAGCAAGATTAAAACTTGCAGTAGGTACCCGCTGCTGAAATCATTTTTTCAGTTGGTCGCATACAAAGAAACATATTACCAACTAAAAACCGGTCCTCCATATCAAGCCACCATTTTTAATTTGTTCTTCAGCACTGCTTGAAAACGGCAACCAGATCTCTTCTGTAAATTGCTGTGGTGAAATCGTTTCAATTCGCTTTTGACTGCGACCTATATGATATTCAGTTTTATGATTCGAACCAATGTGGTCGCTTTCTGTTGCAAGGTCGCTTGAACGTGCCTCTCGCGATTGTTACGTCACACTTTCCGACGATTTTTTGCGTCACACTGCAAACGCTCGTTCTGGTTTGAGCAACACGCCGAGAACACATATTTGCCAGCAAGCTACTTGTGACTGGAATATCGAAGCATTACTGTTTGAGGCTTATTAAAAACATATCTGTCGTAAATTACCACAACTCAAATGCTTTGCTTTGGCGATTCCTTTGAACTGGTGGTTACGCCCACCGGCTGATTATTACATATTGCTTTCCAAGAAGTACTTGAATTTACTTAACGTCATCGAGATTGCATTGAAGGATCATTTCATTTGCCATGAGTTTTCACCTTGTAATCGCAAGTCTTTGAAAATTTTTGTTAGGTTACAGCAGATTTCTCTTCAAACAAATATTAATTTTTCAATTCATTTAGGAAGCTAATAGACTTTTACAAAAAGCATCTAGCTCCCATGGAGCATAGAAAGCTTTCATTTCAAATTCAGTAGATGAAGAAAGGATTCCACTAGCAACTTGAAGTTTTCTAATGCTTTTGTATGTTTAACCTTTTCCAAAAGCTGAAAATTATAAAGTAAAACGATAACAAACACAGTGTTTCATGCACAGTTTGACAGTTTTCTAACCACCCATGACGTTTTAACAGTCCGAAGTGTTCAATATAGCTCTTAATTGCCACTTCCCTGACAAACAGATGAATATTTTACGTACAGAGGACTCCGGACCCTTTTCCTCCTCAGAAGTAAATACGCCCATCTCCGAAAACAGGCAACTTTTCGGAATCAGAAAATAAAAATAAAAGAATAGCCTACCATTTTTCAAACTTTCGAAAATTATTTTCTGGTTCTCAAGACAGAAACTGTCCATTTCCGAAAATCTGAAAATTTAGTGTTACAGCTACTATTTCCAAACAGTTGGAGTAGGGAAAGAAAGTGGGACAAAATCCTGATGTTTTCGTTTTGTTAAGAGCCAACCAATACGAAAGGGCAACCACCATCCCATTCATAAATGCAATTCAAACCACTTTAGTGAGACAAGACCTAAGAATGGACAACGAGAAACATTACGTTTTTGCCCATTGTTTGCTACAACTGGTATTCAAAGTTTAGCGAGTGACAGGGAAAACGTAACCACCGGCTTCGATCAATCGCCACAGCTGGTTACCAATTACGCCAAAAGTCCATTTGTTTGCGTTGAATCATTGAGCAGAAAGAAAGGGCTCACCATTGTTCTAATGACGATGACCATGGCAGATATTTGGAAGTCTTGAAAAGTCGCAGCAGAAACAAAAAATGACACCAGTAATTTCTATAGCGGTTAGTCCTTGGTATGTTGCTCCCACAACTTTTACACTTTTCAAGATTGACAAAAGTGAAATATTTGCGGAAAAAATAAATTAACTTTCGCAAAACCACCGTTTGTGTTTTGCTGTGTACCAGCAATTGCTGTGTACCAGCAATAGTGAGCAGTAAGTTGCATGGTTACTTGTACTTTCCAACAGGTTATGTTTTCACCTTGCTTTAATGTTCATTACCACGTTGCAGAAATTCCGGTCAGCAGAAGTAAACGAAAGATACAAAGCTAACTTTTAAGGGTGCTTGGATATAGCAGAATGTAAAATGTAAGTTGACGTTTTCTGTTAGTAAACAACTTTTAATGTCTTTTATTTAAACGAATGTATCCATGTTACGGTAATAATGCAATTAAAAGTTTGTAGGTTGACATACAGAGAAGCACATTTTCAAAAGGTTTTCTTTATCAGGAATTTATTAAACTCAGCGCAGCGCATATCAAGGATTGAAACTAAGTTAACATTCGGAGACGTAACTTGTTTCTTCAACCTTACTAAGCAATGTGTTGCCTTTTTCTAAAGGTTCGATCAAAACAATCAGCGAACAACACGGAAACGGACGATTTTTGGCAAAATTAGTAAATTACCTTGTTTACTATAGATAATTTTAAAACTCTTAAAGTTTGAAGGACAGTTTATGAATTTATTGCATGACAAACAAATCTATTGAATACAGCAAATATGTGCTAGTTACGTACAAAAAGTACTATCTTTTATTTCAATGTGTGATTTTTTTGTTGTGATATCCAGGTTTAGAAAAAAAACAACGTTCAACAAAATTGGACGTAAGCTACAGTTGGTGTATAATTCGTCCATGCATCCACATGAAATTTTTATAGGAGAAATAGAAGAGAAATTAACGTCTAACATGATAGCCTGCAACGAACGCATTTTAATTTGAAATCAAGTGGATTTTCGTTGATGCCATTCAATACATTCTTGGGCATGAACACAAACAAAAATTTTGCATGTTTCATTGCTGTTTTTTGTTAATGAAAACAAAAATGTCATTCAACACGCTTTCATTTTTCAGATGGTTCGGAAATTAACATTGAATCTAGAGCGGTTACTGTTGATAACAAAACCGATGCGTCGCTTGTAACTAACGCTTTTCACTTTGAAATATTCTGTGCAATCAAAGCTGATTTTATTTATTCTGCTCAGTTGGTAGTATAACTGCTTTATGGGACAAAGGTGGAATGACGTGTCTTGGTGAATTGAAATGATGTTGGTCAGGCAGTCTAGCAACGTTTTGCTTGAAGGCTAAAAAATTGCGCAAGCACGAAAACATGCGCAGCAAGTGTACTTTCGTTTTCATTAAATCACGGTAAACAAAGCGTTGAAAGGGGGAGAACTTTCCCATAGGCGTAGCCAGGGGGGGCATAGGGGCCGTGGGACTCCCCACATTTATAGTAAATACAGTCATTTTGTGCTTTGAGAGGCGTTTTTTCAAACAAAATAGTGCTATTCGCCTAAAATCAAGCATTTTAGCCCTTCCCAATTTTTTTGACCCCTCCCAAATTTTTGGGCTGGCTACGCCATTGAACGTTCCTCGCTTTTCCTCGTACATGCGCTATTGCCCAGACGTGTTGAACTTGAAAGCGGAGGCGGATCAGTGAATGTCAGTTTCTACAGAAACGGAATCCGCATAGAGAACGCTTGAGCTTACGGGTGCTGAAGTGCTGAATGCTGGAAAAAATGTTGTTGGAGTCGGAGACGTTGTTCTCTGGCGATGTTTGAGTGACAGATATCGCACAGAGTTTTCTGAAGGACTCTGATCGAATATGTTATCTGTCGAACAGTGGAACTTGACTTGGTGGGGATGAGAAGGGGAAAACAGGCCTTTATGCTCATTGTGAAACCAGTCGATATCCTGAGCTTGCTGAAGATCAGAAAAACTGATGCCGGTTTCTCGGCTGCCACTCACGGTGTTGCAAAACGGCTGAGAAATTGCGTTTACCTCCTCACTTTGCTGCATTTTTGCATCAGCAGTTTCATTAAAGACTGCACAGGAATCAGACGGTCTCGATGGTGGATGGGGCCACCAGGCACTGTAACCTTCTTTCGCAAAGCCTTCCGCCGAACAGTTGATTTCACGTAAAGGAGACAATCGATTGTTGTAGGAGACTTGGCTCAACCCTTGCTCCGCACTGATGGTGCCGCTTTGGGGGGGGTGAGTACGTGAGAGTTTTGTGCTCGTCTTCCACGAGTTATTCAATTCTGGAAACATTAGGTAGGAAGGGTTCAGTTGTCCATGACGAAAGAGTTAAAAGCATTGGCCAATCGAAAGTTTGCGCTCTTTGCAAATCAGCTGAGTTGATTTTAATATTAGGTACTCTAGTCAGAAGAATTTTGGTGTTATTTTAATAAAACTAAGTTCACAGAACTGCTAAATTTGAAACTCATGACTTTTAATTAGACGTTTTTCGTAACATAATCTACTTGACAAATAAAAGCTCTAGGTGTTCTGTAGGCTTCAGAGACAAATAAAAGCTCTAGATTTTCTATAGGCTTTTCTTTCACTTGTGGAGTGAAGTTACTTGCGTAATCTACTCGAAATCGACAATATATAGTGTATAAAAGGCCCAACAGAAAATTCGACCGAATTTATGGAGAACTTTTGATAATTAACTTCCACGGCTTTAAGTATCAAAATTTTCTCGAGGCATTGCCATAACAAGGCACAAAACGAAATGAAAGTTTAGCTGTAATGAAAGTGATTTGAAATTTTTTAACTAAACTACTCTCTGCCAAACTATTCCTGGAATCTGTTCGAGCAAAATGGCATATTTTTGCAAATATTATATTCGCCAAACAAGTTCACAAACAACAGCAGGCAGTTTTCTTCGCATGTCAATTGCAAAAGCCTGTTTGTACTTGACTCTTTTGAACGAAGCGGCGTATGGATGCCAGTGACAGCAAACGTGAAATTTACTAATATTGTGAAGCACATAGGCGCAGGCGACGAATGAACTTTAATCGGCTATTCTTAGAACAAGCGTATGTTTAGCCCTATCAAAAATAGCTGCTCTCAAAACCTCAAAATCGATAGCCTGCTTTTTAAATGCAAACTAAGCAGCTGGAAGTATCTGCACAATTCATTTCGGCGAAACAAATGCTCTTCCAAGAGCATTTAATCCCCAACTTAACCTACAGTTTGCTTCATGAACAAAGAGCGCTTCAGCTAATTCTTATTGTGTTCGCAGACACTGGCATATTTATACAAGCTACCTGTTTCCTCTTGCTGTTCCAACTTCCTGGAATGTTCCAGAGCTTCTTGTCTTGCTCGTCTTAGTTTCTTACCCCACGTTTTGTCCTATGTACGTCAGAAAAGACAGTTCATCCACAGGCGTGAGGGTTTACGATTAAAAGTTTCTTCAAATGTTGAAGTAATTTTTCGTTTAATGAAAACAGCTACCTTTAGCGAAAGCAAAAATTGCCATTTGTAAAAGTTGTTTCAACGTTTTGGTTTGCATAACTAGGACATATTTCCAATTTTCATAACGACATTTGAAAAAATAACTTGTTTTTGCTACACCAAGAAGTGTCTATAACTTTCTAGATATGTGCGTCGCATACAAGTTTAAAGTATACCTTGGTTGTTGTTATCAGATAAAGCGAAGTTACATAAAAACAAGGTTAGCAACGTTTTAAAACCTTAGCTGATTCTTTTGTCTGCCTTGTGTGAAACAACAAAGGTACACCGAAGAAGAAAGAATAAGTGATCGTCCCATTGAATTCATTAAGTTACAGTTTATCCTTATCGATATCATTCGAGTTGATTCTGCTTTCAAAAACAGTTCCATTTACTCTTACCTACGCTACTTCAATGCGTAAACTAAGCCAACAGTCAAACATGCTTGTGATTGAGAATATTTATCACATTACTTGCATTCCTTGCTTAATATCAGTGTAAAACAATTTGTGCTATTCTAGACATTTTCCATAATTTCGGGAAGGTGATCGCAGACAACACACATTTGCATTGTAAGATGATTTTACTACACAAAATATCAAACTGGCCCAAAAACGTTTTCATGTAAAAACCTCCTTGTCTTCCTATGCCTTGAAGAAAAAGGATTAAATAAATTAGCTTCCACGAGCGTGATACCACCTGCGCGGTTCAAACTGTTGCTTTGTTTTAAAACACTGCATGAATATAACTTTTTACCTTAATTACTTCGTACAGATAATTAAAAAGCTCTAGGATGGTTAGGATGCTGGCGCCGATGAACAAACCCATCTGACCTCCAATATCACCTGAGGAGTAAGAAATATGAACTGAGCAATGCAACCGTTTTAGATCAGCTTTTATGGCGTTAAAACTGCAAGAATTACATATTTGCGCAACTTTTACCAGTCGTACAAGACACTTCTGCAGTACCTACCCAACAAGCCAGGTATTTCGTAGGCCACCTTTTGCTCTATCGTTTCATAATTGAGTGCTTCGAAAAAGATGTTCAGTTTCGCGTAGTTGTTCCTACAGGTAAGAAAGTAGGTTGAAATAAGAAGCAGGAGGGCGCCTGAAGAATAGTTGATGCTCAAGACGATTTTACTTTTATGGGGTTTTAAATTTTAGCCGTGCCTCGTGTTTCAAACTCTTTCTGGCAATTGGCTCATAAAAGCTTTATTGATAACATGTATTGCGGTAACGTATTGCTCAAGATTATTCTAAGAGTGCGAATCATAATTCTTGTGCCAATAAATCAATAGATTCCGGCATGCTTACTACGATAATGAGTCCAAGCAGATAAAATACATTTATATACTAATTCAAAGTTTTCTGTAATTTGCCCTGAGGAGAGCAATGAAATGAAAGTGGAGGAAAAATCGCCTACAAACAAACTAAGCGAAATGAAAAAAAACTTTGAGACTGCTAAATTTTTTAAAATTACCTGACGTATTCTTCTTTCTGGTCATATTTGTGAGCAAGATAGCTCAACGCCTGTGTGCTAGGAAGTCGAAGAGTGGATGTTTGTAGATTGTACCTAAAATAGTAATGTCAATTTTTTGCTGAAGGTCAGCGATCTAACAACCAGGGCTGCGGAGCCGTCGTAAAAATGGCACAGCTCTGGCTCCGGAGCTCTTCTGTTCATGAACATGGTTCCGGCTCCATCTCCAGAGTGGTTGGTTTTCATGACTGTGGCTCCGGCTCCGGAGCTCTCTTTTTTCATGCCTCCAGCTCCGGCTTCTGTTCGTTTTCACACAATAATATTTTCAACTGTCTTGGTGTGCCTCAAGTTGAATGAAAAATGAAATATATGAAGTAGTAGGCTACACAAAACTAAGAAAATCTAACAAACTTTTTTGAGTAATTTAATCTGGTAGTTTTTTACAAGCAGCGCTCTTACTATGAGGAAATAAGCGACAAAACAACAATCGCAGGTTTAGATGATTCAGAGAAGAGTTAGCAGAAACGTAAGTAAGGATAACGGTAATGTAAACAATTTCTGGAAAGGCAGTTGCTGGTTCTGTCGCCAATGCCTGAGGACGTTTTGTTACTTCTTACGAACAGAATCAAGAAAATGATTGTTTGGAAAACTACATTTGCGTTCGAGCGTTTAAACACAGACCTTGCAATCCCATTTGACCAAGTGTTTTTCACTCGTTGTATGCTTTGCCTGTTGCAAACTTGGCCATTCCAGCTAACATCTCTGCCCGGCAAACCATGCAAAGAGCGAAAAACACATAATCGATTACCTCTAATGTGTTCTTTCTAACATGCACAAATTTGCATTGACGCAAATGCAAAGATGTGTTGAATGCAAAGATGTGTTGAATCCCGTACGGGTCACTTTTNTGACCAGACTCGTCACGTTTTTGGAACTCCATAACTCGCCAGCCGATTGAGCTAGAGAGCTATCCAAACCATCCACNGATTCAGCAAGTCTTCTGCTTGAAATCGAAAACAAAAACGTTTTTCGTTTTCGGTTTGGGGTTCGCTTGGGGGACCGCCACAAGTGGGGGTGTTTTTGCTTTTTTTTGGCCGCCTTCACCTTTCCCTGGACTCCAACCCATTGGCCCATTATTTTGGCCCAAGTTTTTTTGGAAACTAGGCCAAACTCCGCGTCCTTAGAGCCCTTGAATGGCTTTCTAGCATATTTGTAGCCGAAATTATGGACAAAAAAACAAAAATTGGTGAAAATTTCTGCACCTACCAACCCCAACCTGGGATGCAAAACAACCCTTTTCTGTATGGCCATCAATCCCCAGCAGATCGAGCTAGAGAGCTGTTCAAATCCCTTCTGAATGGGGGAAGACTTGTAGTTCAGGCTGAAAACAAGACTTTTCACCGTGCGATTTCGGCCTTTCAGGCTATGTTTACAAAACCACAGGTTGTTTTGAATGTTTTGACAGGTTTCTCTAAGTCTAAACAATCCGTGACGCCAACGGCCCGTGGGAGTGCGTGAATCGAGAAGAATCAGCGGCGCGAAATCGAGCGAGATTTAAATGCATTCTAGGCTATAGTACGAGGTTTTAGAGAGTTTGATGGACTTTTTAGCATTTATGCTTGAGGAGTTATGGCAAAAATGGTAGAATATTAATTAAGGAAATCCCCTGAAGACCCTTGGGAATTCCTGACATATTTGGAATATGTTTGGCATAACTTTTGAACCAGAAACGCTAGAAACTTGTTCAAGGGCTCTAAAAACGCGTATGTTAGCCTAGAATCCAAAAATACTGCAAGCCACAATATTGGCGCGTGGTATCGGACGATGACGTCATATAATTAACCAAAAAACAGACCCCCATCATGAGCCCACTGGCCCAAACCCCCCCATCCAAATTAAATTTTTTTTTTTTAATCTAAACTACACGACGCCACCAGTCATTACAGGGTTTGAACAGCTCTCTAGCTCAATCTGCTGCCGAGTTGTGGCTGGCCAAATTTGCCCTGAAAGGGCAAATTATGCCTTTTCTGAAAAGTATTGAATTAGGCCAAAAACTGTTTTTTTGACTCATAATTTTGGCTGCAGCTATGCTAGCAAGTCAACCAAGGGCTCTGTAGACGCGGATTTTGACCTAGTTTTCAACAAAACTTTGAGCCAAAAGAATGGGTCAATGGGTTGGGGCCCGGGGCCGGCCAAAGGTGGCCAAAATTTCCAAAACATGTCCTCTTTGTGACGTCACCTCCAGAAAAGCCCCCACCGAAACCGAAAAGTTTTTTTTTTCGATTTTGACTACAAGACTTGCTGAATCCGTGGATGGTTTGGATAGCTCTCTAGCTCAATCGGCTGGCGAGTTATTGAGTTGCAAAAACGTGAAGAGTCTGGTCAAAAAAGTGGCCCTTGCGGGACTTAAGGGGTGAAAAGATCGTTATTCAAAGAAACAGTATGACTTCTAACAAGAAATTCACCTTTGACTTTTTTAAAACAGCTGAAAAATTTTGATTTCTTATCTTTTGCACTCATAATAAGCAGTGATGAATCACAAAGTAAAGCACAAATTAACCTGCAAAGCGTAGGAGAAAATAAGACTGCTTACCGTGCTGAAAACATAATTTGTGCCACAGACGAAAACTTCACGCATTTGTTTTCATTGCTTTTTTATAACCTCCTGATAATGTACTGCTATTCAAAGCTATGCTAGTTCGCTTCCAATTAGTTATGACTTTCATGTTATGCTACCGCTTGTGAACGTAATGTTTCCTCGTGAATTTTGCCAGTAATCTAGTAAACCTTGCTAGTAAGCCTAATGGTTTCTAATAAAAATTCCTACTTTACAATGGCGTGCCGTGCATTTCACGCTTAAATCTGCAA
>JGI24159J19872_10005739_pt1 | contig 16084 bp, 8 predicted proteins | sample Ectturendosymbi4_FD_19872 | JGI IMG/M metagenome (IMG submission 19872) | reverse complement strand
TTAAGTGCCTTGCTCAAGCGCACAGCAGCGATAACACAGGCAGGTTTAGGGAGTCAGACCATACGATCCGGAACCGTCGCTTTTAAAACATTGCGTTGCGTTGCGTCATCGAAGTCGCGTACATATTTGCATCACTAAAAGCAATTACCGTAAATTTTTTTGTCTGCGAGAAGACAACACGCAAGGAACTTCAACCCTTTGAGTTAACAAGCAAAGTAAATGCAGAATTTGCCCATAACGGCACCTCTCGGGGATTGCATACCAGACATTGTACAAACCCAGTAGTGGCGCTGCAAGACCACTGTACTTATAAAGCGCCAGCAAAACACCATATAAAATCAAAAAATCACATGTGACTGTTAAGTGTAGACATCTTGGCAGATTGTGCAGTGGGAGAGTGACTGCCGAATACTATAGTAGCGATAAGCCACGTGGTTTTATACTGTGTGAAAAGAAGCATGGGTGAAAAAGAGCGACAACAAAGCGAAAGTTTTGTCACTTTTGCCGTGAAGTAGTTAGTGCATTTTCTAGTGTAGCAAGGGTAAAGCATTTTGTGAACGTCCTTTTGCATTGCATCGTAGTCAACAACCTGAAAAGGTCATCGTCAGCAACCTGCAAAATGATAAGCAACATGTCGACATTGCCACCCCAGCCCCCTGGAAAAATGTGTGCAGTCACCCATGTCGCCCATGAGTCCCTACAGAACAGACAGCAGCTCTGGATGTGTTGACTTGATACATTTTTTCAGCCTTACATTAACTTTTTGTGTGGGCACAATGCGCCCACTTTGAGGCGCAGTACTCAGCTGCGTAAAAGGAAAGAGATGATGTGTGGGGGACTTGATAGTTAGCACGCCGTTTGTCACTAGCCACACATTTACTAAAATTGTACGTGGCGTTTGTCTTGGATGCTATAGTTGGCAGGTAGGGCCAGTAGCCCAGAGATCAATGAAAAGTTATGTCAAAGTGTTTGGTTGATTTTGTCAAGGGAATAAGCTGCCCCCAGGTAGTATCTCGCAGATCATAGTATGCTTCAGAGTTTGCTGAATAAAAAACACTGCAAGCATTCTTAATTGTAAGTTTTAGTCTTCAGTCATAAATGTAGTTATGACTGAATTAGTCATAAATGTGGTTTTATGACTGAAAGTCTGTACAGTTTCTGAATCAGCCGAGAATGGTATTTTAAATCGTGTTTTACATTTTGTTACAGTACGCTAAAGGCTAAATAATCACCATAAATAAACTTTGTGCTAGTGGTCTGGTGGAATGCCACAGCCCAGAGGTGTAAATATTAAGCAGCAAGCACTGATGATTCTTGCGGAACTCCTTTGCAAAGGCGACACCTCTTTCATTTTTTATCACTGCTAAGCAGCACAAACGTTTTGGGTCTGAAATAGAAAATATTAAAAATCGTCTGATCTTCAATAAATGTGCCCACTTAAAGACGGGTGACTCGTGCGATTAATTTTTAAATGAAGACGTTTGATGTATTCTGAAAAATTATATTTCAAAGGTGTAGATGACTGCAATTTGCTCATCGCTATCATGGTGGCCGTCTCCTGCGCCATTCACCACGTTGAGATAAAGATACACCAATGCTTGCACCTCGCAAACTTTTATCGGGGATATTCGTCTTCTGAACAAGTAAACTCCATAAAACTGCTATTCTTATAGAGCTGCCATTGGTCTTTATTTCGTAAGTTCAATGTTTCTGTGTAAATTAGGCCTTTAACATCCAATGGAACAATGGCTTGTACAAATTATTGAAATAAAAGACGTAAGTGAAACACGTATTAATAAAATTGCCATATTACACCTGGGCGCGTCTGAACGAGATTCAAAAACATAATTATAATTCGTTCTTTTCGTCGCAATGGCGCCTTATAAAACAAACGCTTTTGAATCGACAGTTATAAGTCAAGTAGGGGCGTTACAAAAGTTGTGTTGTTATGTGTTCTTAAGTTGACAGAATGGCAGAATAACTAAACCACTAATTTTGGACTTCAGAGTTTTGATTTCATATGCAAACCAGTAAAAAACAAAAAGGAATGTCGAAATAAGCCAGATTCGTGTACGCAAAAAACATCAAAATATGTCGTGCTGGAAGTATTAACTAATAAAGATGGGCAGCCTCTTGCAGAAGCATTTTGTCATGATTGGTGGATTTATTGGTGAATTCCTTAACTGCGACAAAATAGAAATATCTATCATATCTGTTGCCAAGCACGTTTCGGGCAGTGATGGCGTGACTTAAGGCTATGACACGAGGGGGGACGCCGGAGAGCGGGGAAATGGCATGGGGCTTTGACCCTCTGCCCTTTCGAAAGAGGGGAAACGGGGGCGCAAGTACCTTTTCATAGCAATATTTATGACTCGAATCGAGTCACAATGAATGACTCGAGTGAAAGTGATTTTTGCAAAATCTCTAAGTCTTATTGACAAACACACTTACACAGTTAATTTGGCAACAAAGAAATTAGCTTTTTTGCTTCAGTGACGCATGATTAATTAATACTGGCCCAAATTTTCTGTTGTGATTGCGTCTCCTAATGGTGATATGCTCGCTTTTCAGGATCAGTGGTTCCACCGGACACTGTAGTAGATCTCAGATTTTGCTCTTCACCTAGGGGCCAGCAGCGCACAATACATTGGGGCAAATGAAAGACAAGAGGTATTTTGTTGCAGCAAGCTAGACTCGTGGAATTGGCTGATAGTGAACAAGAGAATTGCAATCAAAGCTAAAACGAAAAAACTGCTTTCACCAAATGCTTAGATCTAAGTAGCCTGTAACAAAAGTGCTGAAACCATTTTGGGCGAGAATGTTTAGCTCATGACGCACCACGTTGTAGCTAAACAAAAGCATAAATAAATTCATTTATTTTCTTTGACTCGACGTTGACTCCAGCTTGTGTAAACCAATGACTTGAAGTGCCTCGACAGTTCTTGTGGCTCGATACTGACTCGACCATGTCATGACTCAACTCCGACGCGACTCGTAACACTTGTAGGTGATTTTAACGTGACTACGATTCGAAAGGCTTGTGACTCGACTCGTAAAACGTGTAGATGACTCTGACCAGAAGGGCTCGTGACTCGACAAATATGATTCGGCCACATCACTGGTTGTGGGTTTGATACTCTCCATTTAAAGATTTAATCTACCATTCAGCAAAAGCAAATCAAGGTTATTGCCATATTTGCTACGACTAAGATATGTTTTTAAACGCTCACCGTATATTCACCATATCACCAGGTGTGTGCGTAAAGTTTTACAGAATTGTCGTTTAGCTCTGATTTGTACTTAACAGATGTGTGTTAGATACGATCTATGCTTCGCACAGCCACAACTGCCTTTGAACAAAGCAAATATCCGGTTAAAGGGCATGTTCGAGATCACATTTTTAGTTTCCCCTCACTTTGAAAGTTCCTCTGCAGTAGAACGCTTGAGGTGGCTGCTGTTTATTTTTAGCCCTTGCATTGAAAAGGAACGTATCCATTGCTCTTAAATTTGCACTTATTTTTCCGCATTGCGCTCTGTTAATCAAGTTTCCAGGCAAGTAAAATACCTGTTGCTCAACCTATTTTTCCGGTGGTAACTGATGGTTATCTTTTCAGGAATAATACGCTTGAAAGAATGTTCGTGTTGTTTTTCTTTTTATTATGATATATGATGATGTTTGGTACCAATAAATAGTTGTTGATGGTGAATGCAATTACCGATCAATCTGGAATACCATGTAAGGTTCCATGTAAATATTGGTTCAGTTTAAAAACTGCCCCATATGTTTTTTTCAGCCCGCCCCTCATTCTGTACGTCACGACCTTCTGTACCGCAGTAAGGAGGATTCTTTCTCTGACATTTTGGTGCAGCATCTATGGGGCGACATGTCAGTTGCTGGTGACATCTCATTGGAAATAATAAAAACTTGGCAGAGGTTGGGCGTCACTTCCCAACTGAAAGACGCTTGCATTCACGTTCCACTGTCTGTGATTGATTTTCTGGGAACGAACGAATTGATAATTTGACGAATTCTTTACTCTTGAATGACCAATAGTTCGGGGTCAATAAGGTTAAGATGTCTCCAGTTATTGTTGACTGTATCTGTTGAACCAATGTCTACTACTTTTTGAATCTTCGAAAAGCCTTTGACGCTTTTATACCTGCATGAGTTTTACGTTTCGTGCCAAGTATACCATGTGCTATTGATTAATTTTTTTTCTCCTGACACACTTCATCCACTGAGGTTCATCTTTTTAATACCTGTCATGTAACTTGCTGTCAGCCTCCCTTGTCACAAATGTTTGTTGTCTATATGTGTTACTTAAGAGGGGTGTGCTTTTTGGAAATTGGCGATGAGTTAATGCTTTAGATTAGAAGTACGGCCAAAAGCGCAAGATTTTGGGATAAAAACGTCTGAGTATAGAATACAGCTTTGAGTGGCTGACGAGCTCCAGCCGTCACGACCGCGGTCCGTAATTTGAGTATCCCTGGATATTGAGTATATCAATCTTCACATCTCAGGAAAAGAACACAAAATTTTGGAAAAACTATTTAATGACGAGCTTGAAAAAATGATCACCGGGTTCGTGCTAACAAATCATGTACCAATTACTGCATTCCAAATGTAATTCCATGCTCATCAACAAACATAACAATAGCCTATTAATTTTTCAGTTTCTTTTAATCGCCAAACAATATCGAAACAAAGGAGCTTAAAACATCGTGGCATTATACGTGTTGATCATCTCAGTTAGAAGCCTCAAACTAAAGAGTTGTGACACAACTCTTAAAATTATGTGGAATGTTGTTCAAATTAAAACATTGTACCAATCTTTCATAGGTCAAACCTGTATACGTTGCTCCTTTTTCACTCCTATCCAACTTACTGAACGTTTAACTGGGGAAGTGCAAATAAAACTACCTTAATTCCTCCAACCAGATTGCAGAATAAAGCTGTAAGAACCCTCAATAAACTACTGTATGACAAAACTAAAACATCTATAACCTAAACACAGTTTACTTAATATTCCAAACTTGTTAGGACTGTCAGTAGCCAAATTCATGTACTCTTTTGATAATGGTGAACAACCTCATCAACTTGATAACAACTGATAAATACTTTTTTGATATTTCATCAGTTCGCAACAATCAAACAAGGTCTGCTTGTTTGGAAACATATCATTTACCCAGATTGACAACATTTCTGGATCAGCTCTCCTCAAAGTATATCGGTCCCAAGGTATTGTCTAATATTTTTGAAAATTTGGAATCTCTCTCGCCTTATTTATTTGGAAAACAATACAGAAATGTCTTGCTATCTTCCGAAAAATCGTGTGGATTTTCGTTTCATATGCTTTCCATCTTTCTGTAATATTATTTTTAGTGTCCCAAATTTCCCTCAAATCTTTTACCTCTACACTTGCTCGCCCCACTATATATAAGCATGTTTTTCCCCTCTGTTTTTTGTTGGTGCTGTTTTGTTTACTTATCTAACTTTGAATCGATGCATTTCATTGCTCTTCTTTTATTACATGTGAAACGTCTTCAATTAAAAATTGATTTGTGCTAGCAACAGGACTGGCTGAGCAGTTGACCCATAAGGTTTTTCGCCAATCCTTTTTGATACAAATACGTTAGAACACAATCAGCTAAGCGTGAAGTTTTGGTGTTTATATATTCTCATGAAAATACAATTAATTCCTGCTCTTTGATGCTGTTCTTTTCCTCTTTTGCATTTGTGTTATTTCGTGATTTGAGTCACAAAAATGCTTGAATAAACCATTACTATTTGTTGCCAATACAAATGACTGATGATGAATACTTACTGATAAAGGGGTACATAAACTAAATTTGTGCAAATATTGGTTCTATTTCAAAACTGTCCCATGTTTCTCTTTACGACCGCCCCTCATTCTAAACGTCACGACTTTCTCTATCGCTGTAAGGAAGATCCTTACTCTAACAATTTGGTGCAGCATAATAGTTTATTAGTAAACAGTTTTGCAAGTATTGTTGATGAGATAGTTGTGTGGGGTGCAGGGAATAGCCTACAAGTTGCTTCATATCAGCCTGGGGGTCACTAAGAAGTAATCGTGCATCCTACGTTCAGTATTTTTTTCGTTGTTTATTTGCTTGGAAAGAACCACGGCGACTGCACTGAAGCCTGTTTCACCAAATATGATATTGGGAAGGCAGTAAAATACATTTTGAGCTTGTTCAACAAAATTGTGTAGGCCTAACGGTCACTTTGTGAAAGGGCTCGCCACAAACTGTTTCAGGAAGGAATTTGGATTTTCTAGGAGTGCCTCGGTTATTGACATTAACGATCGTACTCTTCCTTTTGTAACTATCTGCCCTGAGCAGCATTTCATAGATACTGGGTGTTTATGATTCCTATGCTGACCTGCTTCTACATCCCTATTGGGTTTTCCTTTCTGAGGCAAGCAATTTTCGCTGTCACGACAGTAACTACAGTAGATGGCAAACTTGTAATGTACAGTATTCCAGTAAGTGTTACATACACGTCTTTTCATTAAAAAAAATGATATACCGAAACAACTTAAACGTCTTCATACCTAAGAGTTGCGTTGGTGGCGATGACTAGAGAGGAAAATGTTTTCCGTTTGCTTGGTTCCAACAACAATCATGGTTAGAGTATTCACAAACCGGAGACGCGGATTTATTTGCTTAACGGCATTTTACATCATCTGGATCAAAGAAAGATTCTGTATATACAAACACTGGCTTTCAAAGTGAAAGAAAGCTCAGGACTCCGATTCCTGGTTTAAAAAACACGTTAAATCCGTAAGTTACAATTCGGCAATGATACGATGGACTTAATGTAAGTGGATGTTTGACCAATCAAGTAGTTCGATACATTAGATAGTAAACGAAGCTTATGAGAAAAAAGCAAACGAACATGGAGATTACATTAAAACAATTGGAGAAGTTCTGTTGCTAACTGCTACTCAAGATATGGCGCAGCGCGGCCACAGGGAAGCGAGCATTGATGACATTGCCTCTGTCCGAAAGTGTTGCGGATTTTGCAACCGGTAGAAATACATGACAAAACCGTCATGAAAAAATGCTGATATGTAGCTCAAGCAAAATGATTCTGACGTTTATTCAAAATTGTGGCTTAGATTGTGGTTTAGAACAGTCTGGTTGAACAAGGGTATGATGATGCAGCGGTTATGAGTGGCGTGGTGCAGTAGGCGGCCTTCAGAAAATCATGCGCGACAAATGTCCTTTACGTTCATTGTATTGCTCATCGCTTGAACCTCTCGTGGATGCTTTCATAGCAGTTCCAGGCAGATGGGGTAGATTTTTTCGCTCTGATGGGCGTTTCTATTGTTTACTTTTTACTTCTGTTGCTCATCGTTTATGGATAGCCAATCAAAAAGAAATTTATACTAAAGAGCAGCTTGTGGAGCTTCAACAACTTAGTGATACTCGTTGGAGTTTTGGAGTATCAAGTTGTAAGGCTCTTTTGAGTAGAATAGGGAATATAGTATCTCTTTACAGAGAAACCAAGGGCCAGCGGAATGTTTTTCATGATAATGTTTATGCTTTTCATGTTTTGATCATGACGTTCAGCGGAATGTTTTCATAATCATGACCGCTCGATCACGAGCAGCAGGCCGGAGCCTGAATGTGCTCTTCGTCGTGCCATGTCGAGCGAACAAACACACGACGTACAGTTAACGAAAGATTGCAAGCACTTAACAGACGGGTTATTATACTGCCAGCATACAACAAAATTATACGAAGAAGAAAAATGTGAACGAAAAACTAAGTTCAGAATAATAAAATAATTACTATAAAGAAGTCCAAGGTGTTATAGTGAAGTAAGGCGGTTAGTGCATTCTAGGTATTAAGAGTCAGCATTATAAATATTTGTAGTGGGTTTAAGTTCAAGCGAAGGATGTCCAAAAACCAAAAGTTGCAACAGTCTTGAATGATCGTATAATACACTTTAAAATTTACAATAAATTTTGCAGACCTTCTTTCAATAAAATTGGTTTTACACTTCCAGATTCTAGGAGGTCAACGCGGAGTGCAGACTACACTAAAAGAGTAGATGATCCTATGTTTCTTTGCCACTATATGAGCACAAGCGGTAAGTACGTTTGTTCACGTTGAAGACACTGTGACTGGGGTTGCCAGATGCGTATTGTAAAAATACCGCCCTTTTATTCAACAGTGACAAAATCTTATCGAAAGAATAATAGAAATGAGGCGAAGGCCGAGTTGTTGTAATAGTTAGTGAACACTGCGCATTCAAACATAACCTATCCATACCTGTGCCGATAGTAACAATGATTGAGGTAAAAATTTTATCAGAGAGATTAATTTTTGTACATTAATCACATTCACGATGAAAACTGCTTTATACGAAAAGAACTTTGAGAAAACACTGAATCAACGAAAATTGGTAAGATTTATTAAGAACACAATTCCTCAAATTTTCCTGCTTTATTCCGCAGTTGCCTGTAGTAGTTCAGACAACTCCACCTGCGCTGGTTTCACGGTAAATTGCCAAATAATGCTCATACAGATCACGTTCAAGACGAAGGAGTATGGTAAATTTGACTTAACAACGGAACAGAGGAAACAAAGAGACTATGAGTATCGTTAAGTTACAAGTAATTAAAATTTGCCTCCGTTTGAATTAAATGAAGTTCGCTGAAGGAACTGTCCTGACATTTTTCACTGCTAGAGTCATTATAATTTGAGAAGTTTTGCGCTAGTTCTTCTTGGAGTTACTCCAATGCATTTGTTTTCACAATACCGACTTCAGGCACAGATTTTCAAAATACTGGCTTCTTACTGGCCCCTGCTAAATTAGCAGTAAAATACCGGCCATCTGGCAACCCTAACTGTGACCCAAGCGCAGTCTACAGCGTAAAGAAGTACCATGGGGATTGTTGTCATGAAGATGCCATCAGTTACGTTTTGAGCCGCAGTAGAAAGTTCCTAGACGTACTTTAAAGGGCGAAAAACTAGCGGAATATTTGACAACAACAGGCAATGCATTCCACAAACTAGCAGCTTTCCGAAAAAAATGAATGGAAAATTGTTCTTCTTCCCCAGGGAATCCGGAAGTTTAATCTATTACGAAGCATGTATGGTGACAAATCTTTATACATTTTGAGATGAGAGGTTGCAGGGTTGATGAGGCCATTCCAAACATTATCTTAGTAATAAAGTAGAGTTTGCTTTTCTCTTCTAGTACTGAGCCTTACAAAATGAAATGCCTTTGAAAACGACGTCATTGGCTGTGGGCTTCATGCACCCTGTGATTATTTTTGCTGCTGTTCGGAATGTTTTGCCAATTGAAAAATTCCTGCATCAGAAAAAAAACAAAGACACTTGCCAGACGGGTTGAAAAATTATGTCGTCACAGAGAAAGGAAAAACAACCGAACAACCAGAGTCTTCATTCCGAACTGATATATTTTTTCCAATTTTAGATTAGGCCTACTTACTTCTCAAGCTTAAACGCAGGTTTAATAGTAAGATCAGCATCACTGTATCCGGCGTCCACTCTCTACAGCCGGTAGCAAGAATTTTCTGAGATGAGTTCTTTTCCGAACGTGAGGAAAGTAATTCACTGCAACAGTGAATTTCTGAAATATGAGGTGCGCCATCTCAAAACGATTTCTGTCAAAATGATTTTCTTTATTTGCTCTCCTGTTACAAACAAACAGGAGAACAAATAAAGTTCTTACGTGAAACAACGACAGAACACAACAACGTAGCTTATCGAATGCTTCCCATAACAGGCATGCTGCACTAAAAGAGCACTTCGCAGTATTGCAGTAAAGAAATCGCAAGCACAACACAACAGCTGCGTGGCGAAACAGAGGCGCAATTAAAGGATCACAAAACCCCGGGCGCCACAACGTGACAAGGTAATCATAGATTCACCACAATCCTCCTCGCTAAGTTTAGAAATGGGAACGACAAACGATAAAGAGATACACATTCTCCGAAACTATCAGGAGGCCGTCGAATCCTAGTCGACCTAATACCTGCGGGGGCTGATCTTGCAGATCGACCGTTTCATTTGATTCAGTAGCGTCATGACAGACATGTCCCTTCTGCCCGGTCTCTGACTGCACTGTTTCAGTGTCAGAAGTGCAGTTTTTCTGAGTTGTTTGCGAGACATCGCATGGCTCATTTTCACTCAGTGGTGCTAAATCAGAATCAGAAACCATACTCTCCCTTCCGTCAGAAAATCGGACAAGAGCTGTTTTCAGGTTAGCATCAAGAAGTTCAACTTCATCACACAATGGTTCACTATTGCTCCGAACAATGATATCGAACGAATCGTTTCAACAGCAAAGAATTTGGCGTAATCAGCCACGTTGGAAATAAACGACCTAGCATAGAACGCTTGGGAAAAGGCAAACCCGCTCGTGCGTTGTAGTATTTGTCGCTGTACAAAGCAGTCTTCTCACCGAGTACAGTGCTTCTGGTAAAACATTTTCCCAGTGCTTTTCGACTGGGGTTAGCAATTAGAGAAAAAGAGAGAGAGGGAGCTTATTTAAGCATTTACAAATGCTGGTCGGTGAGGTTTCAGTCAAATCTTACCCTTCAACTCGAAAACCAGACGTGTCGTGGGAGACATCACGAAAAATCCACGCTTGGCAGTGGTTTAGGCTGCGAAATCCTGCCGGAGTTGACTCCGGCACTCCGAATCCGTAGCCACCTTTGGTAGGCGCAGGATCTTATGCGTGGTGCACCAAGAGCGGGGAGTGAGCTAAGAATAGCACTTATGTGCAGAGTTGTATCAGCCGCACTCCATGCCCCCAATTGGTGGTCTAAGCTGTCCTAGGGGCCCAAAATTCAGTCCTGTCACCACTTAGCTCCCCAAAGAAAGCTTCGACACCCAAATTGAAATAAGAAGCACTACAAATAAGTGAAGTTGGGGGGCCCTTTGAAAGAAAAGTGCTTATGCATTACAGTTACTTTGGGCCTCTTTGAAAGCAAGGTATTTACACATTACAGTTGCTACTGGGGGCCCTTTGAAAGCGTAGTGATCCTACTTACACATTACATTTGCCATTGTGGGCCTCTTTGCAAGTGTAGGACTTACATATTACACTTGCTATTGGGGGCCCTTTGAAAGCGTAGTGAGCCTTCTTACATATTACATTTGCTACTGTGGGCCTCCTTGAAATCGTAACACATTACAGTTGCTATTGTGGTCCGTTTGAAAGCAGAGTACTTACAAATGCAGATGCTGCTGGGTGCCCTTGTAAAACAGAGTACCTGCACATTACAGTTGTTTTTAGGGGCCCCTTTGAAAGCAGAGTAGCCTACTTGCATATTGCAGTTGCTCTTGGGGGGCCCTGTTAAGGCAAAGTACTGAATTATGATGTGGTTCGGAAAGTACTATATGAGCGGATAATAAATTTTTATTTTTCCCCATGAAGATGTATTTTGTCCCGCCAAACCTTAAAACCTGGCTATAGGCCTGATTCTGCCAAAATTGTGCCTGTAATTAGGATATTTTGCTTGGAAGGCCATTAGGCCTCGAGATGTAGCACAGCGTCGAAATTTTTTTTTATGAATCACTATTACGGGGGGCCCTGTAAGCATTTTGGGAGGACAGAGTGGGGCTGCTACGGCGCTACTTATATGTGTGGGGCGAACGAGCAGTAATAGAGTGAGCGCGGCGTGTACTCTCTCTTGTTGCGTGCTACCGCAGTGGGAATATCTGCATCCTTGGCGCTCGGACCCTCCGATCGCAATACAGTCAAGCATTGGTGGGAATGAAGGACCTGTTTACACAAAACGTCAACGATGTTTCAAACATTGACAGCTGGCTCACTAACACTTTCACAAAAAAAACGGAAGATCCTTATTTAAAAGTTTATCTTCACCAGAGTCCCGACGACCGTTTACCTCAATTGTACAAACAGAAACGCCTCACTTTTGCCTATTTATCCTGAAAATAAGCAAAATCCATACCAATCAATTACGTAAATATGCCGCGTTTATGAATCACATACAAACAATGTTTCCTACAAGCAGAGGTTTTTGCAAACGTTTTAGTGATTTGTAACTTAATCTAGCAAAAAATTAAGGTTGCTTCGTTCACTACATTTTGTGCTTGTTAGTTTTGATAAGGGCTATTTGTCGATCAGCTTTTCAGATATTGAGGTTTGACAACAATTATTTTTTCTTATTAATTCGAGCAGATTTTGTTGATTCTAAAGTGGACCTGAAAAAATAGAGGCAAATATTTGGCATCGCAAGAATGTGAAGAAGATAAACTTTAAAATAAGACATATTTCTTTCGCCACTTCAGCGATGCTTTAAAAGTTTGATTAAAGTTTGCTGCTGGCAAACAATTTTCTGACATAACAAATTGGCAGCCTATCGAAGAAATCGTGGCAAATCTCACTCTCTGCGTGTCATTTGGATTGCAAAGAGTAGGCTATGATCAACGAAGTGACTTTATATAGGAATTTTAGGGGAAACAAATCTCTCGGCCAGGTATAGGCGATATTTTGCTACAGTCTTACCCCTTGCTGAGTGATCGTACTTGAAACGTTTTCTCTGATCTTCTGCACTGATTATTTGAAATTTTATGAAAGCGTTTATGTGCCCTAATCCATGGCTGGCCAACCAGTCAGAAACTAAGAGCCACATTTCTTACTGTGTTACCGCAAAGACCCACATCATAAACATAAAAATCACCATCTGTGCTATGCATTAATTGTCGCAAAACTTACAACCTAGAGGAGTGGTTCTTAACCTTTTTCACATATCTTACCCTTTTATCAAACAAGATCACCAGATTTATCCCAATACACTCAAAGGTGTTCATTTATTGAAAGTACGAAATTAACAAACACAGTTTAGAATGATTTATAAAAATTTACATTGGCTGCAATAAATGGTTCAGTAAATTTACCCCCTTGGAATATGAAATTTACCCCCAGGGTTAATTTTATCCCAGGTAAAGAACCAGTGACCTAGAGTTTGAATCCAGCATCATACGAAATACGCTTTCTCTTGCACGGTTTTGCCTAAAGCTTTACGCTATAATTTAGCAAGTTATCCGCATGTACATTATAGTGCGTATGTCCACTCCAGCACGTTTGTTTTACTTTTTGCGTTGCCTTTGCTGCGATTAAATCTATCCTCTCAAGCACAGGAGTACCTTTACTTATTTATGGCATGGGCAGTGTTGCACTAATCCTGTGAAACTGAAGACTGTTCTATTTTGACATACAGATTAGTTATTAATAAATTATAGCCAAAAACGTTTGCTGAATTTTGTATTTCAGAGGATCTCTGTCGAACACCTGAAACAGCTCCGTCGAACCCCGGGGGTTCGATCGCACCAAGGTTAAGAACCTGCTTTGCAGTAGAAAACGGGGTAAGGCAAGTGGAAGTTCTGAGTCCATATCAATTCGCTATTTTCCCTGATGAACTCTCAATCCAGCTGGGCTCAGAAAGAGTGGGGTGCACTTTGGGAAATAAAACTGCGAATTATCTAATAATTGTTGATGATATACGTGTGTTTGGCCCTACTGTTAGTGGACTCCAGTGTCTTCTGAATATTTGTGATTATTATGTTGCTGACTACGATACCAATTTTAATGGCAATAAAACCATTGGTGAACTTTTTTGTCCCAAGAAGTAGCCTATAAACAATCTGCTCCATCGACTGTTTTTCTAAATGGTGTACGTGTACAATTTTCTGGCCAAGTCAAATATCTTGTTACATCCAGGGCCGGCGCCAACCATTCCAGCGCCCTAGGCAGGATCCATTTTCAGCGCCCCTCATAGCTTATGACGTCATCCTGCTCAATCAACCGTGGCACGATCTGTTTAAACTTAAACAAATAAATTCTCTTATATTTGCTGGTGCGTCCTAGGAAAGGTCAATTCCAGCACCCTCCATCCAAAAGACCTTTTCAAGGATGATTTTTTACATCAAACTAATTTATTCGATGCAAGCCGAGTTTATTTGAACACCAAATTCATCAAAATGTTATCTACACAAGTAACCGGCGTCACAGCATTCACATATACAAAAATTCTAGCGTAGGCCTCAAAAACGTTTTACAGTCTGGCGTCGTAACAATCGACAATTTTCTGCATGCACAACAAAGCTCTGACATTCACGAAGGTCACAGGGACGCCGGAACAGCGGTAGGGAAGGGAGGGGCAGTAAAAGAGTTGAGGGCAACGGAAACTTGTAAAAATAAAAAAATCTTTGCCAATTATGCTTGTTTTTGCGCAGAAACAAAGTTGACTTCAAAATTAATAGCAGAAATTACTGTATAGAAAACCATTATTAATTATAAGGGTGCGCGAATCGCTGCAATAAATTTGTTTCAAGTCGATCTTGACAAATCATAAAATTACCTGTGATTCTGATCTGTAAAAGCACTTCCGCCCCCGCTACCCCTTTGTGAAAGGGCAAGGGGGCAATACCTCGTCATTTCACCGCTCTCAGTTGTCCCTGAATTATCTATGATGCTGTTATTTAAGGGAACCTGTGCCCCCTTTGAAAGGTCAGGGGCAGTGCCCCCGTCATGTACTCCCGTTCCGGCGTCCCTGGTCACCAATGTTGGTTATGTTGGGTACCAGCTTATATATCTTTGTTACATAAATTAAGGTGGTACGTCCTATATTCTAAATCTTACCGGTAAGTGCGGATGTGCATTTGGGGGCGAATGAAGCACCCGGTGATGCTGTCATCTTATAGTAACAAAGGCGAGGACTCTTAAGCTACGCCTGCGGATGAACATAGTCGTGCAAATGCGCTCCGTGTTGCTTGTAATTGCTGTTGTGGCCGCATCGTATCCTTGTAGTGAGTTGGTCGCTTTTTGTGCTTCGTATCGATCGTGTTTTGTACTTCCTTCGCCTGTGCGTTGAACCTTCGGTTCGATTTAATTTTGGGTGGGGTAGGATGAAGTGAATTGGTGCGTGTTTTTGCGTACTAGTGATCTGCAGCACTGCGCGCAGTCGTTCTTCTACTTTGTATATTTCATTGAAGCTCTCTGCAGCTGGCGATCACACTGATGGTCTGCATTCTCGATTGGATTACTGTATGCATTGNAAACGTACGCATAAGTTATGAGACCCGTTAATCAAGTAGGTGACAANTCACTTCTGGCCCTCCTATATTTTACATTTTTTCAAGTCTGGAATCGCCTCTGTATCTATGTGTGTGTAACAAATTATGATATGGGATACAAACCATAAGCAATAGTCATTCTGCAACAACCGGTTGATTGGTGAATTTATGCTACTCCATTCAATTCATATACTCGAAAATTTAGCTTTAAAAGAGACAGTGCCTCCCCAGCCACGAGCCTCAACGCATGCCACTGTAAAAATATATATTCGATACAGTGCATTCAGGGCACTCTCTGTTTTTCAGGGCAAGCGCAAGTTGCTCAAAAATCCTGAATGTAAAAATATATTCAATACAGTGAAAAATTTTAGGGCAAACTCTGTTTTTCAGGGCAAGCTCAGAGCTGCTTAAAAATCCTGAATGGCAAGAAATGTATTCAAAACAGTGAAAAATGTTAAAGGAAACTGTTTTCAGGGCAAGCGCAAGATGCTAAAAAATCCTGAACAGTTAAAATATTTTCAATACAGTGTATTCAGTGTATATTCACTTGGGGGTGATCCGTGTAATTTGGGCTAGTGTAGTGTGTAATCTGGACCAAAGTCGTGACTGGTCATAATGACTTTGATCTGGCCAAGCTCTCATTTTTTATGTCAGGTGTTTCGTGCTTTTTTAGAACTTTTCTCTTATCTATTGCAGCATTGATCTTAACATCAAATTTTGACTGGCTGAGGTAGGGACATTTTGAAGTTAGTTTTGTGACTGCAGTGTGTAATTTGGACCAACCCTGGTAGCGGTTTGTGTGATATGGACCAGTGTTACAAACTGCAATACATGTATAAAGTACTTGGAAAGTGTTTTATAGGCTACATTTATAGGAACATTGTACAGTACTGTACATGGTACAATCACAGTATACGAATACGATACAATACGCATAGGCACACTGGCACATGCATTTTGAGTGCGTGTTTCATTTCCC
>JGI24159J19872_10005738_pt1 | contig 16085 bp, 7 predicted proteins | sample Ectturendosymbi4_FD_19872 | JGI IMG/M metagenome (IMG submission 19872) | reverse complement strand
TAAGCAAAGCTGTAAATACCAGCGTATTCAAAAGTTCACGACTTACGAAACTAAAGTGCAAGAAGAAGTTTTAAATCACGACCAAGTCGTTATTGTTTGTTCAATGACGCGAAATTCACCTGACGTGTCTGTTAGCTTGACAACCTATTCACAGTCGTACGACCTATTCATATCCAACGAGACGCAAAGGTCGCCACGGTGGTCTGCGCTTGTAACAAAACTTACGGTTATAATGTCGTTCTTTCGAAATCCCAACTCGTCATCGTCGTTCTTTTCGAAGTCGAGTAGCGCCTTCGCCCTCTGTCTCCTTCGTATCGAAACGCTCATGTAGTCGTCGTGGTCGTGCAGGTGACTTTCGGGAGAGTAGTCGGGGTCGGTGCTCTGCGTCGTTTTCGCATTTTTAAAATTCGTTTGCCGTCAACTTTTTCGCTACAGCGACTGACCGTCGAGGGCTTACGCGAAACGCGCAAGATTTTTGTACACATTTGCTGGTGCTAATCCCAGTTCAAGCACATACTGGCATGTGCTCAGACGCTGTTACAATGTTATAATACAGTACAATCAAAAGTCGACACTCGATAGATTGAAGATCCCATAAGACACAGTCAGAGGGTATTTCATAAAGGTACTTTTTGGTGGAGATTAAACTTGTAGTTGGAACTGCACCCACTCAAGTCACTACTCATAACGTTGTACTTCCGCGGCACAGTTAGTAAACCCCGATAAAATGTTTTGTTCCACGTCTAAAGGCACTATTCATTGTTTCTGCGATTCTAGGCTATGTTTCATTCACTTTCAAAAACCACTGTTCGTCAGGATGTGGTAGTGACGTGTTTGCACGTTTTCCTGAAACACAGACCACAACGCGCACATCATCCTTTGAATCCACTACGTTAGAAAACCTTCGCTGCGGTCACCACAGGGACAGGTTGTGTATGACGACACATTGCGCACACCTCCTGTACATGAGAAAGTCAATTACTCAGTCGTTACTATGTAGTTTTATAGTTATCGGCCCCATTGTGATGCAATAATAATAGAAGTTTGATCACCACGGCGATGAAAACATAAACGTCATTTCACAGAAACTCACAACGTCGCAGTGAGGTTCGATTCTGCGGAAGTGATTGACGACGTTCGCAATCGACGTTTTCAAGTCCGATATCAGTTGCGTCTGTTTGATGTTTTTCGCTTTCATATTCTCGAACTCTTCGTCCACGTACGATCCTGCGAGTGGCAGTGGAATTTGTCAACTTGTTACGCAACTGCGCGTCTTGCCACCTTGTCAAAAGTGCGCGTGTCTTGTCACGCTGTCACAAGACTGCTCTTGTCACCTTGCCACGTGTCTATATGCGTCATGTCACACTGCCACGTGCCTGCACGTCAAGAACAGGAGCGGATCCAGGGAGAGGCGATCGCCCCCCCCCCCTAAAACCTGCGAAAGTAACTTTATTCACCACGATTTTGTAAAAATTCGGAGAACAACATTACGGCCACTTTGCGTCCATTATTTTGTCCAAGCAGTGTTGCGAAATATTCTTCATCTCTTTGACAGTAGTGAACCCGCAATGGGACTGGACTAACAATTATTACTGAAACCGCCACCCCCTAACCTTGCTGGCTGGATCCGCCCCTGGTCAAGAAAAATGCATGGACAACGCGAACAAGCGCGAGATTGCTGTCGATTTTCGAGTTTAAAGCAGATTAGTCCACCAGCGGCAGCAGTGCGCTCGGGGTCAGCGGAGGAGAACGATAACCAGCTCACCTGAAAATATCTTCCCAATGAACGAGCGCCTCCGCAGCACTTGCTTTCGAGAAACCTGAAAGACAGTAACGAGTGACGTGGCCACATACACGCTCCAGATCTACGTTTCTCAACCGGGGGACCCCAAGGGGGTCACGAGCAGGGAGCCTTTCACCGGCTTACTCGTACAGCGTGGCAAATAAAATATAACGTAAATTTGTTGAAACGGAATCTATGTTTTTTATTGGAGGACAGGGGATCACGGTTGTTGACGGTCTCGGAAGGGGAGACGTGGTGACATACCTATGGTTTCAGCTACGTCCAACCTGCGGCCCGCATGCGGCCTACTCGAAGGTTTTGTGCGGCCCAGTAAACTTGTCATTAATGTGTATATGTACAATACAGCGACAACCTGTCTTTCTTAATTTGACTATTTTGATGCAATAGTCTGAAGTGTCTGTTTATCATGTAATACGCACTGGTAGATTTCCACGTGTCCGCTGACACGCCAGTGCCAAACTGAGTTCTTGTTTTCTGATTTTTGCTCATGTGTTCCTCTGCACCAAACTGATTTCTAACTTCTCTTGTTCTTCCATTAGTACTAAATTTGCCTGTGGCATCACAGTTTGGGAATAATTGAAAGTACCATACAGTCGTTATCATTGCAGTTAGTATTGAATTTTTGGAGTAGCTTGAAACTAAACTTAGGTTTGCGAAAATGAAAGTAAATCCGTCAACGTGCGGCCCCAATGAAGATAGTTACATAATTTTTGGCCCAGTAAGGCATTTCGGTTGGACATACCTGGTTTAGATCAAATTATCAAGTCAAATGATGCGGGACAGCTTTCGCGCGAACAGCAAGAAAATACCTGACTTTCCGACAGCATTTGGCCACCAAACTCCGCCAACAAGTTGGCGTGGTTCGTGTCGCGGTAGGTGTTCAGCAGAGCGTCCGAAAGCGATTCCGCGCTTGTCAGAGAAGCCTGCACCAAACAGCGACGTCAAACACGGAAGCGAAACAAACTTCGAACTTGCTTTCCGCGGAACGCCGCTCACCTGCAGCAGAGAGAGTCTGCATCGACAGCCTGCGATGGAATGTCCGAAAGAAGGTTGAATATACCTGCTGAGTCTTCCAGTGCCAGGAGGTCCTCTTCCTTCGTGCAATGCAACAACGTTTTTGAGACAGACACACCGGCATTTGTTTGACCCACATGGGTTGTAGGTTTTTATTTACATGTCTGCACAAGGTCGGGCCACTCAATGTTATCAACAACTTAGCAAAATACTGTAATATGGTTTAAGGGTAAAAACCAGCTATTACATCATACATAGGATTTACGTTATTTAAAACGATCTACATCAATCAGAAATTAAATCAACAATTGCAACAGCAAGCAAAACATATAGGACATAACTGATGGCCATGAAACACTGTATTAGTTTTGAACCGTTGAACAGCAAAAGAACAAATCTCAACTAGAAAACATATGCAATAACCAAATTAATACCCTTAACTTGAGAAGACCCAGCGCGACTTTGAAGAAAACGATAGAACCGTCGAGGAAGAAGTGGTCCCAGATACGAAGCAGCACCTTTGTTTTGACGACACCAGCAAATAGAGTAATGAACCAATGTATGCTTATTAACGAAAGTTCTGAAACATGACAATGACGACTGTTAAAAAAACTCAACTTATTTTTGCTACGCTTCAACAATTTCAAAAAAAATCACAATTGAACTTTCGTAGTTACCAATGTCATGACTTGATAAGAGGCTGTCAATAGATGGAAGTTTTTCCGCAATGAGTTGTCGCAAAACCCTCTGGTCAATCTGTATGCCTGTTAGGCTTGTACCGAAATATAATGGCGGCACCAAGTCTTCTACAATAGCGCACGTTATCCAGAAAGCGTCTTGTTCTTCGAGGAACAACAGAAGGTGCGATACAATCTGAAAACACGAATAGTTCAATGATCGTAAGCTAAGTTTCGTTCGTACTTTTTGCTGACATGACCATGTTTGATCAAATTGCTGAGGCAAGTGAAGAAACGTGCGCTCAAAAGAACAAAACCACAAACACTATGCTTCACACAGAACAGTGCTTCCCAATCTTTTGTATCTGGCGACCCACTTCTACTGAATATTTTTGTGGGGGCCACTAGGAGATGTTGCTGTAAAAGCACAATAAAAAGCTTGAGATACGCGTTAAGAAACAAAATGTTAACAACCCATACATTTTACTGTTAATGAGAAACTTGAGCTTGCTTCTTGGATAAAAAATCAAGTCGAGGCTTGATAGCAGACAAGCTCACACGCAACGTAGCACTGGGGGTGTCACTTTTAAGACTGGAATTCTCGCTGTATTCACAGTGATCAGTCATAAAGAACACAGTTTGTGTGACCGCACCTTCATTATTAACGCAAAACAATGCACGATTGATGACGCAACAATGGGTGGATTTCTGGTCCCCATTTATCGATTTAATCAATAGAAAATCAGCTAATTTTCAAGAAACGTTTAAGTCAAATGCCACAAAATTTTCGAATTTGAAATGCTTCGCGGCCTTCCTGAAAGAACTTAACGGTTCACTGGTTGGGGAGCACTGAAAAAAAACACCCAGACAAGTTGTGTTGGTAACTCATTAGATGTCGAACACTTTGCTATCTGAAGCGATTAAGCTGATGATGAGAATCAGGCGATAGAAGACACCTCAACCGCGGAAGCACACATCAAACACAGGATGGAAAATACGCTCGGAGTCAAGTTTTAATAAACATGCTGACGCGCCTTAATCGAGACGGTGTTTTTCTTCCGCATTCAAAAAATAATTCCAAATTGCACGAAACCGATCTATGACAAGCAAATCAAACAAAAACAACAGAACCTCCGCCTGAGCGCGACCAGATCGAAATAAACCACTCGCAAACTTTGAGCAGTGTGCGCACTCACCATGCCCACGCCTTGGCAGTAACCGCTGTCAGGAAACAACCATGCCAGTGTCTTCAAAATCCGTCGAAGTCTGTCAAAACACGAAAAAGCTGCACGATCCCACCGCAGCATGCTGCACATGCAAATTATTCAGCACTACAAGCAAAGTAGCTACTGGGCTTCTAAAACCTGGCAGATTGAAAAGACAGCAATGACATGTCACTGCGCGAAATATTATTCGATAAGCATCTTTCGAATCAGGTCACATCTTATAATTCACATTTATCCGATAATCGTTGTACGGAAGAAGTTCGCGCATGTTGTTACGTCAACTGCACTAATAGCCACTTCAAGAAAAACACAAAATCAATATCGTTTCGCAAAGCCAAGTGTCGTATTCGGAAAACAACGCGAATAAAGCTAGTTATTCCAAAGTGCTGCTGACCCTGAGATGCTGCTTGCAAATGCTTGTTGCTATCTCTGAACCAGTGGCATTGGTCATCTTTTTCAAATAGTGCAATATTTCACAAATGCTTCCAACTTAATATGAAAAATTATTATGGTCATAGTAAGTAAAAACGATTAGCAACTTTGGTATTCCCAGACTGTCGACTGAAGCGAAGCAGGCATTCGTTGGAATGGTGCGCAGCAAGTCTTTTTCGATGGCCTTGGAAGTGGCGAAATCGGTAGTTGATGAGCTCGCAACAACCATTTCGTCATATGATACTTTGGAGTTGATCTTCTTTGCAAGAGCTCCGGATAAACGCAGCCATATCTGGAAAACAGGGACTGAAGAGCGTTTCCTTTGGTCAATAAGAATAATCGCAATTCACGATTTTAATGTGCTCGCTTCGTGCTCTTACGGTGTTAGGATGCCACGAATGGTTGAGGGGTGTCGCACTCACTTTGCGCCATGTGCCAAGCAGCGACTTTCACAATTAATGCTGAATGGTGGCAAGTCATTGGCGCACCGCGCGTGCAATTTTTCCTTGAATACATTCATTAACCTCCCCATGGACTGAGATCACTCACAAATACTTCAAAACTCAAACAACTCAACCACCTGGCCTAATAAGCAAATTAGCAATAAAATAAAACAAAACTGTATAACCATCGACTATCGAGTCGTTTTTCCAACGCATCGCAAATGCCACGCGATTCATGCATTGCTCCATTTCAGTTCCGCAATGTACAACTCAAGTTAAGTATGTTGGCTGCTATCTGTTTACACTACGTTCCTTCTGGGAAAAGTTCGGCAATGGGAAGACCGATAAATCTGTTAGTTTCAAACTCGTCATCAAAGCAACATGCGCTAATGAGACCTGCAAATGCCTCTTACAGGAAGTTTCTGTCAGGCTTTGCAACAACAAATATCAGGTCACTTCCATCAAAAGGATGTAGTGTCAGCAGCTAATGATTCGAAACAAAATTGCCATTAATTTTATTTCAACCAATGTTACTTTGCTTTTTTGTTAGTGAAACACGCAAACTTTTTTGATAATACTGTACACATTATCTAGCTACGTTTATTAAAAACCAGCTGAGAAACCATGCAGGTTCCTAAAAACACGAACGACAAACTCTTCCTTGGTACACGAAAAGCGGAAGTGCTGAAGAGCCTTATAATGAAAATCACGGCCAATGAAAACGATATCAACGACATATTGCAGACGTTTCGATAACTCCTGTTATCATCACCAGTGCATTGCAAATTGAACTGCAGTGATCTTGCTATGTCGTTTATATCGTTTTCATTGGCCGTGATTTTCATTACAAACTCTTCCAGTCTGGAAACAATGCTCTGTTTAAATCACCTGCGATCTCATGCGGTGAGGTATGCCAGCATGGACCAATTCAACCAATTTGTCAGTTCGTGGTAAATTTGGGCCGATTTTGTTCCATGTCAGGTCTTCAACCTACAAAACAAAAGCATTACTCATTTACAAAGAGCAAAACATTGAAAGTAGAAGCCGATACAACTTGCATTCTAAAACTGAGCATTTAAGTAAAGGCAATTGCAATTTAACCACGTCCAACGCTGAAATATGCGCACATATCTGCACTACGAGTAGTTGCACACACTCACTGCCCATTATGTTGGACACATTGCTAGAAAGTTAAGGTTTAGTCCTACTCCATCCCAACTTCCACTGATGAATTCATCAGGCACTCACTATGTTAAAACGTACAGTTGGCTGTTGCATAAATGTGCTATTTTAGTGCAAATCTGAAGATTTGTTGCAAGTGTTGTCTGAATGGAACGTTTTTATTAATTTAACCCAAAAATAATTTGATATAAACCTATGTGGTGCTAGCCAAAAAAGCTTTGGGAGTGGCACATCATCTTGTACACATACCATGTACTAAAGTCGTGGAGAAAACAAGGAACTGACAGTTGTGCATGAACACAGATTGGCCTGCTTACCACCACTGATAAGTGACAAAATAATAAATCTGATAACTACAAATATTTGTGGGAACTTTTGCAGGCAACTCACTGAAGCATTGATTATACTGAAAGCATATTGCACGTAATTGGTCATCTTGCACAGCATAAACTTAGNGAAGTAGTTATATATTATAAAATTAACATTAGTCCTGAGTTTCTAAGATTTAAAAAATCTCAAGAGATATAAACTGTGGCAAAGTGGATAAATACGGATTCAAGTTCATCTTTCACGACAGATCTTATATAAAACTCAGAAATTCTTTTAACTCATTAACGACAATATTAGTATGTGAGTTTTGGAGCTGAATACCACACACCTGTTGCAATAAATTAAAGTTTCTTTATGACTTCACTTAAACTGAAATATGTTTAAGTCCTTCACACTCATCAACATATATTTATTTATGAAGACTTGCAGCTTCATACCACCAAAATAATGCAGAGTGCTGACTTCGTTTTTTTTTGTAATTTGCTTTATGCAAATATTGAGTATATTTTTAGCAACCATTTCTCATGGCACCTGATTATCACTTTTATATCCTTGGTATTGGGTTATTGGCCTGCTGGTAAAAAGCAAATAACAGCAAATTACTGTTCTGATATTTTCATGTCTTTCACAGTAATGTCATTTTTTCACGTTTAATTAGGTACTGTATTTAGTTTTTGTAATCTTCCGGTTAGGATTCTATTTGAATAAGACAAGGGATAGTGTATGTAAGAACTTAAATTAACTGTATCAAACAATTTGCAACTTGCTGCTGATTTTGCTGATTTATTGATATTGGATATAATCAACCACATGAAGAAATCAAGCATAGTGAATGAGGCTACATGGGCAAAATCAAATTCAAAAGAAGAAAATTTCAATCAACTCTGGCAAGGCATCAGATAATTGAAAGAAATATTGCACATGCTAACTAACATCCAGAATGAAAAACTGGACAAGCTAACTAAGATCACACAAAACCTTGAAATCAAGCTAAATGGAATACAAAAAAAGATGGCTGAACATGAAAATAAGTTGAATCAACTTGAAGCAAAAGAACAGCTACGCAATGAGATGGTTCACAAAACAAATCTGATTGTCTTTCAACTTGACGGACAAGAACAATACATAAGAGAAAATATTCTTATTTATGGAGAAGAAGATAAAGAAGACAATGATGATGGGGAAAAGTCTTGTTCAAAATAGCAGTTGAGCTTGAAATTGGTCTCCAAGATAATGAAATACAGAGAGTACATTGGCTAGGACAAAAAAGAAGAAACAAGGAGAATCCACGCCCAATCATTGCAAGATCTGTGTCATACAAACAAAGAAACGAGTTTCTTACTAACAAACGGGATCTCAAAAATATCGAAGGAAGACAGCACGTCTTCATTTGTGAAGATTCTACAGTACAAGCTACTAAAGTACATGCGAAAATCCTGTTCTGATACTTTCATCTCTTGCTACACTCGAAATGGCAATATAAAAGCCAAGCTCAAAACATCTGAAAAATGGATCACCATCACTTCACCTGATGATCTCTTCAAACACAGAATTGATGTTGATTATAAACAAATAGGCTGAGGCAAAATACTTAACATCTAACCCTACCGCAAAGATATACCTTCCGTGAATTCTGAAATAAAATTCAATGTGAACGACCACTTATACTTGAACAACAAACTACCAGAAGCAAAATGCATACGTAAGTTTGTTAATTTTATATGATGGAATGCTTTTTCTGTTCTGAATATATGGCTGCTGGCACAGCAGTGCAAAAAGATGCTTCCCACCTAAACCTAGATGAATGGACTTTAAACATTGCAATGTTCAATTGTTTCCTGACTGTGAATGCTTAACAAATAGCAACAACACGCTCTGACAGCGATCTACAATTTGCTTTACCAAAAGCACGTTCAAACTCAGGTGCTAAAATGATAAAACATGATGCAATAGAAATCTGGTCCAGAATTCCTTCAGAAAAAAAAGTAAAACATGTTTGGCACTTTTTTTGGAGGAGTATAAGAAATATGTATAACTCGGGTAACAGAAACATACTCTATGTTCTTATTGATTTTTGTACATAAACCAAGTGGTTTGATTTAATTACTTAATGCTGTTACAGTGGAAACTGTCAAGTCATGAAGCATCCCCATTAAATATTATGTCATTTGGTTGTTGTGTTCACAAAAATTGGTCACATCAAACCAGTGTATGAAGTAGTGGGATGCCTTAGTCTATAGATACAAAATAGCATATTTCTATTCTCATGCATGCATTAACAGCAAGTTCTTTTCTGTAAAGCATGATTGCGCAACTGGTTCTCAACCTGCTTAGATATCGTGACACAATTGCGGTGCTGCAGTCCTCTGTAGCTTTTGAGACATTTCCTCTCTAGCATACACGAATACTTTTGAATGTGTGAAAACAGTAAATGTTTAATTTGACAGCTTTAAACCATTTTCTTCTGGTGTCTTGGTCCTGCCTGCAATACATTTTACTTCAATTTACCGTATAACTGCATTATTACCCATATTACATTTTGTACCCAGAACAAAAGACTTCAACTTTAAGCACTGTTCCCTTTACACTATAAGCAACTTCACCCTTGGGAGGTCTGCAACCTAGATGACCCTTGGTCCTTCGCAGACTCCCACTCCCTCATGCATTTTATAAATCAATGTACTTGGAAGTCATCGCAGTACTACATTATAATAAGCATGATGATGTCATTCATGCGTGTGTCTCAAAAGCTTGTGTTTCATCAAAGTACAGTAAATGTATCAGCGCCATCAAGGGTATATACTCTCTACTACCGCCATGTATGCATCCTTGTCTTCCTTCATGTATTTGTGTATTCTTTGTTATTGCGATGCATGTTTAAAGTCTAGCGCCTTGCTTTGTTTTTTTGTTCAGGAAGTTACCATTCTTTCTGTGAATGCTCAATGCTGTACACTGTTCATTTCTTAGCTTCCAAAGTCTGAGTCTGATGCCATCATCACATTCAACATACATACAAACTAAATAGACTTTGCTTTCCTTGGATCATATTATGTACAAAGATGACCCACTGTCACAGTTTTAACATGCTGATAGCTGATACACGATATCTGTTTTGGCACTAGTTTTTCAGGGTGCTGCGGCAAAACATACACATTTGTGTAAAGCTCATTAGGTTGGGTGCTAAACCGGTAAAATATATGAAATTCATTAATCTTCAAACTAGACTATGAAGGGTGCTATTTGAGCATTTACCCACACAAGGCCCAAGTTGTCTCAAGTCCACACAAATCTAAGACTATCTGTGCTTGGTTACCTATTGAGCATTCTCATATAAGAAAAAGTAGCAAGATCCTAATACAGTACTAGAATTCATGTTCCTTAATAATAACACCTATCCAACAAATGCTACCTGTCAAAATGTCCAGAAATTGAAACATTACAGATTTACATAAGATTGCCTAGCCAGCATGTAAGTTTAACATAAAATCAACAGGCCTACTAATTGTGACGCAAAGAACAGCACCATAAGTTGCAGCAACAGTTAAATTACACATCATAATAAAATTCAAACCTCAGAATTCAAAGTAAACTCCAAGTAGGCTTGCCATTGCAGCAAATGCTTGCTTTCCTTAGATTTTCTCTCACGCTTGGGAGACTCAATTTCTGCTTCATCTGCATGGCATGCATTCAAAATTTTGCAAAACAAGGTATGGGGATATTAATAAGGCACAAGAAAATAATTACTCGAATGATAAACAGAGAATAAAGTTGATATAGCTCTCATGATAGTGTAAGGCTTTACTACATTGTCGTACTCAGTGACCAGTGTTATGTAAAATGTTACTACACGCTGATCAGTATTAATGAAAATTTATAAGAACTTTACTTTGAAACTCCACTTTTTGAGAATAAGAGTAGTTCTTTAAGCATATTATGGCCAACCATAATTATAAAACTTGAGGCGGCAAGACTATGTAAACATCACACCTTTTTGTTGCACTTCAAATCCAAACTCATCATACACAGTTGCAGTACTTTCGTCTGATGCAAACTGAAAAAAAGCAAAGACATATATTATGCACGATTAAGGCTGCATCTTTCAAATAAAATAAAAAAGTATCAAATCAGCTTACCAAATGAAACTAAATTGAAATTTTTTTACCACTTTCTTGGTCAAACTCAACAAAATATAAAAAGTAAAGATTACAATCATAAACAAACCACAATATTACAAGTAAAAAGGTCATACTTCAGATGTTGTGCCAGAGTTAGGTTTCATGGATGACAAAAGAGCATAAAATGGTTTTCCAATATCTGCAAGATCTGCATCATCAATCATTACATCCATCACCAATGCAAACAAGACACATGTGTGTAACTAGCAATAAATACAGACACTAGATAGTTAGACACCAAATATTTTAAAACACAAACAGACCACCTTTTTGAAAAATACTTTGTTTCAGACAATTTAAAGCAACAGCAGCGGATCAATATTGAAAAATCTGCAAAAGCCACTGCAGAAAAAAAATGATATGCTGATGAATCTTTTCACATCTAAAATACCATTGATAAGTGGAGCTTTCTCCTACTCCCACTACTACAGCCATGTTGTCTTCTGGTGAAATCAATGAGCATGTAACCAAGCATGAATGAAAAACATACAACAATGAGCCTGGGCAGAGTTTTGTTTAGAGAGATGCAGAGGTTGCCTATGCCTCAGTCACATGCACTTGGCCCTTCAATGAAGGTGTTCTGATGCCAAGGGAAACCAACACATTTGGATTCCACCAAGGGTTGCTTCTCATATGTAAATCTCACATCCGAACGAACATGAGACTTTTTCCTGCAGCTTTCTTTACACTGTGTGCCAGGCAAGAAGGCTACAGTACTGATTTATAAGGTCTTGGTAAGACTCAGCCTACAGTCAGACTCCAGACATACCAGCACTTATACACTAAATCAGTGGTTCTCAAACTTTCATGAGCTGTGGTCACCTTCGAAGTTTAATATATCGTGACACTTGGGTTATACAATATCACGGCAAAGCTACCTGGTGAAGGCCTCTGCTCGTGGCCCCCAAGGGAGGCTGAGGACCCCATTTGAGAAATCCTGCACTAAACACTAAGTCATGGGCGAGTTAGTTACTACCGAAGTGCTGCATGAAAAAGCAAGTAACAAGAGATTCTTTTAGTTTATCAGTACTCAGCATCCATTCCAAAAAAATCAACATTCACCACAGCATCAATGTACATCCATAACTAGGTATTGCAAAACACATGTCTTTTAATCATTCAAGTAACTTCACTCCACAAGTGAAAGACGCAAGGAATCAATCACAAATTTTTAATAGGAAATCAATTTCACGTAACACTACGTATCGTCAGACCTCTTATTCAAATAGAATTCTATTTGAATAAGATGATAGGTCTGACAATGTGTAGTGTTACGTGAAATTGATTTCCTATTAAAAATTTGTAATTGATTCCTTGCTTCTTTCACTTGTGGAGTAAAGCTACTTGAATACAGATATGCGCAAGTTTGAATCATCGCAAAAAGATGTAAGCAAAGCCTAGTCGATTCCTCTAAAGCCTATAGAAAACGTAGAGCTTTTTATTGTCTTTTAATCATTGTTCAAAAAACTGAACAGCATAGCAAAGATGAGAAAGCAAAACAGAAGAATGATACTTCTATAACCAGCAATTTGTTCTGCTGTTTCAGCTAATCAATCCACTGTAAAATGTCTTCATTATTTTTGATAAAACTTCTTAGAAACCACCCGATACTTGATAAATTATGCTGAAATTAGGGATTTTAGTATGTAGAGCTTTTATTTCAATAGGTGAATTATCTAGATTGCTAGTGTCTAAAGGACCACTATCTAGTTTTCACTTTGAAAAGACTAAAAAATATATCTCACCTCCATTTTTGTGTCAGATATAAAATTGAATTGGAAACTTTCACACCACAGTCGATATGGTCGAGTGGTAAGTGACCAGTGCTGTGCAATGGGTTCCTGGATCGAGTCACACCTTGGTTGTATCCGTTTTTTGATAGTGCACAAGACACTTTTGATGTTCTCACACAAGATTAAATGCTGAAAGTTTGGGAACTGCTATTGTTGTACATTCTTAAAAACTTTCAAAAAGCAAACACAAGCTAGATTTAGGGTGAGGGTTTTGGATTAGGGTCATCATTTAGGGCTAGGGTTTGCTGTTTGTTTAACGGTTTACTGTTGAGGCTTGCAGTTTGGGTTTTAGGTTAGGGCTTAGGGTTACAAAAAATTAATAGCAACTTTAATCCTTTACTCTGAAAAGCAATTGACCTATAGGAAGTGGCCACATATTTCACAGAGGTCCACAATATTGCTTGATACTGTTTTTTAGTTTTTTCAAGGTGAAAACCAGATACGGTCGTTTAGACACTGCTATCTAGAAAGCTGAATAAAAAACAATGTCTAATGAACCTACTGACACCGGGTTGAAAAGTTGCTAGTGTCACAATGAAAACATGTCTTTCACGCTCTAACCCACGGATTGGCAACTTTTTTTAATAAAAGAGCCATTCTACTCAATTTTCCAGCTGATATGACTGGTGATGAGCTACAAAGCATTGATACCATTTTGTTTTTCATGCAACTTCATGTGGACATTAGCTAATTTATATTCAACTTAATTCTGTAAATAGTAATGACATTCAAATTTAAATTCCAAGTTTTTTCAAATCCAGAGAAAGCCACAGAGCCACTTGAACAGAGGAGGTCAAGAGCAGCTCCCGGCTCTAGAGCTGCAAGCTGCCAACCTCTGCTCTGACCCAAACTTGCTGCAAATACTACATTAAACCATGATAATGTGTTTGATGCATTGTGCCCTGCTGGACCCTCAGTGAAAAGCAAAGGCTCAGCTCTTCATCTGTATTAGGTGGGAAGACTTGATCCTTAAAATATAGCATAACACCACTAGGAAACATAGTCAAAACAGAAAATTATCGCTGAAGCAAAAATAGCTCATTTTTTTGTATAAACAAACTGGGTTTGTCAATCAGATGTTTGGAGATTTTGTAAAAATGACAGATTTGAGTCTTGGGTCATTGATTGTGACTTGAGTCAAGTCATTCAGTAACTGGAGTCACACTACCAGTGACATCAGGGTAGGCAATTGTGTATATTCATTTAAGAGTTATGTGAACGCTAGCTTCCCACAAGTCATACTTAAGGTTGACGCTCCAACAATTCTTAAGGCTGGTGGCACAACAAAAAAAGAACTCTGGTTCTAAAGGCACAACCCATGTAGTATGTGCCCATGGGCCACATTTGATCCACAAGTGGCAGTTGGGACATCCTGCCTTAAATTAAAAAGAAATCAAGTGTCCTGAAGCATATAGTTAACAATTTGTTATGCCACATGGATCTGTGGATAAAGCAAAAGCTACCAATAATACTATGACATGGATCAACATTTCATTGTGACAATTCAAAACAAACTTGATTGACATTGACTGCACTGACTTCAACTGCTTTTGATGTGCTCACCATAATTGGCAGCCCTGTTTTATGTTATTGACAAGTTGATACAGTACCACAGACATGAATTTTAATGTGTTGGTTACTTGTGATGTCTCCACGAATATGATCTTGACAACTTGAGGCAACCGTGGCTAACTGCCCGGTAACTGGCAGATTTTTTCTTGGGTTGAAGCAGTCACATACTGGTAATGACAAGTGTTGATGAGAAAGGCTTCCTGAGATGTTCACTTCTACCAATTATACTTTAACAACACAGAGAATTAACACTGCAGGCAATCCAAAATTGGGTGTTTTTACATAAGGGATAGGTATACATAATTATATAACATAGACAAGATATAAAACAACTGCAAGAAGAAACAGTATATATGGATCCCCATATTAGGTCACAGTCCTATTCCAACTGATATGGGACGCAACAGTGAGCAGACACAAGCAAAGTCCAACCACAAAGAAAAGGAACAAATCAAAAGCAATACAAGGTAAAAAAAACATATCAAGGTAAATGATACGATCAGACAGTAAATGCATGCAAAAACAACCAAGGTCACAAATAACAGATTACAAAAAATAAACAAAGAAAAGTTGGACCAAATATAACATATCGGACAAAATATTCATGTGACCAATTCAACCAATGCGAGTGGCGAGTCCAAAAGACATAATAAAGAAATAATAACAATATTAATGAAAACACAAACATTGAATCAAATACATAGTAGATATCAATGTAACACAGATGATGGTGGGCAAGCAACTGCAATGGCCATTGAATGGGTAAAGAGTTGAGGTATGTGTAGATGAACACATGAAGCATGCACATAGGTGAAGGAAATGAGCAACAATAGGCGTTATGAGGCAGAGAGACTGAGAGCAATCATTAAAACACAACATTTCATTACAAAAGCAAGTAGCTAAGGCAGAAAACAATGNTTATACATAATATCGTTAAGTAACACAATTCCCCATGGACCATAATGGANTGAGTACCATTGATAAATGTATGCCCCACCAGACACATGGCATCACCAAATGAGGTTGACGAGACAAGGGCATGAACAGATTACAAGAAGTTTAACAACAAACATGTAAGTGTTGGGTACATGAAAAACAGTATAAGTTTAGTTAATAAGCAAAGTATTTAGTTCTATGAAAGGTGATAAATCATTCATCAATGACCTGTGAGATTTATCCACCTATTGCAGAGGTTCTTAAACTTTTTGAGACGCGCCCCCCTTTGATGATCCCAACAAAATTCGCGCCCCACCCTAATACAAAATCAACAAACATTGAACATAAGAACAATTTATTGGCAATTAACTTTCATCAGTGGGACTGATGTGGCTGCTTTTCAGAAATCAAAAATTCAATTCCAGGCTTTGCAGCAGATAATGCACATCTCAGATCAGCTTCTCAGTCAAAGGTTGTTTCAAGGTCTTGTCATCATGTTCA
>JGI24159J19872_10005737_pt1 | contig 16086 bp, 9 predicted proteins | sample Ectturendosymbi4_FD_19872 | JGI IMG/M metagenome (IMG submission 19872) | reverse complement strand
ATACATCGTTGAACAGCATATTTCGAAAGTTATTTACAATCACCCAAATCTATGAAATTTGGAAGGCATTTACAAATCATGTTTGTGTTTAGTTACTCGAAAAATGTCAATCTGTCCGGCTTCAAAAAATGATTTAAAAAATTTAAACTGTTTGTTTCAAGATACAATTATTTATTCAAATTATTTTGAAACAAGATGGTTCATTAAGATTTAACTGCGTAGTGGTTATTTAAGATAGGGTATGATTGATTAAACTTTTTGTTTCTGGTCTTATCTTTATTTTGTTTTATCTAGGTGTCTTAGTCTTCAACATAGCTGATGAACAAGTAGTTGACACCGTATAGGCTCTAAATATAAGCTAGGTGCAATACGTTCAAGTGACAGAGACACTAATGAAGCAAGCCCAAAGAAAAAGATTAATTGGTACACACAGCAATTTAAAATAAAACAGTTCAGATAGTAAAAAGATTCACCTGATTTTGTGTATATTCCTAGCTGGAGATGTCTGTTCAAATCTGTTTTTTTAGTGAGTCTTCAAAAAAAAAAATCTGCTCTGGGTGTGGCATCCTTCGATAAGATGATAGCAGGCAAACGTAAAACCTGCAACATGCGATTGCGCTTGCCGGGTTGCGGTAGCAGTGACGACTTGTTTTCACATGAAAATTGCATTGATCGACGTATTACAGTGGCTTTACAGATATTACAAAATTGCGCGATCGCTAACGAAAGTTACTCGTTTGCACAGAGGGACTTCATTTCAACCGGTAGAGCCTGGGTTACATCCCAGATTAACAGCAGTGCTGCTTAGTGATTTGTGTGCCATGACCTCAGTTGCACCACAGCCTGCGTGCCAGTGTTGGTCTCCCCCCACCACAAAACAACAATCGCCAGCAGTGAGTTCGAACCCTATGGATGGATTTAGCTGACAAAGCATTTATTTGCAATGCACAGAAGAGAAAAAACACAAGAGAATTTAATAATTGATCTGCGAGATATCGTGTCCTGTGAAAATTAAGCAACGTCTTCTTTACAGCTATAAGCTGTTACAATTTTCTTGTAAATACGCTCCTGCTTGCCCTCTTACTTGTCTTTAATCCGTTGCTAAAGCTGTAAACAATCTCGTTTTGGTGCAAATTTATCGCCCCTGTTTTCCTGCGACTTTCTAATATTGTGTGTGTTTATGAGACGCCGGTTTTTCAATATCTTTATTCCGCACATCAGACCCGTAGTCACGGGGGAAATCGTGGGCAGTGCCCCCTGAAATATTTTTGTGCTCCCCAAATTTTTTATGCGCAGAAAATATTTTATACAGTTTGTTTTAAACATATAATAAAACAAAAATCTTTCCTCCCTAAAATGTATTTTCCCCCGCAAGCTCCCCCAAACTTTGAAACCTGTCTACGGACCTGGTGTACATCCAGATATCTTGCATTACTAGACGATAATGTTATGTCTTTTCCTCCTTATGCCTTAAAATATAGTGGGAAAAAATGACACTAAGCGAACTTCAATAAATTGATTTTTGTGTATAGGTAATTTAGATGATCATCAGCATCACACCACACATTTCAGCTTGCAGCGCACCTTCTTTTTCAATTCTGTTTCATTCTTTAACGAATGAATATCTTGTGATGAGGCCTGCTTATCAATAAAAGCTTTCTGTCTGTCTTAGGCCATGTTACTTTCAATGGGAGAAAACTGTTGTTTGCAGACCACGCTTTTTGCTGTTCGAATTCCAAAAGCTTTTCAGAGAAAGTTCCTCCATGTTAACTTTCGTTGATTACTTCACNGTATAATTAAACACTTTTCTGCGAGAAGATAGCATTACTGTAGAAACCATAGGTTTTGCTTACGTTTTGTATTCTATCTGCGAATGATCAGTACCGTATAAATTTGAAATACACTTTTGTGTCGATTCGTAACTTGCTTGCTAGTTTCGTGTTTTCTTCTACAGATACGTGAGACAATTCGATCTGCCAGCAATGGAAGAGAACTTGGCGCTNGTGCGAATAGTTGTCCTCCTCGCAGCAGCTGTATTGCTGCCTGTTCGCAGCCAAGGAACTCAAGGCGACGGTAGTTGCTTTGTCTTACAATTTTGCTGTGCTTGGAAGGAAAAGATTTTCTGAAATTTTAAAGTTTTTGGTGACGAAAAAGGAATTAAAAACTGGCTCTTGCTGTGATGACAAAGCTTTGTGATTGCTACAAATACCAAAAGCGTCGTGCGTTGTATATGACTTGCATTAATTTTGTCAGGATTTTACGAACAATGGGCTTTTTCTTTCATTTCCTAATGGTTTTTTCTATACAATTGTCTGCTACGTAAACTCAATTCAAGTTTAGGGTCTATTATCCTTTCAGTTTCAATATAGCATCTTAAAAGACCATGCTGTTTTGGGCAGAACTCACGTATAATGAATGTATGAAGGATGGCAGAGTCATGAACATAAATCGACTAATTCTGTTTTATCTCCGTTAGTTGTCTTGCTTATGTTGATTGCTGTTCTTCGTAAGTGGTGACTTTAAAATCAGTTCGAAAAACTGTAAGATATTTGTTGATCAAATGACTTTAGCACCAAAAGCAAAACGCTTGAACCGCTGAACTAAGATAAACACGGACGTCGCGAAGGTGCAAATAGGCAATGACGCAAATGTGAAACGTCCAATCCCGATCAGCGTTCTTGACCGGACGAACTTCGCGAACTTTCTTGTCGTTATCTCTTTAGCCTGCGGCCGACTTTTCGTATGTGAAGGTGATGAGCAGATCGAAAAGGTCTTGTGTTGACAAGCACAACAGGTCAAAAAAGTCCTCCGCTGCGTCCACCGTTCATTTTATTACACGTTCCAAACAAACTTCCTTGTGAAGCTGCAGAGATTGATGCGTTTGCTGGTGACTACAATACAACTTGCAAGTATTGTAACTGGAGGAAAAAACAAAAATTAAACATTGTGCTTTGCGCTTATACCAGAAGCTGAGCGTGATAATATTACATTGCGCAGTTGCGTGATTATCCACCGTTTCTGTTAAAGATTGCTAGAAATTTCGTTTAAGTTGGTAAAATTAGTTTTTTTGGTCAGCCGAGCATACCGAAAGATCCGACAAGATCAGATAAGACGCACTGAATTGGTCGCTAATCCGTCGTCATCCCGAGATGCATTACAAACAAAATCGGCTTCTCTGTGCCTGAAGGCATCAGATAATGCACCGGCGGAGACCTATTGTGTTTGAGGTATTCAGCTTTGACTGCGATGAAGTATCCTGATCTTTACACAGGAAGCCGTCTTCAAAGCGTGCTTCAATTGCCAAAAGTCGTTAAACAACGATTCTGCGAATATGTGCAGGCAATCTTTGTTTAAACATTCCGGTATACTGCGATTAAAAAACAATACGCCTGATAAAAAAATCACAATATGTGGATAAAGCGCAATGGCCATGCTCAAGGGTTTTCTCCAAGATAATTTTCAGCATTTCGGGCGCATTCTATTAAAATTAACTTGACCTTGGTAAGAGGAGCAGAAAGATAAGTTTCACCGAGTTCAGTCAGTGGAGTCTGTTGCTGCACAGATAACAATGACTGCTGTTAATTGAGGTACCGTACACAACGCAACTGTGAATTTGCGGCAATGGGCACATGACGGTGTTGTCATCAGTTCCCAAAGGATTGAGTAATTGATTGATCTTTCCAGTCTCCGTCTCGTTAGCTGTCGGCTCTGGAACGCCTTCATGCTGGAGTGATAGGATGAACAATCAACTCGTTCGTCAGCATTCCTATTTATTTGTTTATATATTTTATTATCAAGCAATTTTGTTTGTTTAATGACACTGGAAGATAAGGAGGCAAATCACGTTTGGCAACTTTGCCAAAAAGTTAGCAATTGTGGGGATTTCGAATCGGGTGTAAGCCACCAGGTTATGTTCAAAAAGTGAAATTGAAGAAGTAGAAAAAGCGTTGAACATAAATTTTATCAATCGATTACAGCTTCGCAAAAATCATTAGAAATACTTCAACATTTTGGTGTTCTATATGATTCAACAGAGTTGCTATTTGTTGTATAAAAAGGACAACCCGCCTTGTTTCAAATATGGACCAATGCAGGAGCATGTAACAATCTTGGCTTGTCCAAAATACTGCAAGGCAATGTACCAAAGTAAAGGATGGAGTTCGTGGAACAAAATTCCCAAAAATACCTGTGGTTTGAAATTAACTGAGGTTCTTGGAAAAGCCCTAGAAGTCGCAATTGTTACGAGTCACTACGTAGAAGTGAACATAAAACATAAGGTCACCTAGGTGTAATGTGAAATACAAGCTGGCTGATGCCAGGCGCGAGACATTGAAACCAAACGCTTGTTTTGGCTGTTAGGAATCTGTAGAAGCATCCAGACAGAACCCGTGCCTGTGTTAAATAATGCTTACCACTCAGGGTTTCTTTCTCAATACGTGGAAATAATTTTTGCTCAGTCGAGCATGCCGAAAGAATTTTTGACGTGTCACGACCTGGTATCACTAAAATTCGGTAGGGTTTGCAAGTTGAACCATTTAATCGAAAACGCAGGCTATGTAGCTCTTCTTGAGCTACAAAAGTCATCATACAATACGCTCTCTTTCGTCAATGCGTGTTAGACATTATTGCGACATGGAAATTGCTAAGTGGCCTACCACGTTGTGCACAATATGCAGCTACTTAAGGCATTTTGAGGCAGACATGCGGCTCTTGCTGCCATGAAAATGAAATCTAGAAGCAGGCTTAATGTGGAAGGTGCATTGTCATGTAAAGGGCCTCGAGTATTCATGCACTTTCAACAAACAGACTCAGCCTTCGAATTGTTTGTAGCGCACGTTTGTTGTTTTTAGTTTTTCTTAGCATATGCCCTGTGCATGTGCAACTGTTGTCGCATCAGAGAAGTTCTACAGACGGTGGGCCACGGACCTCTTTTTGTTTATTGCTTGACCATACGCTTGAAAATGGTTGAGAACCCCTGGCTTACGTGAACAATTGAACAACACTTGGGATGTGCGTGGACGTATTTGGAGACAATATTGTTGCAACCAGTGGTGTGCTTTGTAGCGAGCACTCTGTTCTATTTTGTCTTCAAGCCTTGCGAGCAAACTTTGCTGATGAGAAGTATTGACAGAGGTCACTGTATTTGTACAAACTTTTTTGCGCCGACGCCCTTTTAGCTAACTGCAACTTCGTCTGAGATAAACACGACTAACATTGTGACTGTGTTGACGTATTAGTGTTTAGTGTGGACCCTTCGGTTTCGCGCGCAAAGTTCAGCCACATTACAAAAATATCCACATTTGACCGAACTGTTGCCACAACTGTATTGAAGTTTAGCTTGCACTATGACTTCTTTCACTGAAGAATGCATTCGCCTAGTGATATGTGACAAGAATGTATAACCGATTACTTCAAGCTGCGGACAACTGCGTTTATGATTTTCACGCTATTTTATTGAAACCAAAAATCATTTTGAAGGAACGCTAATGTATAATCATGTTGCATCTGAAAGGTACACGAAAAGCAGAAGTGCTAAATAGCCTTATAATGAAAATCACGGCCAAGGAAAATGATACAAACGACATACTGCAAACGTTTCGATAACTCCTGTTTTCGAAACGTTTGCAGTATGTCGTTTGTATCATTTTCCTTGGCCGTGATTTTCATCTGGAAGGTCATGGTGACATGACCAAGATAAAAACATGCTTTTTTCATACTCATACAGCAGTCGGAGCACACGGCCTTTTCAAAAACTCAAGCTTGCGATTTGACGCAGCGATGCTTTTCTACAAAACTGATTCAAGTGGAACAAAATAAACACAATGAACAATCCATTTGTCATTTTCTCGCCAATCGTGTACCTTCCCATGCTGAGTCTCGCATGATCACAATAAAGTACATATTTGAACTCAAATTCGCTGCAGCGTGGAATCATAGTTGTCCGTATATTGTTTTCGGTATTTGATTCTCTTTTCGGCAATTCGAAGTCAAGACAAGGGACCAGTTCAATTTGCGACTTGCAAAAGTTTGGGCGTAATCAATGCCAACTTACTGCTAAATGGCTGCGTATTTGATCAATGCAACTGTGCACCGCGTTCGTTCTCGCATAGCGTATAATGCTCACAGCATTTGGTACCATGCTGATTGGACTGTCCATTGCAGCCTTGACGAGTGGTCATTGCACCCTTGCCTGTCAGAAATAGCGCCGAGAATTGATAAAATGTGAAGTAAGAAGCAACCCCATCTGTCCCATTGATGTTGTCAGTCTTGTACAATAAAGTCAAATGTCATTTATTTTTCGTCATGTTATCTTTCCGCGCTGTTTGGGCAAAAGAGTTGATTCTACATAAGATTGGATCCGAGAGAATACAGATTCACAAATGAGTTGAGCCCGTGGCTCAAACATGTCGGGTAAATATGATTTAAGGCACCCGAAGGTTGCGAGACGACTCTCTAAAATCCAAACTCGGTACATTATGAAAGCACCCCGACGAAAATATTGCGGAGTTTTTGTGAGAGACCAAGTCATTTCTTATATCAGATATACTCCTCAACGAAAAGTCAGCACTATATCATAAAAATGGTTCAATTGAACTGCGGGGTAGGATGTTAGGTGTGGTTGGGAGTAAACTACGACCCATTCGAAACATATTTCTCTCTTCTCAGTGAACTTTTGCCTGGGTTGTTAAACAGTGAAATAATTTGTCCTCAGTATCTATTCCAAATCCAAATGAAACCTTTTTTGGGCTTAACAATAAAATATTGGTGTGTTTTCTCCTGTAGTTTTTCAATTCTAACAACACTGCAGCATATATGAGAGTTTTTTCGAATTTCGAACTCCTCGAGTTGTTGAGTAATCGAGCTTTTTGAGATAATGCTGTTGGCATGTTGCAAAATTTCCTTAAAGCCTTTCATTGGTTGTCGTTTCAGGGGCTTTCAAATGTAAAACATAGTCATGTGTTATATTTGCAAACAATTCTGCGATGGGTATTTTACATGGGAATGATGCAAAGCAACTGATTATAGTGAATACGTCACATGTCGGTGTTGCTTGATGTATTCCCCGAGCGGAATGACAGCACGCGATCCTTACGATACACATTTCTGATGTAGCTCTTCGCATGTAATTAACGGAAGCAGCCGTTGTCTGCATCGCTGAAATGGCAATCAGCCAACAGTATTCTGTTCTCATTAGACTACGGGCTCGTGCGTTTCGACTTCACCACCAATAATCCATTGTCTTACCCCACTCTAAACCCACCACTGAGTCGCAAGCACAGTTGTGTTTCTCTGGCGTTTGTATCTAGTGCGTTTCTTGTAAATACGGCATGTAGTAGTTACATCATAATAAACGTGACCTCATCATTAACAGTACAAAAATGATTTCTACCTTATATCTTAATTCTGAGAATGCCCTTTTTCGTACGTAGTGTTTACAAAAAAATCCACAGAGGTGCATACCGTGCAAGCTTATCAGATAGAATCAATACCAGCAGACATCGCTTTTGTTAATGAGTAATACATTTGACGCTGCAGCAAAGCATTTTATATAGCCTACAAAATGCCACCACATACAGCAAAGAATTAGGATTAGGAAACTCAACTGGATTTGCGCACCTAACATATCGTTGTAGGTAAGGAATGGATGAAGAGCACTGCCGTGACCATTGGGGTTAACACTGAAAAACCGAAATAGTCGGAGAGTTTTTTTTGTCGTTTTTTGATTAAACATCATCTTGTTCAGATTGCTGTAGCAAGCAACTGCAGTTGTTTCCCTGAAAAGAGATTGAGTTATTTTCTAAGCAATGCCAGCAAGTAAAATGCACTGTAAATTTTTTCTTTAGCATGAGTTCTATTGCACATGTAAACAGGGGTGTAACGAAGTTAGATGGCGCCTGGGGCAAGAAGCAAGTTTAGCGCCCCCATGTTCGAACCTGAGGTCTTTCGGAAGTAAATGTACTGTACTGAAGAAAGTATTTGTGACATTGTTGGGACTTTTCGGCGCCCCAGCAGTGATTTGGCGCCCCCATAATAATTCAGCGCAGGGGAATTGTGCCCCCTTGTTACGCCCCTGCATGTACAACAGGTCACGCACGAGTGTAGGTTTTCGAGAGTTTTCTTCTGCTACTTTGGTAGTGACGGACCTGTGCAAAGCAATATTAAGTTCGCCACGCCCGATATATGCATTACCGTACTTTTCAATTTGAATTCATTTTTCTGGTCGTTACTGTATAAATTTGTAGGAAATCACTGTTATTTCAGCAAAGCAAGCGAAATCAATTAAATTAGTTTCAAACAGGAAAGACATCATTGCAGAGGTTTCAGTCTCGTTTGCCATGGCTACAGCACCGACTTGCTGATGTAACTCACAATCCCATTTGAATGCAAACCTACTTCCAAAAGCAAAACGGTTCAACAGACCGATATCGATTTCAGTTCATCTTTTTGTTTTCATGTAGATGCGGTTTCTTCGGCACTTATATAGCTGCCTATCTACAGAGTTGACGCAACAGAGCCTACTCCGTACAATATTTGGTAGTAACCATTGGTCCTAGCAGTCGCATGCAAAATATTTTCAAGTAAGCCCCTGCATTCATACAGAATATTTTCGAGCATCAATAAATTATGTGCATACCATCTGTCCCCATATGACCTCGTTTAGATGCTTCACTGCATTTTAACAACTGTGTGCAAAGCATGGGAGACGGTGATGTTCGACTACACAACAGAGGCTTTTCCGCCAAAACCCCATTTCGCTCACATCACAATATTTTCTAAAGGCAGGCTTCTCGTCACCAGCCAAGCGGAAAGCACGTGGTCTGTGTCAAGGATTATGCGCCAAGTTTTGTGCTTTATGTCATGTGTACCTGTTTTTCTTCCTTTAGACTCGATACCCTCATGCGGTGCTGGCTACGGATGGTCATATTCAGCGAGTGCGTCAGCAGCAGGTGGAGCCGCGGGAGCAGCAGGGTCCTCTTTCTCGTATTCGTCTTCAATTAGTGGCATCTGTATTCAAGCAAAAAGACCAGGAGACTGCATTCGAGCCAATCCCGCATGCCAGTGGTGCGCACAGCCGGTAAGTGCCTGACAGCGGCTCTTCACGCACAAAAGCTGATTGCTTGCGCGAAAGATTCACGCTCGAATGCTCATCGCGTACCTGACGTGCTGAGGCTGCACAGGGCAGAGGTGAAACGAGAGCCTCTACTCTTAACACCGGCCGGACCAAAACTGTGTTGTTTACTATCCTAGTGAACATTGCGTTAACATACTTTGCGTTTTACTTGTGTTTGTTTGGCTGAATTGATTCACTCTTTGAAAAGTGGAAATTTTCATGTGTGCGACACACGGGTTATTCGGCCGTCCACTGGCCCACCAGTCAAAAGATGTAACTGTAAGAGATAGTTTATTACATATATTATGCAGGGCACAACATAATCATTGTAACGTCTCACAAACCTTCTGAGAGTTACGACAGCAAAAAATTTGCTGAAACGTTGACAATTACAGTAAAGCACACAGGGACGCCGGAACGGGGGTACATGACGGGGGCACTGCACCCCTGCCTTTCGAAAGAGGGGGCAACGGGACACAGGTGCCCTTACATAACAGCATCATAGGTAATTTCAGGGACGCTGTAGAGCGGTGAAATGACGGGGTTATTTCCCCCTGCCCCCAAGGGGGAACGGGGACGGAGGTGCCTTTTCACAACAGAATCACAGGTAATTTATGGTTTATAAAGATCAACTTGAAATAAATTTATTGCAGCTATTCGCTCACCCGCAAAATGTCGAATGTTTTTTTTATAATTTCTGCTATTGTTGCTGCGCAAAAACAAGCATAATTGGTAACGAGTTGTTTATTTTTTACAAGCTTCCATTGCCCTCAACTCTTTTAGTACCCCCCTTGCCCTACCGCTGTTCCGACGTCCCTGAAAGCACATACACAGTTACGCGGAAAAAACATGGCCATATTATCAGGGTTGCAAGCATTGGTTCTAATGCAGATGTGAGGTGCAAGAGTTGTGAACTATGGAGCTATGTGGACAGCGCGTAGCCTGGAACAAAATTGGTGGGTGGCGAGATGAACTCCTGTATTTGAATAAATAAGTGGCTTTACGCATTCATGACCATTTTTCCTCAACGGTTCAGTTATGGCCATCTGAAGTTTGGGACGTGACCGTGACTCCCCCCGTGGCTGCCCGGCAGTATGTGAATAACATTTGCAGTGGTAGATTCTCAGGTTTGAGACCGCCAATGGGTTTCACCTTCGAGATGAGTAGCTGGGTGCTTTTATACACGACTCAAGATTTTTTAAGAGGGCGTGACCTCGGTTTTGGTCAGAAAAACCGCGGGGTCTACTAGGTTTTGCTTTGTGAGTTTTCGAATTGGTTTAAGTCGCTTTTTTACAGCTTTGCCGTTTCAATGTCTTCTATTGCCCAACATGTGACAGAAAGTGGATGCTTCTTCGCGCTAAAGTAATTTTTGTAATTCGTTGTGATATACAGGCAAGTCTTTTTGAAAACAAAGGATAGTTGCTTCGCATGCGTGGGCGGAAAATTGGTTATGACCCTAAAATGTATTGGCCCTTTAGAGACTTACTACTCCTTGCTTCCACATCTGGTGTAGGCTTTGACTGCAGCATCAAATACTTGAGTTAAGCTTGGTCTTGGTAAAAATGGCTAGACTTGAGCTTAGCCTCGGACTGTCTAGCTCAAACTGCATATCTAGTCATGAGAAGGGATTAATCAACCACCAATTATTATACGCAATAAACGCAGGTAGGAACAATATAAAAAATTAATTAATTATGTAAAAACAGGACTTTGTCTGCGGTAAAATATAGAAAATCGAAAGAAGGCTTTGACTAAATGGTATTTTAAGAGTTTAAAAAGTGATTTCAACAGTGATTTATGCTGTCAGGGCATACTTTGTGCAATCGTATGTGAGTGGATTCTAAAGTCTAAACTTGTTGATGGTTGTTTGTTTCAAACTGCATTCTCCTCACAACTCATCCTGTTCCTATGCATCAGATACAAGAAAAGTGAACTTGCACCACTCGCACTGGCACTCTTCAAAGGCAGCAAACCGCCATCTCCCCATGGCCCGAGCACCAGTTCTTAAAAAAGATGCTGGTATTGAGCTACGTCATACTGGAGTATTTAAAGCTTTAGCCGTGCGGAAAGGACAAGGTTCAGGTTTTACTACCCGTGTTATAAGTGGGCATTTACTGGCCTTTGAGGTGCAAGTAGATTATCTACATTATGGACGCATTTTTTCCAGACTGAGAAAAAACGATTGCCTTAAACGGAGATTCGTAAGTTATTTCAGAATTTGTTTAGTAGGCAATGTTCTTTGGTTGAAGTTCCGTTAAATAAAATCATAAGTTGGTGTTTCAGTTGTAGCATATTTTAGCAAAATTGTGAGATATTTTAGAATATCTATTTTTAAACGATTTTTTCAAACGGTATAGTGTCAAAAGCCGAGAGTATATATTTACAGTAAATCTGACCTCGATTCCTTGCGCTTAGGATTGCAACTTGTTCTCTGTTCCACTGAAGAGTTTCGGAAAGATGATGACGCAATGCTCGAATTTCTTCTGTAAACCAAACGAGGCTAACCTTCGGTGTGATTTACGAAAATCGCTCTAATGCCAAAGAACGCGACGTAAATGTGATACGACGGCGCACGAAGAGAATGCCATTAAATGCCTTGGGCTGCGATGTAAAACCAGTAAACCACTGTGTTGTGCCTAATGAAACGCGGCGTTTGCCCGAACGACAGACTTGGCTATCCGTTTCGAAGCGACGTTTGTTGCCGAGCAAAAGATCTCACGATTATCGCTCTGTCGAGCCTGGCTATTTGAGGCTATGAAATACGTGCAAGATGAACAATTTGCTTACCGCTCTGCGAGGAATTGTGCGCGCCTGCAACATGCCGTGATTTTTCCCACCTGAGTAGCAGTGCGTTCACGAAATACTTCTGGTGCGACGTAACAAATGAGCTGGTAGAACACTTCTTCATGCTGCAGACGCATAGTCTCAACTGGCGTTGCGGTATTGTTTGGTTTAGTCGCGTGAGTAATAATCCAAATGTTTGTGCTCCTGCCATGGCTTTCGGCTAAACTGTAAAGTGACACAGCCGATGGATGATAGCTGTTGTAAAACGCACAATGAACGCCGCTTTCCTTGCTTCAACGAAGTTGCAGCTGTCGAACATGCATGCTGCTGCTGCTAGACAACACCTCCTGTGCTTCTTGATCTTTATTGAATTTGTTTATAGCTGCATGGTTTCAAAGTAGCAATCGTATCGTACTGCTTTGGCTATTTGCCAGTTTTGTCTGGATTTGACGTCAGAAGAAATATTTATACAACGCATGCAAGCTAAATTTAGCAAAATCGACGAAAAGATAATTTCGTTACTGTTCTTGGCAAAACCACTTAGTGGAAATGGGTTACTGTGCAACAGATCCAATGCCTTCAAAACCAACAAGAAAAACCTTGTGGTCTTATGAATAGAAAGTTTGTTGCTGGAGACTTAATTACCGCCTTAAAGATATTTGGCTGTGTCCTCAGCAGAGACTGTCAGGCGTGAGGTGATCGTCACGCCTCAGTGACCAAAGCTGGCTTGGTTTTGTGATAGGCGTTCGTTTCAGCCTTTGTTGGTGTTGGAAACCACACAGCCACGGCAGATCAAAGACGGTATTTTGAAATGAAACCTTTCCCATTTGTCGAAATAAGCACTCTTTTTCACCCTCTAGAGGCTTAAATATATCACTTCATGGACGGCATTGCCTTCTCTCTTCCAAAATTTTATGAAGGATATGGTGCCAGCATCACATCGCCTTGAAAACCAGCGAAAGATTGCATTCGGCTTTTTCTGCAGAATCGTTTGGTATTTTGGAAGGATTGTCGTGTTGTTTGACAATGTCAAAATCCTTGCGTGAGCTGAATGCATGGAAAATTTAGGTTTGTGAAGACTAACCGTCTGCCGAGAATGCTCTGCGGCAAAATGTGGGAATCTTTTTTTGCTGTTTACAGACGTTGTCTCTGACTTTGAGCAAAGATATGTAGTACAGTGCAACGCATAAGGATGTTTGCTGATTTTGACTGGTTATACTGGAGCACACGTAGGCTTACAATAGCTTCCCCAGCATATATGGAAAATAGGATCGGTTAAAATCTGTATTTTGCATGTGTCATCGGTGGCAGTTGTACTTTACGATTTTGCTACATTTTTAAATAAATACCACCAGCTGGTGTTTTTGTGCCAAGGCTTTATTACTACTGAAAAAATGATTCTTTTTATTATGTTGTTAATCTGCATTCCAGTAACTGCGGATAATGGCCACAGAAATGTCGACCTAACTTTTTTTAATAATGTTTACAGTCATCTGCAGAGAAAACACGTAACTTCAATTTACGCTTATTCTGAAAATGAGTAACCGGTTGCACCCAAAAACAACAATGTCCTTTACATATGTTTGATCTATGAGGATTTGCCGAAAGTTGTTTACAGCCTTGAAGTTTATGCGTTGAGAAACATCTCGAATAGAAACATTTTGCTTCCCAAAAAAACAGTGCATTTACTTTTTGATTTTCATATATGAGGAAGCAGTTTGTGTTTGGACATTTGCTGCTGTTGATGAAAGCCGGTGACATGCGATTGGAGGCAAAATGTTTTAACTGTGCGTTATTACACTTGCGATTTCATCCGCAATAACCACCATCGGTGATAGTTGACAATGTGCGAAAACGATGTGATTAAAGGATTACTTCAAGAACCAATCTTTTATCCCTGAACTCAATGTTTACCAACAAACTCTTATAATTTTTGTATTTTGCATGTACGCTACCGCAATGATGTATAAAGCAAACGTTTTTACAAACTCAAGCATGACGCAGCTAAATCGGGTTATTACTTAAGTGATCGATCTGCGGAATGACGTTACTTTAAAGGTTTCGTTTAACTTATTAGTCGACTAAAGAGAGAGGCACTTTCACTATCTTCCAGAAATATTCTAACTTCGTCTTTGGATGAAGTGTAGTTTGTGAGGGTTTGTTTTAACTCTTGTGGTTCTATCTGCTCATGATGCTTTACCTTTTGAACGAAATATTTTGAATGGTTATGAGCTAAATCTTCCGCGGCTTTTGTTGACCAAACTACTTAGCTTTTGAATAAAAGTGTGGAAAGTTGGCTTACCGATTATGCGAGAAAATATTGGGGAATCATTATTGGGCGCTTGGACCTAAGGTATTGCCCACACCTACGCAGTAACCTTTGCGTTCAATTGCCGCAGGTAGACTTTGCGTTCATGCACGTGCAGCGGTGTGTATACGCATTAGTTCTCGGCAGCGCATTTCGCAGAACGTCGAAGCTAAGTGCTTCAGGCGTTGGCCTGGTCTCCAGCAAAGCTTTTCCTGGTCACGTAGTGTATCACTGTGAAGTTCGAAGGCAACGACACGATTCGGTGTCAATGGTGCGCAACATTGGCGAGACTTTTCGGCGCGGGCTGCAGAACTGGAGCTTGGGCCACAAATAGGCTCTTTTGTTCTTTCATATTTTTTTCAGTAGATCGCGTTTGGAAGTTAATCCTGCCTGTAGAAAATCGCCACGTCGTTTTTGCATTGCTTTTTCTACACAAAGGTTTGATAAAAGAAAGCTGTTACCCAACTAACACACATGGAAGTTTTGTGAATAGAGGCCCTAATCCAGTGGGGTAACTAGAGGTTTTAGCCAGGGGGGAAACATAGCTGAAGAGGCCCACTAGCCACCGTTCACTCGGAAAAAAGGTTGAGAAACAAAAATGTATGCGGGTGTGAATTTCTATACCAAAACCCGAAATCACCGGAAAACACTCCGAAAAACGCAAAAAACAACAATCTACTGAAAACCAAAATAATACTGTATACCGAAATATAAGCTAAGTGGAGGCCAGGTTTTTACATTTAGCTTGCCAGGAGGGGCGGTTCGCACCCCTTCCCCCGTCATTTGCGCCACTGCCCTAATCTGTAGCTGCAAATGCATAAACGAGTAAACACACGTTGACCTGATCTTTGGAGAATCAGCGGGGAGCACATTTTGATGGTCATTGGACATTTTGAGTGAAAAATGTCAAATATAAGTTACTTGCGGACTGGTTCTCGCTGTATCTCTTGTCCTCATCTGATCGAATTGATGATTCGTTTCAGGACTTCAGCGGACAGAGGTGCAACTTACTGCTGTTACTGAAGGAGCAGAATTGCAAGAATATCGAAATCGTCCAATCGAGGACGACGACGGATGTTGCGAATGAAAACAACCGTTTCGACCATCAGTATGCCTCGGTAACTGTTTTAAAATGTCGACATATCCTACATTAGCCCCTTCAGTGACAAGCCCTTGAACATCTTTTGAGCACAATTTGACCAGAAAATAGCTGAACGTTTTTGTTGCAAGTACGGGCGGTCACTTGTCAGTGCTTATTTTGCGTGCAGCATTACGGCATAGTTATTGCTGCTGTGTCGTAGTGAGGAATGTCGCCTGTGGTTCTTCGCGCGTGAAAGACTGCGCCGCTCCTGAACGGCGTGCGCTGACTGGCTTGTTACGCAATGTCAGTGCGGCTGTTTTTCCGTGCAGGCTTTCATTCGAGTCGGCGACACGGTACAGATCTCTTTCCGCATTAGGGAGCCAGAGGTTTACCCAGTCGATTTTTACTACCTCATGGACGTCTCGTACAGCATGAAGGAGGACTTGGTTGCTGTAACCAACCTGGCCACTACTCTTGGTGAGTTTTCGCCGATACTGCGCTGGAAACAAATTCAGTTCCAAATGCTGAAAACGACCGCTCTCAAGCAATTTTGACAAACTTTTCAGAAGAAAAGGGTCGCCGGATTAGACGTATTTAAACTTGTATAAAATTATTCGCGAAATGTTAGCGTTCGTTCCCAATTTATTTACTGCTTTTCCTCATGTAGCTGGACTTACGATGTCTGATGCAAGGCACCGTATAGGCGGCTTCACACAGAATCCGGTTACGGCTTACGATCCGGCTTATGGCCAACGGCAGTCTTCCCACATGCAGCAAGAACACCATCACCGACAATACCGG
>JGI24159J19872_10005736_pt1 | contig 16088 bp, 10 predicted proteins | sample Ectturendosymbi4_FD_19872 | JGI IMG/M metagenome (IMG submission 19872) | reverse complement strand
GGACTGAGGATGCGTAATTTTACGTGAAATCGATTTCCTATTAAAAATTTGCTGATCGATTCCTTGCTTACACCCATCGTGGAAAGTACATACTATTTTAGTAAGTTACTCTTTTTAGTCCAAAAATATCTGTTCTTCAACAGCCTATTTTCAATATTCTATGATACCTGCAGTATATTCTACACCTGAATGACAGTATAAGTTTACCTGGTCCATTTGGAAATTTAGGGGGACTCCACTGAACGTTGACAAAGCGTTCGGTAATTGGTGTGAGAATAGGAGGATCCAAACCACGCGGCACCGCAGGCATGGTTTTAACGGGCTTGGTAGGACTTTCCGTGCAGCCACCGCTTGTACATGCAATTATAGATACCTGTGTAACAAAATTGTGGCATTTTAACTGCACACAAACCATTAAATACCAATGCATTAAATGATGTAGCTATTAACTTCAAATGTTGACGTTACATTGTTCCACGAAAGTCCTGACCTGAAAACCTTAGCTGTTAAAAACAAATGCTTGCACGAACAGCAAACTGCCTCATTCTTGACTTGAGAATTTGTTCTTCGCTTGGTCTAAACGCATTAAGTGCCTCTGCAACGTGCCGCTTTATGACCTGTATCATGTACATTATCTTTTAAAATAATAGCCTTTCGTGCAACGCTTTTCTGAACTGCCAAAAAATAACTGTTGTGTTTTTAATAACGTGACTTTTTAGAACACTAGATTGACGTGTAAAAGTCGACAACAGACGAACACCTATTTTTAATTGGAAACAGAGAGTGAAAATTTTGTAGCACCACTCTATTCGCGACAACTACACCAATGCTACATGATTTACTGAAAATACACGAAGATGATCTCATTACAACTGATTTTAGATACGAAACGCAGTTTCGTAGCAAAAATTTCATTTATGTCTTACAGCACCACATCAAAAACTTACCTCGTATTCGGTAAAAGGTATAAGATCATTAACTATTTTCTCCGTAAGTGAAACATTCGTGATCAAGACTCTAGGGTCAGGGAAGACGATCTCGTAACGCAGTATTGGTCCATTTGGCTTCACAGGCAGTTCCCAGTCAACCAGAACGGATTCGGAATCCAGCACGGTGACTTTTGGAGCGAGTACGAGGCCAGGTCCTTGAAATATTTAGCCAAGTTTACGTTTTTACGAACATTGTTTCCAAAGAATGTGAATAGCGTTTCGTTTGCTAAAAGTTCTGCTTCCCACGTACAATCATATGTTTAAGTATGCGGCTATCGTTAAAATATCAATACATAAAATATTAATTACATTTATTGACAGAAACCGAGACCTGGAACTAGCCAGTATATATACAAGCATATATATGGCTCATACGTATGTATTATTGCTACTTACTACCCGGTCTTGTTCTCACGGCAGACCAGTTGCTGGGAGTTGTCCCGCCTGCCAGGGTTGAACTGATAACGCGATACTGATAAGTAGTGTAAGGTCTCAGTGAAGTATCTTCATCCAAATAGCGAAGTGCTTGCGACGGCACGAAGGCCCCCAGAACGTTGATATCACTAAAAAAAGGTTAAACAAGCGCATTAAACATTGCTCTAACCGATCACAGAATTTCTTACCAAGATGGTTACTCACACTTAATTGATGATGAAAAAGTTTGGTCATTTTTATCAAGCGACTGGAATCATTCGAAGATTATGCTTTCTCGCAATGAAACCTAACAGCATACTGCGCTCGGAGTAGTTGAGCAATGAGCAATAATCTTACAATATTTCTTTTAACCATAGATGTTTCCTCGTAGAACAGCTTCATTACCTGTCACGTTCCTTTCCATCTGATCTTCGCTCCAACACATAATTGTCCAAGACTCCATTAGAAGTTGCTGGAGGATTCCACGTTACCAATACAGATGAAGGTGAATCAGAGCGCAAACTCGGTGGGTCTTGTCCCTTGATAGACAAGGATGATTTTATTGCATTTTAACAGTTTAAATAACGTTTTGTGCAATACAAAACACTGCAGACGTTTTTCCGTACTGCAAACTGTCACCCAAACGCAAAGAAAACTAAGAACAAATAAAACTCAAAACATTCTGCTAAGTTTTTACTTCTGGTGGAGCTGGACTGGTAATTATCCTGTTAGACTCCGCGCTTGACGTGCATCCTGCTTCAGTACATGCGTCGATTCTAAAAAGTGCAGTTAAATACAGCATGAATAACTTGGGACGAGTTAAACTTGTTCATAGCAAAGTAATAAAATACGTGGCAGTGATTTGCAATGCTGCCTTGCTGATCTAAAGTTGAGAATCAGTCTTTGGATTCCATTCACTATTTGAGGTAAATACAACTTGTACTGATAAGCAATTTACGGTATTATTCATAAAGGATGTTTCGACTGATCTTATTCTACTACAAAAAACTATCAGAGAATAACTTACATAAAACTTTGGGACACAATAGCAACTTTTATTGGGATCAAGGAGTTAATTAAAAAAAAATTAAGATCGGTCTATTGGGAGCATTGCCAATTTTATTGTGTTGAAAAGAACCGGCTATAGGGTAATACCTGAGTACCTGTAAAAACGGAAAAGACAATTCTACCACAACAGCCGTCAACAAAATATAAGAAATATTTCTTTAAGAAGAATAATAAGGCTGTTCAAGTTATATCGTAGAAGGTGCAAAACTAATGAATTTAGGTACCAGCAGAGACCCAGGACAAGCATTCAGAGCGAACATCGTGCAAATCTTCATAAAAAATAAAATCTGGCTTAGGAAGAATGCAGATTTATAGCGCGATATAGGCTATATATTGTAAAGAAGACACAAGTTGTTCTGCAGCAATATTGAATGTATTTTGTGCTGTAAAAAAGTGATTTTATGCAAAGGATAGTAAGTTGCGTAAGGTGTTCATTTTAGTGCAGTTTTTTGTTAGAGTTTGCTTTTCGATTTATATTCACGGTTCAGTTAAGCGTGGTCATAGTTCAGAGGTTTGCTTGAGCATGTGGCTTGTAAATGAGGGATAAATGATCACAAAGCAGGTGATCAGTTGCAATAGCGTCAATTTGGAAGTTTTTCGTGACTTCAGCGACTCCAACTCAGCCTCTCGCATAAAACGATAACTGAAGATGAATCAAAAACTGTCAGGTCTATTTGGTGATTGAAAGTTCAACTTAATGTGGCAACATTTCGTTTTGTTTCAGTGGAGTTTAGTGCATTTCAGAACCGTCGCCAGAAAGTCTTCAATAGGAGAGCTTTACGTTTGTCGGTAGCTTGACATTCTGAAAATTTGATAAAAATTCCAACGATTTATAGTGTTTCGTATTTCCATTTGGGTGGGCTTGGAGCTTTGTTTGGGGGGCTAACCCACAAAAGCCTCCCGTGGCGACGGAACTAGTGCATTTGCTTAGTTATTACACCTATTAAATCTTTCAGTAGTGTTTGTATTTGTGTGCAAGATGGTAACAAGAAAAACGTATTAAGGCACTGATGGTTTCAAACTGAGCTGTTTTCTAGTCATTATGGTGCAGTTGAATGTGTTGTCGGATAACATTGTTCTTCAGCATTGTTAATGATTTTGACGCTGTTTGGTGTGCTTCACGGGGTGATATTTTGTTGATGAAATGTATAGATAGGGTTTCTTAAATGAAGATACAAAATGCGCTGGAAGTCAATTTTTATTACTTTCTACTAGCTACATAATCAGCTTAAGTCCTCACGTAATTCCGCAGGTGTTCTTCACACAAAGTTGCACCCTAACTAGAAGTTACTAAATCTCCTTTGTTGGTGCAAATTTTTATCAGTGTCGTCGCAACTACAAAAGAAACAAATGTGGAACAAGCATTCACACGTTGACTTTCCAGAATCTAGAAAATTGTTTGTAATGGCACTTCCTGAAAACACTGTGTAATTTAATCCATTACTTTATTGTACACTACTTACATGTTAACCATTTGTTGATGCTTCGTTTAGTTTATAAACTTATTTTTTTATAAACAGTTTATAAACACATTTTACCCTTCTGCAGTTGATCCTTGTTTGGGGATTAGATTAAATAAAAACCTGCGTGTGTAAAACTTGGTTAGGTGAACAATACCCATGATGCCTGTGCAAGATTTGACTACATACTGTAGGTTACACTACGTAGAGTTGGTCAAAGTCTCAGAACATTTCACTAACAGACGTTTGCGACAACCCAATTTACAATTGTTCCACTATGTTGCGGTTTACTCATTCCTACCAGACCTTGCGAAGGAACCTGCATTTCTGGACAACGAAACTTCCTGAAGTAGAGCAATCAGCAGCGGATCGAAAAAACAGCTTTGAAATGGTTGAACGAACATGCAACGTTTGACATAAGTTGCGCAAAAACAAAAAACGTTTCAGTACAAATCCGAAGGACTCCTTGACTTCAAAGTAGAACGGTAAGAGGTAAACTGCTTTGACTGTTACCTGTATGTGTATGTAGTGAAAGGTGTTAGTCCGTCAACATGGTATGAAGTAAGATTGCCAGGAAGTTCCTCTCTTAGGATTTGATTTTCATACAGCCGATATACTTCTAGCTTGCCATTCGGCTCCGCAGGCACTTCCCACGTCACACGCAGCGACCACGCAGTGATATCGTACATGACTGGGGCATTTACGTGACTGCGAGAAAAACAAACTGTGCATCACGAAAACATAATGCAAGCCGCGTCTCCCATCAAAAACAATTTTGTTACATGTACGCGCCTTGTCGTTCTAGCTTGCAACGAAAATGTTCCTTGTTTTATAACCGCTACACTCGCAGAAACGAGGGTTACGGAACTCAACCGCTGCACGAAACACTGGCCAGGTTTTCAAGCGGCAAAGAGAAACAGCAGCAGAAAAGGTTAGTTAAAAAAGGGTCTTAACCGGTTCAGGCCTCGTCAGTAGCGAAGGCAGCAAACCTCAAATCGCACTAACCAACACCAGGCAAGCTTCTATCTTAGCGATACACTTGCAGTGAAGAGTGCAAGGTAATGGGGCAAAGGGTAGACTTAACCGATGTAAAAAAAAGCTGTTTTGATCCAGTTTGATTTTTCACCGGGTCGCATATGACTGAAACTATAAAGAGATGTGTGATGGCCAACCTCACACAAAGAATGAGAAGGGAACGTGGAATTTTGTAAGTTACTAGACCAACCAATTACAAATTTATTTTGCAGCAAACGCATTGTTCAAGAGCCACAAACTTTTACTGTTATCTGCCTCAGAACGTTCAAAAACTTTAATCACCCTAGCCTAGTGCATTTCTAGAAACAAAGAAGAAGGAATACCTAGGCTTTGCCTGCAGAGTAAAAATTGATGACCAATTACTTTCCGTTGATCCGTAAGCATTAGATGCAATCACTCGAAACTCGTTTTCTTGGTATGGAAGCAATCCTAAAAAATATAACTTCAAGTAAGTGTAACTTCCAAGGCGTTGATGTCGACAGAATTCAGTGCAACATTTCTGACGTTTTTCAAGAGTTCTGCATATATTGCGAAAGATCACGTTTCATTCGTCTCACAGCTACATCTCCATTGCAAAACCACTGTTTAAATTAACTAGAGAAACATAATCTTATATAGTTCACTCTCAAATTATTGTCATAATTCAAAGTTACTACTGCAAGTTGCCATTTCACAAACCATCTACTTTTATAACTACTTTTATATGTACTTCTTGCACTCAAATCCCAGATAGCCTTAACAATAGGTAGAGGCGTTAAACTTTGACTGAACGATTTCTCAGAAGCACGGATGGGTGAGCATCAACTGACATAGTTCACAAGGTTGCCAGATGTCCTTTAGCGCTGATATTATTGCAGCTTTGCAGCTGATATTATTTCGCGGCAATTAATGAAGATGGTAGTAAGTTCTTATAAACTTCCACAAGCAGATCGACCGATTTCGATATTACCTGTCAACTCAAAGCTCATCTCTCTCGTGATTCCATTCAGCAAATTCTTTTCAGCGTGCGGAGGCGCAGCCAAGCGGTGCTGCAGTTGAAAAACTGCATCACCCGGTGCGTTGTTTCTTGCAGGATCTTTCCACGTGATCAAAATTGTGTAGGGACTTTGTGCTCGCAGAACAGGAGGTAAAAGGCCATCCGGAGCTCCTGGCGGCATGGTTACGGAACGCATGTTGCTGATAACGTAACCGGCACCGTTTGTGGCGTTTACCTGATGACGTAAGACAAACACAGTAAAGCAGGGCCAGGGGTAATAACTGTTTCTCGAAAAAAAGATGAATCTTTGTTACTGCAAGTAGCGGTTGCAGGCACGGCCACTTACTTTGACTATGTATTCCGAATGCGGTATCAAACCGTCGACTCTTATCCATTTGTTGGTCTCTGAAGTGCTCAGCATGTTTCGCGGTTCGCGCACGGTCTTGTAATCAGTGCCACCAGGATTAACATAAAACAAACCCGTGCAGACGACCACGTATCTCATGTGACCGTTCTGCCGATCAGGCTTGTCCCATTTCGCTTCTATAGATCTAGGGCCAATTACAGTCACTGAGAGTTGAACCCGTCCTTCCGGGGGGCTCGCTTTGGTGCGTAGGGTAACGGAAGGACCGAATGCACAACCTTTTTTGGTGCACACCCTCATCCGAAAACTGTGCTTGCTCCATGGAGTCATGCCGTCAATCACTGTGCTGGACGGTTTTGTAGAATTCAGTATTAGGACGTCGTTCTGGTAAAGACTGTATAGCGTTGTTTCACCGTTAGGGAAACTGGGAGGTGACCACGACAGATGGAAAGAATTTGGGGACGGGGAGGTGACTTTCGGCGCCTGCACACCATCAGGGATGCTCTCCTTTGTCAAACACGGCGTGGCAGTGCTGAAAGTGCAACCGCCACCTGTACAAACTGCCAAGGTCACGTAATACTGCGCTCCAGCAACTAAGCCCTCCAAACGATAATCCAGCAGACGTGAAGTACTGTTGTATACAGCAATACCTGGTGGAGCAGCTCCACTGCTTTTGTTCCTCAGATAAAGCACATACCTCTCAAAAACACCGTTCAAAATCGCTGGTTCAAGCCAGCGAATTTCAACGGCATGGGGACCGAGAACAGTCACCATAGGCTGATCTACGTGGCTTGGGGGAAGCTGACCAGAATACAAAGTCACGCGATCGCTGATGTTGCACCCGGCCGAATTGCACACCTCGAGCTGAAAGTTCTGAGGCGTGAATATGGGCAAGCCAGGAATTTCAAACGAAGTGTCAAGACCCGAATAAATTTGACTGCGGTTGTGCAGAAGAATGTAGCGTGTTATTCGCCCATTCTGCATTCGAGGCGCTTTCCAGCGTACAACCATGTTTTGAGCAGAAACGTCCGCTGTAGGAGCGTACACGCCGTTTGGTATTTCCTCCACAGTCTGCACTACAATGCTGCCGGCACTGCGGGCGCAGCCCCTTACTGTGCAAGCTGTCACGTAGATGGAGTAGTTGGTCCACGGAGTAAGGCCTGTTATGCTCCCAATGTATACATCCCCTGGATATGTTGAATCCACTACTCGCGAAGTGTTCGTTCTGGTTTCATCTGAACAAACAATAAACTTTAAGTTCATGCGCTGTTAATATATCGAAAATTGTCTGTATGGTAAAGCACTTCAGTTTACCATATCGAAGTTTCCAATGTCGCATCAAAGTTTGAGTCTAAGTATATAAGATATTGGTTTCTTCAGTTTCGACAACGACAAAAAAACAAACGCAACATTTCTCCCACATTTCTCACTTAAAATTCGTTGGAATCTATTTACATGTAAAGGGTATGCCTCAGCAGTGACAGCAAGAAAGATTTTTCCACCGAACTTACACACTGTCTCACCTCCGTCAGAACTTTCTAGTCGTTCGAGCTCAACTGCTGTTAACGTGTAGTTGGATGTGACGCCGTTTGCACGTTGAGGCCGACGCCACTCCACCATGATCTGAGTTGCGCTGGCACTTTGCTCATTGAACGGAGCTGGAACTGTTTCAGGGAGTCCTTCGCCGGATCGCGCGACAATCCACTCGCTTTGAGATTCGCCACCAGCATTAGAACTTGTAACCTGTCGAAAAATGCTAGAATGAGAACCGAATGACTGCAAGCTAAATACAACATTGGCGCTTACGTTTAATTGACAAGCAGTCAACTAGAAGGTCGACTTGTGGCAAATATAAAGTCAGAGAAAAATGAAATAAGCTTAAAATAGAAAGAAAACACTAACAGCTAAAGTGTTGATGACATGCACGTACATCGACACAAAAACGGAGAAACCAAATACACTTCTATTCACCATTAATTGGAATTAATCTGTGAACCAGTCACGCAGGCAAACATTATCAACATGAAAATGCAATTACAGGCCAAGCCAAATTTGCAAACCAATGTAACTGTGTCGCAGGGTTGCCAGATTTTTTTCGCAGCTTATGGCCAAAATCATGATAAAAAATGGCCAAAATGGCTGTTTTTGAAAATGTAATGGCCAAAATCACAAAATGTTTCAACCATGATAATTTCCATATTCATTAGTGTCTCACATTGTTCGGAAAGCAGTCTATTCCTTGCCTGAAAAATGTGGTTTTGGTAAAGAAGCAAGTTTTTACCCTAAAACAGCAATTTCTGCCGTAAACTTAAAACTACCTGTTAGGTACAATGTGTCTTAATTTCTCGTAATAAAACTTAGAACCATTTATTATGCACTATTGTAGATACATGCATGCTTCATTTCTGACCCAATTTTGGGTTAAACAATTTGAAATTAACTTTCTAATTCAACGACAAGGCTAGAATTCTCTTGATCTTGTGCTCCAAATATATGAACAAAAGATTAAAAGTCATGAACCGCATTAAGTTGATGATCATGATGAGTTAACCACATGTTCAAAACCATCATTAAGTTCACACTTGAGAACAAACACTGACTCATGACAGGTCCGACTGAAACACTTGCACAAAATCTACAAGATTGCAAGGGCTAAATAATTACTATACACTTTGAACATTACAAAGTTGAAGTTACTGCAGAGTGTTACTGTAATAGTGATGAGAAACTTCTAAAAGTAAAATCTTACCAAAAATGCAAAATACTTCTACTTTAACATTATTAGTCAATAACATTATCAGTCATAAAACCGAGTGCAGCAGTCTTCAGATACAGTACGAGCGCAGCAGACACAAATGTTAACCAAAAATTATCACTGACTGAAACATCTGTACAAAATCTACTGACTGCAAGAGCCAAATCATTGCTACACACTTCAAAAGTAATAAATCATTGAAGTGCCACGGTGTTACTATAACAAAATGAGTGACATGAAAACCGTCCAATAAATACAAGACAAAATATTTAATGAAAACTCAATTTTTCAGTGACAAACCGAAAAAAAGGACCAAAAAATAGCCAAATTTTACAAAATGGCCAAATGCGCTTTTTCATGGCCAGCGCAGTTAAAAAATGGTCAAAATTTTCAAAATCGGCCATGAAATGGCCAATCTGGCAACCCTGCTGTGTCCAACTCAACACAGGTTTCTACAAAACTACCCAACGGAATGAGGCGGATCAGCTTTTTTTCTGTGCACGCAAAGCCCAACTTGAATGCTTTAAAACTTGAAGGACGTCAATCGTAAATAGAGAAATATCTAACTCTATCTAATATGGTGTTATGAGATAATGAGATTCAAGTTTATCAGTGTGTTTCGTGCCGTATTCACCTGGTCAGCAACTTTCTCTGCAGCTTTATTCGATTATAGCAAAAAATCACGTTGGGAAAAATATTAGACTTCTGTGAAACCAAGCCAGGAACGATATATTTGGATGTGCACAAGAGGGAACCTTATGCACAAAGCTCAGCTGAGCAAAGCCTTAAACCTTATACTTTTTTTCAAAGAAATACTGTTTGGTTTACATTTTGTTAAAGAAGTTTTTCCTGGGTGCCGCATTAACAGTGTGAAATTTCTTCAGTTATCATCCTTAATCTAAGATTACTAACGTCCACTAGACGAGAAACTAAGTGAAGTCATGTAACTTGCATAAACTTAAACCAGCTGCTTACGATCGACCAAAGTGTTTCCAAGTGTGGTGAAATTTAACAATAAAGCATACCTTGTACAAATATCGCGTGAAAGCTCCCTCAACGCTATCATCTGTGTGGTTATGACTCGTTCCTCTGTAAAGAACTTCTATTGGGGCATTAGAGCAAGAGTTGTTAGTACGCAAAGCCACTGGGGTTTCCTGAACGTTCACTGGAGTCAGTTGATCTCTTTCACCAGAGCTCTCTCCGCTCCAGATTTCAGCATTGTTGCTTTCATGCAGAAGAACAGGACAACCGTCCAAGTCCACATTTAGAGTACTTTCTACGTCGTTGTGCAAACTTATAGGGTCGTGGTTCACAGAGAAGTTGCGCATGCAACCTCCAAATGACCGAGAGTCTTCTTCAAGCAGCCTTACAAAGTCACTCAGTTTTGTGGCCGGGATACCGCCCACAGACAGTTGGTGGGTTAGATCGAAAATTCCGTTACGTCTCGATAAAGAAAATGCTGTTTCGTTTCCATTCGTGCTGCCGTCTAATAGGATAGATAAGACACCGAGCTTGTTTTGAAACAAAGCTTTGTGCCATTCGCCGTCACAGACGTTGATGTTTGCACTTCCTGGACTGAAGCCGACTTCATATATTCCATCTACTGGCGTCGATACTATGTATCTGTTACAAGTCAAAATGTCGTTATTTATGTTTACGAGCATAAAAGCCTTGCTCGCAATTGCTACGGAGTGTCATTGGAAAGACAAAAAACGAATGACCATTCAAGGATCGAAAACGATGCGTCACATTTTCTCTAAAATTTCACAATCACAAGTTTAATTTGCAGCTCTTGGTGAATGTGAAGATACAAGGAGAAGGAATAAGCACAGAAACGAAATGCCTCAACTTGGAATGCGCTGCATTTGGCAGAACGTTTGTTGCGTTGACAAGGAAAGGTAAGTTGGAGCTTGTGACAAACTACACCTTCAAAACAACTCCGTTTGTTTAAAGTGACCTTTTTGTCAATATAATTTTTTTAAGCAGAGAATCTTACTAGGTGGCATGTGCCTTGTTTGAAAGCTTACATGTGCCAATTATACAGCCATAGGCAAAAATGGTATGGCGAGCAGCTCAAAGTTGAAATATCGTATTGCTCGCCAGTAGAAAGGATTCCCTGTCTCTGGTTTAACAGAGGCCAGAGAGGTGGTGTGAGAAAAAAGAGGGTCAAGAAAAAAGACCATCTTTGTTTGCTCTGAAAGGTTGCACTGGGAAATAGTTGAGGAAGGTCAGCACAGAAAAAATTGCTTTAGCTGCAGAGGGTTAGCCACAATGGAAAATGAAACAGATTTTGTATTCACAATTACACATACCTCATTTTTCCTTGTTGAATAGTTGCGAGCATGAACTCTCCCAGTCGACCAGCAGCGTAAAACAATACGCCGGAAGAAAAACTCATTCGAAAGTCCAACTCGACTGACCACATTGTTGCATCGAGCCTTCCAAAAGTTTTTAGCATAGTCAAGTAACCCCGACCCAGGAAATGAACTGCCGGTCGGTCCAACACAACTGGACAACCTTGCCAGGAATCGTAAGCCCGATACCATTGATCAGCTTCCTCCCAAGTGACATTGGTCCACGGACCCAAAGCACGATCACTTTGCACGCGTATGTCTTTAACACAACCGATTAGTCCCCGCGTAACTACAACCTCTTCGCCACGATCTTTAGAACGTCCTAATTGGAAATCGTCAGGAAGACCTCCAACAAAAACGCCATCGTTGACACCTATAACTGTAGTGCTGCGACGGCTTCGGCCAGACCCTGTGTGGGTGCCATCCACCTCGATGAAGCCATCCCTCTCAAACCGGTTCACTTCGACGCGATGCCATTTGCCATCGTTGAATGTCAGGTTGTTGTTATCAATGGTCACGGCCGTGGGATTGTCTTGCGCGTCGAAAAGAAACCAAGGTCGACCGTTCCTGAGCTGGATCACTTGGTACTCTTCCCGGTCTCTTCCGGCCAAAATAGGAGAAGCAGCAAAAAAGAGCAAAGTATCTGTTTGTAAAGTACGAAATCTTAACTGAATACCACTGTAAGAAGCGTCGCGCGGTAGAACGGATGGCGGGAAGCGAACGTAGGACTTTCCTGGGAAACGCACTCCGCGGGTCATTTCTATCGGTGGCTGAGAAAAGGCGACTTGGCTTCTGAGCAGTGCAAAAGCGGGACGAGGCCCATTCACATGTTCAGGATCTTTCCATTCAAACCGAACAGACGTTTCGCTCCGTTGAAGTGGTTTTGGAGTCGACTGACCAGAAGGTGCTGTAAAGACATAAAGCAGGTCGTGACGGAATGGAGTGTTTTTTGCACTATATTCAACATTTCAATTTTTCTTGTCAATTGAAAAATGTTAGTTTAACTGTTTGGAGAGAAAACAACAAACATCAGCAACAGTAATTAGTGTTGTGGCATATTTTAAAAGTGCTTCGTTGGCATTTGCAAAAGATATTTTGTTAACACAAGACGTTGAGCAATTCCGTTGATTTTAAACATAAAGAACTGAAATTTTACTCTTTGTCTTGTTATAGGAAAATAGGAGTCAAATTTAAACCTTGAATCACCACTTAACATTGCATAGTAAATATAGTTCTACCAGCCTCTTCAACAACTTGCACTTCATTGTAAACTTACCTGCAGGCAAAGTAGTCGTGTTGCTGGGTTCACTTAGTATACATGATACAGAGTTGCAGAGTTTCATTTTAATAGAATGTGTGGAATACGGTTTGAAGCCAGTAGCTAAAAACTGATGAATAGTAGGTCCACAGGAATAAATCACCTAAAAAGAGTATTTCTCACAATCACCTTGTGACACAATTGCCAAACACAAAGTTTAACAGTTTTCACTTACAGCGTCCTCTAACGGTGGAGCGAATGGATTTCCGCTGGTGTTGTTCCGAGTTAAAATAACTTGATACATGACAACTTCGCCACGAGCCTGGTTGACTGGATGTGGTGCTTTCCAAAGAATGTTGATTTCAAACGATGAAATTGGAGTTAGAACGGGGCGGCTCATAAAAACTGGAGCTAAAAACATATCAGTAAAACGAAAAAAGGTTGTGTATTTTTGATGGCACGCCTTGATTTAAAATTGTATACGCTCACAATAAAAATGTGATGATCGCTTGCAAGAAATTGCAGAATGAGCTTTTGTGCTTTCATTTTCTGTACATTTTATTTGCTACGTTACCATGCATTAATAATCTCTGGACAATCTGTTAAGGATCAGCAAAGGAGTACAATAAGTCTCATTTTCTCACAATCTAGTATTTACTGATCTTAATCACATTGCGTTTTTACCCAGTGCCAGCTTTTGGTTCACCTGTTTGCCTAATCGATAGTGCCCAACACTAAAGTGTCCCTGTTCTGCTAGTAAAAGTGTCAAGCAGAATACAATGGACTGTTGCGTGAGCATATAAATTTGACAAAAAATATCACATACTCCCTTCTAAAGTTCGCACGGTTGTCCAGGCGCTTTGCGCAGCTCCTTGGCTATTTGCTGAGGAGATTAGGAACTCGTACTCTGTGAAAGGCTGAAGATCAGTTTGAGTGAAGTTCGACTCGGGCGGATCGAGGGTCGTTGACTGATGATCGGAAGGTGGCCGGGGATTATACGCACCAGAACTTCTGAAAACAACCCTCTGCAACGGTTGATTGACGCCGTCAGGGCCTGGTTTTCCTCTCATCATTACTTCGTACTGGATAATTACACCTGCACGTCAAGTAAACAACAAACACCAACGTGTTGGTCCATACTGAAATCGGAGTTGTAAAACCTTTTTGGAGTATATTAAGTGTGTGTGGCAAGCAATCGATACACATCTTATACAACAGGAGTCTTTCAATTCATTGGACTACTTAGGGATCTGATATTGTATGTTAGTAGTTTATCATCGCAAAAGAAACGTTGGATTGCTGGTTTGTCAGCAAAACACAAAATAATTGAATTGCTTGTCGCAAATAGCTGCATCGCAGTGGAACACATAATTGAACAAAAAAGTAAGCAGGATTTACTTGTCAATTATTCTGAAAATAGTGAAAATAATTATTTTACCATTGGGTTCATCAGGAGGGTCCCAGGACACTTGCAGTGATGTGTTGGATAAAGGAGTTATGCTCGGTGGCCTCTGAAGAAGGGGTTTATCCTCGGGAGTAATCACAACAATGGGAATACTATCTCCGCATCCACCGCTAGTACAAGCACGCAACGTAAATGTGTAGTTTGTGAACGCGACAAGATCTTCGATAGTTATGGCTGTTGAGAGTCCCTCGTAATGTACCTTGACGAAGTCATCGAGTTCGGATGTGACAGACTGCCGTAAACAAGAAAATTGCTTCAAATTTATTTTGAAAGCTAAAAAATTTCTTCTACTATATTTTTTTTGTGTAGCAAACCACCCTTAGTTGCATTGCCTGGTTAATTTAAAATGGACCTCGAAATTTCCCCTGGAAACAGTCTTTGTAAGCAAGCAAGCACCAAACAAAGTTAATCTTTATTTTTTGACAAAACTGAAGTGAGCAATTTTCTGTGTCCATACCTGCAAAACGTAAGTTTTGATGGGTCCATGGGCAACTTCGGGTTCGTTCCATGTGAAGGTCGCCTCATGCGCCAGAACGTTCGATACCGTTAAGGGTGGAATCCCGGTAGGTATACCAGCAAGTGTTCTAACTCTCAGCTGCGGGCTGAGCACCGAACCTCCAAAGTTGCTGGTCTCAATGTAATAGTCATAGGTAGTATAAGGTAAGAGGCCCGTGTCATTGAACTGATAAGATTCGGAAAATCCACTGAAAAAAATGGATTTTGTGAAACACTTTCACTGTCAGCATTTTTGTCTTTTTTCTAAAATTTGATCAATTTGTTTGCATGCCAAGCATTTTGTTCAACGTTTGACATATTAGTGCAAAACTGGGATATTCAACTGTAGTCGGCAGCATTTCCACAAATATTGTTAAAGTTCAATTTGCGACCTACATTGGAATCAATGCTATTCGCTTTACCTGGAATCATTGACAACGTGCAAAAGTTCTCGATTTCTGTATAATTTGTAGGTGAGCTTATCTCCATTAGGATGGTCTGGGGGATTCCATTCAAGCGTAATTAACCTCGTTCCAATTTGTATCTGAAACAATTTGTACATCATCCGACGAAAGCCACTCCAAGAAATAAAGTGCGTTTTATCTTCGTTTTTAACCATGGTTGCTCTTATGGCCTTCAAATAAAGCTTACCTCAGTAGGAGCTGCTTGTTGCTCGGGATGCGAGTAGCAACCCATGGGATTTTCTGCATTTAAATGACTTGAACCAGGTCGACATGTGCCGCACTGCTTTCCTATAACGTTCAGCTTGCAATTGCATTGACCTTTAACAGATACGTAGGCGTTTAGTGCGTTGAAATATTATGCATTTTTTCTTAGATCAAATAGGTGCTACTGGTTATGCGTCAGCACCTATTTTCTGATAATCTGAGTGTGATGTTAGTTTACTTGCAAGTTATGTCCTTACCCAGTGAATAACAGGCATGTCCGACTTAAGTTAGCATTTTTTCTCTGCATACAATCCTTGTTGCTGATGCGAAAATTAATTCTTAAAGGATTAAGAAAACTTTTTAATGAGCCAGTTTATTTACGTAAACCCTTTACGAATGCTTTTGTAATATCATAATATTACAATAATTTCACAATTAATAATTAAGAGCATTTGTAAATGATTTATATCAATAAACTGTTGCAGAGTGCGATCTTTTTCAATGGTTTTGTTAAATAGAAGGATTCGCGGAGTCATTGCACACGATTTAACTGGGTGTGACCGTTGTGTTTATCCCTGTCAGAGTTTCAAAACTCAGAGCACCTTGTACAAAATGCACCCCACTTTATTCGGAGAAGATACGGCATACAAGGCAGACAGTTCCGCTTACGGTTTGAGTACAGTAATGTAGAGCTGCAGAGCGCGTATCGAATAGAATGAGTTACCAGCAAAGGTGACAGTATTTAGCGACCGACCAAGAGGTACAGAGCGCGCAAAACAAATCAACG
>JGI24159J19872_10005735_pt1 | contig 16088 bp, 11 predicted proteins | sample Ectturendosymbi4_FD_19872 | JGI IMG/M metagenome (IMG submission 19872) | reverse complement strand
CAAGTTTGATCTGATTTTAGCCACCCTCAGTGCATTAACCAGTGTTCCTGCCCGTCACTTGCCTCTCTTCAATGAATAGCCATCGCCTTCCAAATGTCTGTTTTCTGTGAGCTTTATTATCTTCAGTATGTTTTTTTATGCTTTCTATAAACCCCCTGTGCAGTGTTGTTTTGCTCCGCTCTTCAGCCATCCTGACTAACCTCACTTTGTTTATTTTTTCATGTACCTAACACTACTGTGTCGCTGTTTATTGTTAAACCTTTTTGTAATCTGTCTTTGCCTCTGTCTGTCCAACCCCATTTGGGGTGCTATGTGCCTGGTGGAACACACACACAATGATGGTACTCCATCATGGTCAGTATAATTTTACTGTTTTTTTTCTTGCTTGATATTTTTGTGTATATTAGAAAAAAAATAAAATAAAATAAACCCTAACCCTAATCCTAACCTAGCAACACTAACTCCAAAAGGTAACACCTACATGGAGCCTGGAAAAAAGCAAAGAAAAAAACAATGAAAGTCGGCAAGGCGAGAGTTGAACCGCCAACAATTGGCATAGCTGCCGAAATACCTAACCATTACACCACGAGCAAGATAGCGTGTTCTTGACAAAGTGACCTTTTTCTTTGTATTGTGTCATGCCACAAAACCGAATGTTTGACTGGTGGCACAATATAGCTCCAGCCGATCTGTTGCCACCAGCATCGTGGCAGTAAAATAGACACTACCTTAAGATTATGTTCCACGATAGTTCACTTTATCTGAAACAAATTAACAATTGTCTTTGTCTACTACGGCTGATCAGCGCAAGCACTGGCCTTATACATTACCAAATTCTGTAGCATGACAGAACTTTTGCACAAGCTCAAAAACAGCAGTTTTTAACATAGAAGCATTCAGGCATTTCATCATGTCTCAGCAGGGGAAACAGAACACTAAGTTTTCTGGACTTCTATACATAACAAAAAATTGAAAGTTTTTTGCATACTTTATGCACATTCTCAATTCTTGTGTAGCACTAGCAAGGTTGCCAATTTGGCTTTTTTGAAGCTTGATTTTGAAATTCTGGCTTTTGTGAACATCTTTGGCTTTTTTTGGAAATAAAAAAGCTGGAAATGTCTGGCTTTTTCTGGCTTATTTTCAGTCGGATAGGCTTGGCTCTGGCAAAACATTGTCTGAGCTGCATTCATTACAAATCTCTTGCGACGAGGGTCTATTACCATGTAGGGTGCACAGAATATTGCAAAAATTTTACTGTTGCCTTAAAAATGATCAATGTTATTGATAAAAAACAAATGCACGACAGTGTAAATACGGGGAATGAATATGCTTCTAAAGATTGGACTTGTGTTATATCGATGTTTTGACGAGTTTTAATCATTTGATTAATGTCTATTTTGAGTGTGGTTGTGCATGTTTTATGTGTATATGCCTCAAAATTGCTATCTGGCTTTTTTGGGACAAGGTATGGCTTTTTTGGTGAAGACAGGTTGGCAACCCTGTTGTGTAGTTTAGCAGATTCGATCTTGCAAAGCGGGGTGTGCGCCAGCCAGTCCAGCTGCACACCTATGTTCGACTGTTCATATTGGACAAGACATTAGCGCAGCCTCATTTTGCAGTTGTAAATTGCTCTGACGCAGTGATGAGTGTTTTCAGCCAAATTTTGCAGTTATGAACTCCCGTGTTGCAGCATTGAGTTTGTTTTTCTCCGATATCCTAATTTGGAGTGCTGATAGTTTATATTCAGTGCAATGACACACAAAATAAGGGGGGTGCATGTAGAAGCATATGCATATTATGTCAGCAATCTTTGCCAAAACGTTGCTTTGGAAACATGAATATGACGTCAAATGTGACGTCCAAAAGGCCGCACACAACAAAAAAATGACCACCATATGCCATTAAATGAAACTCCCCCATGACATTTTCTGCGTATGCCACTGTAGCTTTACAAGTTTATTTTCAACACCTCAGAAATAGTAGTTTTTTAGCAGAATTCCACTGTTTTTAGCAGGTTTTACCTGAAAATTTGTGACAGGGTTTCTAGCAGGATCTAGCAGTTTTTCGTGACANGATTTAACAGGTTTAGGTGACAACTATCTGGCAACACTGCATTTAGTTACAGCAGTGTCTGCTGTCTATAGATACGCCTGTGGATCTTGAAATNTTAAAACTTGTTCATACGCCACCTGTGACATAACAGCAATGCTTACAAAGTGCAGTAGGCGTGGTAGAAATGAANTCAACGTAAAAGATAAACCCTAAACCTAACCTTAACCCNAACTCGTAACTGCAACCCTAACCTAATCCTAACCTAATGGTAATCTAACCCTAAGCTAAGGCTAACCTAATCTTAAGCTAATGCTAACCTAAACGTAACCTAACACTCACCCATAAAGATAACACGTAAGCCTGAGAAAAGTAAAGAAAAAAAAAGTAAAGTCAGCAAGAGAAGGTGAGAGTCGAACCATAAACCATTGGCATAGCAACCGTAATGCATAACCGCCGCTACACTACACGACTCATGCCGTTTGAATAACAAACTGACCCTTTTATTTGAATTGNGTCAGGCCAGGCGTATNTGTAGTCACTTCCTTTAGTTAACCGGGTGTTATAATGCACATTGCATTGACAACGAATATATGCATGAAAGCTGTCATTAGTGGGTATTTACAAAGTGAAGGGCAATCAAAATGTCACCTTTTATGAGGTATTCTTATTTAGAGTACGAACCATGTATAGCCACAACATGACATAAGCTGTGTGAGAATTGCTGAGTCATTCATTGCATTTTTTAGATCAAAAGCACTGGCTGTAGGTCTGCCAGCTGACCTCCATTTTTGAAAGGCAGTGGCTGCAGGTCAGCTTGTGGACCTTAATGTTTGAAACCTTATGCGTCCGCCACCTGTAACGTGATAGTTGAGTAATGAACAACAAGAGTGCAGTAGGTAAGGCTTGGTATGGTACTGTAGAAACTTACGAAACGTAAAACCTAAACCCTAACCCCTAAACCTAAACTTTTACGGTAGTGTCTATTTTACTGCCAATATTCTAGCAGCAACAGATCGGCTGGAGCTATTGTGCTGTCAGTAAAACATGGCAGGATGCAATTCGAATAAAAAGGTCAGTTTGTCACGCAATCGGCGTGCTGCTCGTAGCATAGTAGTTATGCTTGAAGTCTGATATGCCATTGCTTTTCGGTTCGACTTTCACTTAGGCGACTTCCCTTTTCTTTTTTTAAACTTTTTTCATAACTTTTCCCTTATGTGTTACGTTCAGATTTCGGTTAGCGTTTGCGTTACGGTTAGCATTCGGTAGGGGTTAGCATTAGGGTTAGTGTTAAAGGTTAGCATTACCTAAACCTAACCCATAAACTTAAGGCAGTGGCTACAGAACCACCCATGGATTTTGAAATTTGAAAACTTATTCGACCACCCTCAGTAACGTGACAGTAACGCACGAGGAGAATGCAGTAGGTTTTGTAGAAACATAGGTAAATGCAAAAGGTAAACTGAAAACCTAACCTTGACCCTAACCATAGCCCTGAAACCTATTCTTAAGCTAACGCTTCCCCAAGGGGCATTCCATTATAATTCAACAACTGAGTGTAACCCATATTCTCAGATTTTCATTGATTCAGATATGTTTCCACTGGAAAAATCTAAGAAAAAAAATAATTTTGAATTTGGCCTACCAGTTTCCGGGATAGGCATGTTTAAAGTTTTGGTCACCAGTAGGTGGCACGGAATGCTCCAAAGAATAAAATGCTGTTTTTTTATGCAGTGATGCTAGAGAGGTGATCAAAAAGGTCAATTCTACCATTTTAGGACATGCTGATTTCAAATATGTTATTTTTAGTGCAATATTATCAGAAAAAAAATTATAGCCACTTAAAAAATTTTTTAGTTGTATAAACATGTCCCAAAACCTGTGTTTTCAACGGTTTTTCAAAAAAAATTTTAGTGTGATGAAATATGAATAGTCAGTTGTTCAAAAGACTTTAAACTAACTTTTTAATGTTAGATTGAATATGTTTTCACACAGCTTGGTTGGTAATGTGATGATATGCAGTAGCCAACTTGCTACTTGGAAAGTTTATTTGCATATTTTTATAGGCAAAACATAATCAAACCTATTGTTTTTAATTAAAGCACATTGAAAAAGCACAGTTTAGCCATTTAAAACAAAACCATGGGTTATAAACAAGGAAATTTTCTGATGCTCGTTGAGCAAGTCACTGGTGCATTTTAAGACAATGGCCTTTAACACAACAAAAAGTATTTTCTATTTGAATAAGTTTTTGTGGACCAACTCGGTCTGCAACTTCTTAGAATTTGTGGTTAAGTTGAATACATAAGGTGCTAAGTGCATGGTGGTTGTATAGATAAGCTAGTGGTTTAAATACTGGTGTCTCCATTATGGATGCAACGACACCAGTACTGGACCCTACCAATCTTGTAGAATTATGACTGATCAGCTTCATACTCTGCAATGCCTGAATTCCTCAAATTTGCTTGCCACGTTGCTGTAGAACTTCATAATACTTTTCTTCAAAATGGTATTTTTGCAAACATGTGCATGTCTTTTATGTAAACCAGCAAAACCTTTAATTATGTTGTGGCATTCTTGCCAAATTAAGCAGTGTAGAGGTGTTAAAACACAAATATCATGAAACGCAATGGGTTAAGCGAAATTTACACTAGAGCTCAACCGATAAGCTTATTTGGGCCGATACTGATGTTTTTATTTTTTCACTGCCGATAACTCATACTGATATTTTAGCATTACTGAAGCAGTGTCTTTTAGAAATCAATTGATATGGTTTTTTTAAGGCTGACATCAATAGCGATATATCAGCCATTCATGGACCGATAACTGAAATTTCCAGAACTTTTAGATCTTGTTTTCTGCTTCATTATCAGAAATATAAATGTATTATATGCCTTACCTTTTTTTCACAAACTTCAAAAATCAGGATTTATTAACTAAAAGTTTTCAAATTGCAGCAATTTCAATATTTTGCTATGATTATTGATGATATTTTTGTTTTGGCTGCGACAGCCAACGCATGGTTCATCTTATCTGCTTGTTTATGAAAACGCACCTGTTAGCGTTGCTGCAAAATAATTGTCTTGACTTGGTTCGTTGTGCATTCTTGTGCAAGTGTCTGGATGCATGGGGAATACAACAGTGTTTTGTCAACACCTACAATTGGCCGTTTTGGCCGATATCTCTAGTGTCTATTTTGCCTCATAAAGCAAATTCCTCCTGGAGCTATTTTGCCTTTAGCCAAACATGATTGGTTGAGGTGGTCACACGACAAGTTTGGAATGCATGACTAGCTCAGTTGATTGTGATGCCTGTAATAGTTCAGTCTGATGGACAAGTATTGGCATGGTTTCAGTGTTGGCAAACTGTTAGCAGCTTCTTGTTTGAGTTGTGTAAACTGTAGACTAAACCCTGACCGCAACACCTCACATGTAAATCTTTGTCTCTTTGTGTATTGTACATGTCACATGAACACTTCAACCAATCAGATTCGACTAAAAGCAAATGTAGTACAACATGTTGAATGAAGGTTCCCCTTGGGAAGACGAAGTTGATGGTTAGTGGGTCAGAAGGAGAAATGCTCAAGAGTAACATAAACCCTTGTGGCATGTGCGGAAAGAAAGTTGTGGAAAACTCAATGTTGTGCAGAAGGTTGATTCATGCGAGATGTGCAAATGTGAAAAGGGTGAAACCCAGCATGGCATGGTATTTCATTTATGAAAGTAGTAAGAAAAGAAACGATGAGATGGTGGTGCCAGTCGAAGAGTTATGTGATGGGATTGAAACTGTGAAAGGGTTCAGCTATTTGGGGGATAAAGGTGAATGCCAGTGGGGGATATGAGGCAGCAGTGATGGCAAAAGCAAGAATGGTTGGATGAAAATTAGTGGTGAGTTGCTGATAAGACAAAGGTTCCCACTGCGAATAAAAGGTAAAATTTGTGTGAAATCAGCAATGTTGTATGGAAGTGAAACATGGGCTTGTGAGAAAATGAAATGGCGATTTTTGAGATGAACTGAGAGGAGTGTGGTGAGAGCAATATGTGGAGTTAAGTTGATGGACAGGAAGAATATGAAGGAACTGATGGATATGTTAGGTTTAGAAGATATGGTGGATACGTTGGCAAAAGCAAATGGGGTGCAATGTTATGGGAATGTTAAGGGATGAGGATGATGTGCAAAGAAGGGCAAGATAAATGGAAGATAAGGAAGAAAAAGACCACAAAAAATGGAGAAGGCAGGTGGAAAAAAATAAGAAAATCAGTGGGAGTGAAAAGGATGCTTTGAATTGATTAAAATGGAGAGGACTGAAATTAATTGCAAGTCATTAAAGGTTAATTCAGCCACCTCCATACTGGGGATAATACCGGATTTAAAACATGGACTGCTACTAAGGTAGGGGCCAAGGGCCAGGTAACCTGAGCCAAAATGGCCTAAAACTAACCCTGCTTATGACATCACCCACAAAAAATCCTAAGTCCAAAACATCCCAATTTTTTGTCACATTCTAGAAGACTTGCGATGTCTTTTGAGGGTTTAATCAGCTCTCTGACACGATCGGAGGATGAGTTACGGAGTTGTGAAGTGAAGGCCTTTTAAGTGGCTAACGCTGGTCTTAAAGGTAAAAACAGCCTGGGGCCGAAGATGTTAAGTTATAACACAATCTTATAAATTGTACACCTTATTCAAATAGAATCATCTCATAAACGTATGTTGTATTGTGGCTAGTTCAGCAAAGCTTGGTGGACCAAACAGAACAAATCAAATAATGTAGTTACATGGTTGTATGTTAAGCACAATCAGGGGTGCAACTAGAACGAATGTTTAGTCAGCATGCCAAGTCCCTTTAAATTCTGTGGCAGTCTCGACTTTGACAAAAGTATGGTGTACATAGAATTTCAAAAAGGTAGCTGGTTGCATCATAGAGCGTCTTGCCTAATTCCAGAAAAACACTAACGCATACACCAGGAGTGACTCCAGGTCAACACATCGCTTGGGCTCATCACACGATTCAACTGACTGACACTGGATGCAACCATTCAAGGCTTGCGCCACTGAAATTTCCATTTGCTGTCATTCCAGCTGGCGCTATCGTTGCTCTGTGACGTCAGTTACGTAACAATGAATGAGAAGTTCTCATGAACTTTTCTGTTGTTGCGTTATGTCAGCCACAGAGCAATGATAACGCTGTCCTTAGTGTACTACTAGGCTCATTCATATTAACCCAAGTTAATATGGGGGTGGCACTAGCTCAGTGGTAATGTGTCCGCCTCTCAATTGGAAGGTGGGTGTTCGATCCATGGCCACTGAGTGAACAGCCGTAGCACTCCTTGGGCAAGAGTGTTCACCCAAAATCACCCCGGCAGGGGGCAAATTTCAGGCTTCGGCCTGCCGCTAACTGCAGTCACCAAAAAATTCAAATTAAAACTCAAGTTACTGGACTTACTTATTGTTTGTTTGAAATTATTGTCGAATGGGAGCTGTCCATAGATTGAAATACAAATCCAATGTTCTGGGCAAAACTCTGATCGAAAAAACATTCAATGTGATATAATTTGTATTTTAAATACCACTTTATTGCTTAAGGTAGCTCAGGCTATGTATATTGGATGAACCCGAGTAAACTTCTGCATACTAGGATCATACATATTAGCCTGGGTTATTGGACAATTTACTGTTCGTTTGAAATTATTCTCGAATGAGAACTGTATATTGGATTCGAATTTAAATCCAATGTACTATAATGCAAAACCATTGCTTAAAAAAAATTCACTCTGATATTAATTATAGTTTTAACAACACTTAATTTCAGAAGGCAAGTCGAGCTCGTACGAATGAGCCCGAGTAAAACGCGAGCGAACGAAGTTGAAAACACACCTTATATGAATGGTATTTTTTGATTCAGGTCATAAATTTTTTGGCTCTGGCTCTTACCTCTAAAAGTTTTTGGCTGCGGCTCCAGAATGATTTGGTCCCCATTGAAAACCAAATGCTATTTTATTTGTACAACTCGCACAACAAATTGTCTGTTAAATGGGAACCCAAATTTCAGGCTCAGGATCCACCCTCTGCAATTTTTTGGCTCCGGCTCCAGCCATCTAAAATTGCTTGGGCTCCGGCTCCACAGCTCTGGTTACAACACATGGTATGAAAAACAAAAGTTGGCTTAAACACTATTTGTCAGCATCTATTGTTTCATTACCCAGCCTAGCTCCACTATTTTGTGGTAGCACCGAGGAATGGACAAAACAGAATATGCTATTCTAGAACTATGTTGTCATTGAAGTGTCTTCACACACATTAGCAAACATTGTCATCATGTTGGCCTAGTTCCACAAAACTCGGCCAAACATGTACGAAGACCCTACCTCATTGGAAACTAGCTGAAAAAGCAGATAAGATGATTCTTGAAAAAGTTGATTATTACTTTATTTCCGTCCAAAACCTTTAAATGGTATGGTCACCACAGGGTTACCATATCTGGAAAGAAAGATTCTTGACAGTCTTCATGGCTACTTTTTGCAAAAACAAACAAGTGCTATACGGCATTTTTCAATATGTGCTTACAACTACAAGTCCATCACAAAACAGCATCACTATCACTGAAAAAACGCATTGCAGACTTGTTATAGAGCAGGTTACAAACAGTTTTTCTATCTTAATCCTAAATATTTATATTTTTCAGAGGATCATAAGGATCACATCCTCTGAACCGTTCAAAATTGCAGACATTAGTGCATTTCAAAATCATTTCCTGACATAAATTTTAACACAAATTCTGGACGTATGACAACCCTAATGTAGTATCGCTGACAGCTTTATTCATCAGTAGGGCTTACTAACCGACTTTCACCAGATCATAAATATTGTACTGACTTGTCACATTTCACTGCATCTGCACACCACACATGTATCCTGCGTAGCGTTAAAGTCTCAGATGATCGTAATGACGTAACAATGTGAGGTATATCATCACAATAGCAGGTCAACTTTGTAAAAATTGTATTTTTACTCTGATGTCATGCAACGTGTGGAAATTCTCCTGGAACACCAGACTCCCGTCGCAGTCTCGCAGAACACCTGTGTTCCGTGGAATACCAAACTCCCATTGCAGAACAAAGATTGTTACATACAGTTGCGATAAATTTTCAATGACAGTAGCTGGCTTGGTGACAGTACTGAAAAAATAATGTAGCTCTGCAAAAAAATTAGGGCGAAATAACAGCGAGAAACTCGCGCAGAGTAAACACAACATTGTTTCACGTCGCTTCAACCTTCACTATATCCTAATACAGTTAGTACACTTGGACTAACGCTGTATTCACTATGCGAGTTTCTTGCTGACATTTCGCCTTGTTCTTATTGCATAACTGTATTCTTTTTCATTCGCGTCACCCAGCCTAGCTGCTTCTACTGAAAATTTATCCCTACTGTTACGTAACAGTCCCATTCACTCAATAAGATCATTGTTCATCGCTTCAACTTGAGTTAAACTAGCCTAGCCTTATCAAGTTTACCCATTCAATACAAGCATCTAGTAGTTTATTGCCAACCTTCATAGATTATTTCTAGTTGTGCCACTGAGAACAATTAAGTGTGTTACTGGTAAATTTAGATAAATGCTAAAATTCTGTATTTCCTAGACTTTTAACACCTTGGCTGCTGGGTGGATTTGCCTTTACGTTTACCATAACTTTGCAACCTCACAACTCGCCAGGTAATTGAGCTAGGGAGCTGTTCAAACCCCTAAAAGATTCGGCAAGTCTTCTAGTTTGGATTAAAAAAGCATTAGAAAGTTTTAGATTTCGTGTTTATTGTGGGTGATGGGATAAGTGTTGGCCATTTTACCTGACGCTGGGTCAAGAGGAAAGTTTTTGACTCAAGTTTTTGTTGGAAACTAGGCTACATATAATCTGAGTCTTTCCATTAATCAGGGGATTAATTAATTTGTTGTTTTTAGGCTATAATTTTTTAATCAGAAACATTAGAAAATCAATCTAAGACCTGAAAGACTTGGGTTATAGCCTGGTTTCCAATAAAAACTTGAGTTAAAAATTTCCCCTAGTGGTTGCACCCCAGGGTCAAGTAACCTGGGTTATTGTGGCCTAAAACCTACCCCACTTATGATGTCACCCACAGAAAACCTGAAATCCAAAACGTACCAATTTTAAAAAATGCAAAATAGAAGAATTGCTGCGTTTTTTGCGTATATAAACAACTCTCTAGCTCCATTGCCTAGCAAGTTATGGAGTTGCAAAGTGGTGCAAAAATAGTGGCTAATGCGAGATTTCGAAGTATGGATATATCGTACACTAGCAGTGAAGGTGTTAAAACTATAGTGGTAAAGATATATCTCTCACTGATTTTTTTCCGCTGAGACATATCGGTCATTTCACCTGTAATAGCATTAAAATTCATTGTAGCAGTATTCACTAGCCTATATCTTTGGACATTATGACTGAATTGACTTATTTTTTGGTCATTCCAAAAAAATTATCGTCTGTGATAAAAAAAACAACAGATCCTTAGATTTTTAGATTTACTCATAGTTTCATGCAGACTTGAAATAGTGTAGCCACGCTTGAATGTTCACAAATGTTGCATGCAGCACAGTGTGTTGGTTAAAGTTTGAAAATGATTGTATCAAGCTTGCTGTGATTGTTGGATGTACTTTGAAACATAAACAAGGGTTTTAAGACAGTTTTCTTCATACTGTATGGAGTAGTCAGCCCAACAAAGCTGCTGGTGAACAATGCATCAGTAAGTGTGGTTGTTCTCATAATGTTTGTCATTGTTTAAAGCAGTGGTTCTCAAACTGTGGTACGCGAGGGCTTTTCAGGTGGTACACGAACAGCTTTCCTGTCATATTCGAAAAGCTTTGTTAATTCGTTTCTGTGTTATAATTCGTTTGTGTGTTGTGCTAATGTTGCTAATTCGTTTATGTGCTATATTAATCTGAAGTACCTTGGAGCAAATTACGTTCTTCTGAAACCAGGCGTGTACACTGCAACATTAAAAAAACATCAGGTAGTACGCGATCTCAAAAAGTTTGAGAACCACTGGTTTAAAGGAAGTGCTGGATTAATATCAACGGTTTCACGACCAGCCTAAATCTTTCTGCACTCAGAAATCCAGTATCGGCAACGATTTTGGCGTAAAACCTAAAAAGTCATTTTTTCAAATTGTTTTTTTGTCCCAATTTGCATTGTTTGCCTCAACATTGTTTTTTCCCCAACCCTAAACAATGGTAAGTGACTTGGTATAGTTCTTGAAAGCAGTCGAAGCCGGGTATAATCCTTACAAAAAAACTAAAAGTTTTGCGTAAAATTTTTTTGAAAATCATCAAGAACTTTCCCGAAAAGGCAAGAAACAAAGCAAAGAAGTTGATTTTCTCAGAAATTTCAAATGCAAACCTACCTTTTTGTTAGACCCATCTGAAAGATCTCATGAAAACCTTTCTTGCAATGTTTTGCCTGTCGACATACCTTCAGTGGTTCGTGAGTTATCGCTGAAAAACTGCCGAGCAAGACGATAAATTGGATTCTGCGGTCCCTAAAGGGCTTAAACTTTTGAAGCTATAAACATTGAACCAGTGTCTATGTTTTTTCAACTTTGTGCCTATTTGCGCATGGAATTTGACAACATTGAAGCGGTTGGTAGGGTATAAATTCAAAAGAAAACACATCTCACAAAAAGGCAGCTCCATTGACACCATTTGTAGGTTTGATTTTCGCAAGGAACAAATTTTGCAGTAATTACAGCATCAGCCAAGGCATTGATGGTTTTATATCTTTCCAAGCAATGAAGATTGTACCAATGTTTGTAATTTTTCAACTTGTTACTTGTTTGCGTACGAACTTTGGCAACGTTGAAGCGGTTGATAGGCTGCAAATTCGAAAGAAAAATATCTCGCAAAAAGGCAGCTCTGTTGAGAACATTGGTAGGTTTGAATTTTGAAAGGAAGAAAAAACACAGTAAATACAGCATGAACCAAGGTGGGTTGAAAACATTTTGATGGGTTGAAAACATTCCAAGCAAAAAACAATGCTTTAATTATTTTAGGTTTTGAACTTGTTGATTGTTTGCACATGAAATATGGTAAAATCGAAGCGGCTGGTACTGGGTAGGCCACAAATCGAAAGAAGAAAGCTCACAAAAATGCAGCTCCATTGAGACTATTGTTAGGTTTGGTTTTTGTATATATCATGAATCGCAATGAATACAGCGTAATTGGAAAGAATGTTACATTTAGAACTTCCATGAATATTTGAAGCACTGTGGATTGCACAAGGGAAGGGTATAGGCAAATGGGCAAGCCGACATTTGATCTGCAACCAGTGCTAGACTGAAACTTGCACTCACACATGCCTCAGACAATGGTAATGCAAATTTTTGCGCTTTGGTGACTTTTCAAAGGTGAACTGTAAACATGCGAAAATTTTGAGGACAATTGATGAAAAACATACTGGCAGGGAACGTTTGGCAAGCCAATTCACTAACTGGTAAGGAAGATGTTAATTGTTGCAGCCTGTGTTGTGATTTGTTCACTTTAACACATTCGCTGCTGGGTTAATTCAAGCGGTTCGCATGAAAACAGGCTGTTTGCATGTGTCTTTGCCCAGGCATAACTACAGCACTGAAAGTGCTAGAGAGCTGTTCAGACACTCAAAAGACTTGGAAGTCTTCAAGTCTGCAAGGAAAATAAATATTATTGGTCTCAGGTTTCAGATTTTTTATGAGTGACGTCATAAGTGGAGTAGTTTTAGGCCACTTTAGCCCACTTCATCTGGCCCTGAGCTCAAGCCGCTCGTAGTATTTCACTGAAGTTTTTTTTGAAAACTAGGATGAAATCAGAATCTTTTGATACTTTGGATGACTTGCTAGGGTTTCTGGTTCAAAAGTTCTGACCTAAAAAGAACAAAATAATTAATCCCATAATTAGGTAATTAATTATATATTTTGTTTATTTTAGATCATAACCTTGGAACCAGAAATGCTAGAAAGTCAATTGAAGGCTCAAAGGACTCAGACTCTAGCCTAGTTTCCAATGAAAACTTGAGCAAAATACTTCTGTCTAGTGGTTGGGCCCTAGGCCAAGCAACATGGGACAAAATGGCCAAAAACCTTACCTCACTTATGCCGTCACTCACAAAATACCTGAAACCCAAAACTAAAAAATTTTTTTTCATTGCAGGCTTGAAGACTTGCCAAATCTTTTGAGGGTTTGAACAGCTCTCTAGCACAATCAGCAGAGGAGGTATGTCATTGCTAAGTCAGGTGAAGCTGTTTGATTTTAGGTTGATTTCAAAGCACGAATGTGTTGTACCCTGGCAGCCAAGGTGTTAACACCTTGACATCAGGTAGCTATCGGGGATTCTCGCGCCAAAACGACCGGATCGCAAGTGGCTTTGCAAGCACGTAACTTGGCTGACAAAAGTGTTAGAGAGCTCAAAAGATGTGGCAAGTCTTCTAGTTTGCACTCAAAAAAAATTTTTTTGGTTGGGGGATGCAGATTTTTTGTGAGTGACAATCATAAATGAAGGAGTTTTAGGCCACCTTGGCCCACTTCACCTGGCCCTGGGCCCAAACCGTTAGATCAGGGGTCACCAACCCTTTTGAAACTAAGAGCTACTTGTACTGATTAATGCGAAAGGCTACTAGTTTGATATACACTTGGAAATAAAAATTTTGCTCAATTTACCTTCAATTATTTTAGTATTGGTATTCGTTAATGTGGAGACATTGACCACGCTATGTCATTTTTAGAACAGGCCCGTGGGTGACCTACATGGTCCTTGCGGACGACCTGGTGCCCGCGAGCACCACGTTGGTGACACCTGTGTTAGATGGTAGTATTTCGCTGAAGTTTTTATTGGTAACTAGGCTACAATCTGAGTCTTTCGATACTTTGGATGACCTGCTGGGATTTCGGCTTGAAAATTTATGATCTAAAGTAATAAAAATATTTGACTAATTAGATAATTAATTTGTCTATTTTAGATCATAACTTTTGAACCAGATATGCTGGAAAGTCGATCGAAGGCTCACAAGACTCAAACTCGAGCCTAGTTTCCAATGAAAACTTAAGCGTAATACTTTGGCCTAGCGGTTAGGCCCTAGGCCAGGTAACATGAGCCAAAATGGCTCAAAAAAAAACTACTACACTTAATGACATCACTCACAAAAATCCACAACCCCTAACCAAAAAAATGTTTTTCATTGCAGACTAGAAAACTGACCGATCCGTTTGAGCCCTTGAACAGCTCTCTCAGCACCTTCAGTGGAGGAGCTGTGGCCTTGGTAAGGCAACCGAAAACTGCTGGTATTAGGCCGACATCTAGATACNATATATTTATAGACTGGCCATCTAAGTGTTCAGTTNGATTTAAATACAGTAAACACAAATATTTGACAAAGACATAATTTCCTCATAGCTGGTGTGCAATTTCTTAACTTTAGTCTTGCGTTTGTTTACTTTCTCTGCCCTTGTTTCAGCCTTTCAACATTTCACCTGTTAGCATTGCTTCCAAATTCAAAGATGACGGTGTGTGGTGTTACATGAAATCGATTTCCAATTAAAAATTTGCAGATAGGTTCCTTGCTTATCTCACATGTGGAGAGAAGTTGCTTGGTATTATTTTAATTTTTAACCTTAACCCATAGCTGTTAAATGAGCCAATCATTGGCTGTAATGAGTGTTAGTTTTTTGCAGCTCATGATTTTTATTAAAGGCAAGTAGGAAAAGAAGCAGTGTTTTTATGCCTTGTGGTACAAAATCAAAAGATTGTTGAATGCAGGAATGGATCGCATCCCGTTAATTCACACAACAACAGCAAAACAGGCTCTCAACAACAAACCTAACTGTGCAACATCACATACAGAGCAAGAACAGCAAGGAACTGAAAAAAAACGCACGCATTTTTCCTTTTCGAAAACCCTGCCTCAACAAGCTGCCAAGGTAGGATCCAATTTCACTTTTTTGGCATGAAGCTACCATGTCTCATTTCTTCCTGAATAATTTAGTGCTGTACCCAATAAAGAAGAAAATGCTTCATATTGCAATATTTTTTTCGTGATATGAGAACTCTGCCATTCTTGCCTTGGACTGTAGCTATCACTGAATCTTTTTAAAGCTGATCACAGATGAAATTGGTTAATAATTGCAATATCTCTTAAAGACAAATTGTTTTATTGCATACAAATCTTTATTCCTGAGCCTAATTCTATATATCTAATAAACGTTTTAGTTGCACATGCAATTGCACTTTTCTTGTGAACGTGCTAATCTTTTTCCGATGTTTCATCTTGGAATGCATGCCTGAAAATTCAGTAGCTTTTGCACTTCTCTTGAACTTGCTTCAAAGTTATAAAGTGTTTTGAGTTTAGTTTTTGCATCCAGTGCTATGTTTTTTCCATGTTAAAAATTTGAACTTTTTTCTAGGGAACTTCATTTCCATTGTCTTGGTTACTTTGTAAAAATTGTGGTGTTTCTTCTAACAACCCTTCTGCATGCACCAGTTGTGGAAGACCAATGCATTTTTCAACTGGAACCTCAATGCTCAATGCAATGGTAAATGCCGTTCTTACCTTAGGATGTAACAAGTTATGTATATGTATATCTATTTTCTTTAAACATTTTATAATGTTGTGGTTAGTGTGTAAGCAGCATCTATTGAATTTAAATGTTATTTCACTTCTTTCTTCCTGATAAAATTAATCAGCAAATGAAAGGAACTGCAGATTTTGCTCAAATATTTTGTTTACTTTTTAGGTGTGATACATATCTTGGCTGACTCCTTCATGCTGTTATATGGACTTACCTTGGCAGTATGACTTAGTTTTCTTCAACTAAACAAAACCAAGTCATACTATGAAATTTTTGCAGTGGATTTAAGCAAACTGCAGAGTGAAAACCCTAACAAAGCCAGCATTGTTTAAGACTTAAGACTTAAGTCTTTAGGTTAAAGAGAGACAACAGTAATGTTGAGAAATGAACGTGAACTTATATTGCAATAGGTATTGTAATCCATGGTTAAAAAGCA
>JGI24159J19872_10005734_pt1 | contig 16089 bp, 6 predicted proteins | sample Ectturendosymbi4_FD_19872 | JGI IMG/M metagenome (IMG submission 19872) | reverse complement strand
ATTTTTATCTTTTCATTGAACACGTTTTGCGCTGAGGTCGGTAATCGCAACTGTTGGTTCATTTTTAGCCCCAATAATTCGCCGTGGAAACCTGCTGTAAAGTTGCTTAAAATACTTATAATCCTAACTGTGAAGCAGTGAGTGAAACTATCTCACTGAAGGGAAAAGGTTGCAGTGGAATTTTTTGCAGTGAAGCGGAACACCCAGTCTGCCCCGCTTGCCGTTCGAACTTCCAGCCGAGGAAGTGATCAAAGCCAATTGGTCGCTATCTGCGCCTTAACCAATTGGTCGCTATCTGCGCCTTAACCGATTGACCAAAGAAGCGCTTCCCTCGTCATTTCTGATCGAGGCATTTTGAGTTTCGACTTTCATATCAGGCACATTCATCTGATGCAGTCCCTCTGACTTAGCCGAATTCCGTGTAGTGGCACTTGTGTGACCACTACAGTAGCTATATCATTTTTTTTAATTTCGGAGCGACAGTGTCGCCTGTGAACCTCTGGCCACACACTGCAATAGCTACACGTAACTATCTACCTTTATCTTTTTGACGACCAAGGACTTGGCCACGATAATGACACCCAGAAGTTCAGAAAGTAATACTCAGTTTTGCATCATCGTCCACCGCGTGAAGAGTTTTTGTACTGCAGACATATCTTAAGATTTTCGCATAAAGTTTCGTTTTTGTTCAGAAGAGAAGAGATCGGTGAATCAAAACCTAGAGCAAAAAACTGTATTGAAGCCTGTTCGCTTCATAGCACTAACAGTTTCCATGAGTGCATCTAATCGAATGGCGTGTAGTTAAAAAAGGTTTTTGATTTTTTACGGATAATCAATGCCTACCAGATTTTAACTGGTACATTTTAAAAATTTGCCGAGTCATTTCTTACCCAAAATCACCTTTCGATTTTCCGAACTACCATCTGTTCAAATGCGTTTCAAAAAAAAGCTTGATGCCCAAGATCTTTCCAACTTGTTATAATAAGCACGTATATGTTGTATATCAACTGGAGGCATCATCTATCATCTTTAAAGTAAGCAAACGCGGTGTAAATTGCAAAACTCTGAGCAGTAGTTTCTGATTGGGTGTATTAGCACATATGGGAATGCTATTACTGCTTTTCAGTAAGTTCGTAATTTTCTATCCAATTCAGTTCAAGATTGATTGGTGATCTCGCGTTAAAAAAAGGTATTCAATTTTCATGTTACATAAACTAGAACATCTTGTGAGGTTTGCGAAATTAAGTTAAACCACTGAGTACGTTTTCTGCCTCAAAGACTTGGCTAATGTGTAAATTTAGAAAATTATAATTTCTTTTTTTCACTACCTGTTCATTTATTTTATTTCCAACGCGAGAGAAAAATTGTTTCTGTTGAAATCTCAATGTCTTGTATCATTCCTTTTCTTATCACAACAACAATTTGCGAACGTATAAATATAGACCAAGCAAGGTTGCGGAGTCGGAGGTAAAATATCCGACTCCCGATTCCGACTCCGACGTTCCAAAATTCCGACTCCGAGTTTCCTAAATTTCTGATTCCGACTCCCGACTCCGACCTTTCCAAATTTTCCGACCCCGACTCCTTAAAATAAAGCGAATGAAATTTGACTGTTAAAATCAATGAAATCAATGAAAATCGTGGTACATCGCAAGGAATCTCTGATTCAACAAAAGTTACAAAAGAAATTGTACCATTTCAACAGGATTTTCCCAATTTAGGAGTGTGATGTAAAAAATGATCCAACTGGGCACACGGAGTCGGACAAAAAATCCGACTGCGACTCCCAGTGTTGTTAGGAATCCGACTCCAACTCCACCCAAAAACCTCCGACTCAGCAACCCTGAGACCAAGCACGACCAGGCCTGCGCGTGCAGTTTATTGAGCCAACTGCTGGCATAGGCCAAGCGGTCCACACACCTTCACTGCGCTGAGTTGAAATTTTTATTGACTACGACTATTGAGATAAAGACAAGAAAAATCTGCTGTACGTTTGGATTTGTGCAACTCACCACAATGATCAGCATTCCATACAGCAGTTTAACTGAAGCGTAGCTATATTATTTATTTCTTCGTTCGAAAATCAGTGCCACAGGAACACACGTATCAAACGCATGCAGTGTGTTCGTTGTCGGAGTTGGACTGAGCTCTAGTGTCGCAGGCTGCTTCGATGAGCGTAGGAAAATTGTGTTAGACCAGCTACGTCCAACCNAAACGGCTTACTGAGACAAAAATTATGTCACTCTTGACCAGGGCCACACATTAAATGACATATTAATGAGGGCCGCACATTGAATACCTTTAATTGATCTTAGCAAACTACATTTCGCGTAGCGTATTAAGCTAATGTACTGAATGCGTTCGAATCCTAAGTGCAATGGTAAAAGACGTGATAAAGTGGCACTGAGGACCACCTGCATCCAAAATGTCAAATTCAGGATTATCAAAATACAGGTTGTCAGTATACCTACATATATGTGGGATACTTTTACTACTGAAGACCTCGGCCGCACAAAACCTTCGACTGGACCGCATGCGGCCTGCGGGTTGGACATAGCTGTTTTAGACTGACCCCTAGATGTCCTTTCTTCAATTCGTAATTTCACATGAGCTGAAACTTTTATTTTTTCATTCATTTAGTAATTTGCATAATTAAACAGATCTTCAACTATCTCTATAAAGTATATTTCCGAAGTAAATCACTTTGTTAACGCACAGATGTTCAGCATTCAACAAGCTTTGTGGTGTTTTCGTAATTCAGGAATGTGCTGAAAATGCTACAGAAGATTATTTCTAAAAAGCAGTAACTTCGTTGATTTACTGCATTCCGTTTAGAAGTGTTTCTCTTTCTCAACCTATGGGTCATAGCGCAGTTTTCAAGTGGGCTATGGTGTTAGGACAAAAATATGTTAGAATACATTCATCTAAACATTTCATCACTACAGCATGGGAACACATTGATTGTGTTCAGCAGCAAGATTCTTACCGAATTACGTACAGGAATAAATTCGCTACTTAGAATAATATGTTTTTTTATGCATATAAAAGCATAGCCTATGCTAACAAGGTAGTGGGCCACGCAGTTTTTACCAAAAGTAAAAAAGCTAGCGAAACACTGGTTTAGAAGTTAGCAGTTTTTCGGATAGTTTCCGGATGCAGGAGTGGTCCGATTTTTCCTTAAATTTTTTTTTGTAAACAACTGCAACATGATTTTTTATAAATTGTAGCAACATCACAAACTTCTTGTGTTCGGTTCAGCAGTCCGTGGTATTTTTTTACGTTACGACTGTTACTATTAAGAAGTCAAGTAATTTGCGCTGCTGAATCATGCAGTTGGACTTTTTTGAGCATTCAAAGACTGAATCATCCGAGAAACATAAACGCTTTCAGCAACAATCAATTCTGTGTTGTTTTTACATGCCGCTGTTTCATTTCCAAACCCGATCATGTTTGGAAATTGATTTGAATGTACTAACAGTGTCCGAAAAATGTCGTTTCAGCAGATGGTTGTGCGTGTGAAATGTGCTTGATTGTCTACACCAGGGTCTCCAAACTACGGCCCTCGGGCCAAACCCGGCCCGCGAACGCAAAGTCAGTTTGTCAATAATGAAAAAAATATATATTCACGAAACATTTGTTGATTTGATAGAAATATAACCTATCCCGTAACAATCACATTACGTAAGAAGTCCGGCCCTCGAACTGTTATGAAACAGCTTGTTATGTGCCCCTTGGAAAAATGTTTGGAGAACCCTTGTCTACACCACGGATTCTTAAGCCTGGGGCCCGTGAGTGTGATTTAAGGGGTCACTGACTGTTATTTACAGGGTTAATAGGTTTTGCTCTGACATTTTGAAATGGTTAATAGACTTAGCAGATCTTTCGATTACTGCTACGATGATTAAAACATAATTTCGAATTTTTATTGCAACGTTTCTTCTTAAGGGGTCCGTAGCTTTGTTGGGATGAACTGGGGTCCATGACACACAAATGTTTAAGAAACGCTGGTCTACACCAGTGGTTCTCAAAGTGGTCGATATCGACCCCCAGGGGTCAATTGGACCATTCAAGAGGTTGATAAATAGTCACGGGGTCGAATGGGGGTCACTGAATGGCCAGGGGGTCAATGAATAACTGCTGGGGTCTACTGGAGCAATGAAGCATCCAATTCAAAATTATTGTTAATCGGGCAAGGAATGCAAACTGCGTTTTTCAACAAATCAAGCAAAATTAAGAGGGCTGATCAAATCTCAGCTACAGTAGTTTAAAAGTACATTCCAAGGGCGGCCAAACCTGCTCCATGTATCAGCCGCAAATTGTAAAACCCAAGTTACAAAGAGCCGCAAAATAAAAATCTAAAAACACTAATTTATTTGCAATCTACGCTTCTGTGCCATCATAATTTTTTGTAACGACTTGCAAAAGTAATACTGTACGGCAAGCTAGTCACCACAGTCCACATGGACGGATTTANGGAGCGTGGNGCCCTAGGCCACCTTAGCTTTTGGGNTCCCACGCAGGTGTGGACTATTTGGCCATTTGTCTGAAAAGCGTGAGCGTATGGCCCTCTTATGTGTAATGCCCCCTCAAAGAACTATCTTTTGTGGTGCCGACTTTGGTTCTACGTCTGCCTTAGATCTTCAACAGACATTAAAGCCATTCCTACATTCTTCTCTGGAACAAATGGCAATGCGATCTTTTCTTGGAATTTATGGGCCTTTCGTGCAGTTCAGAAGTTCTCTTCGTTAAATTTCCGAGATATCTAGCGTTTTTTGTAGGTTTATTTTTCAGATATATACATTTTCATGCAGGACCGTTTTACTGTCCTCAGAAATATCCTCTCGTTGTCGATCTGATGAGCTGTACGTAAACTCCTTTGTTATTGTAACCGCATATTCTATGGAACAAACAAGCACAATCCATTCAGTGGACACAGGGTTTACTTATGTCTTTTTAAGTTGTCATTTTCCAAGCAATACAAAGTACAGCGTTTTAATCCTCTTAGACTGATGGTAAACAGCATGAAGACAAGTTTTGCACAGCAAAGTATCGTCGCAACACCCTCAGCTAACNATATGAAGTAAGCCCAGTGTAGACACGTTTTTCCAAATAAAACTCACGAGAAACTGTTTTAGCTGATTTACCTAACATAGGCGTATAGGGTTTCAACAAGCAATCTCTGTTTGCGGGCAATCTAGTTGATGACAACCAAACGTAGCATCCAATACTGACAATATTGCTTTTCGTCGGAGTTCTGCAGTGTCTGGCTGTCTTGCGTCGTTGCGAGCTTTTTGTCTGGAAGATTGAACATCAAGAAAGTAGCCTACTGTTCTTTCTTTTTTCATTCTTTTCTTGTAACCAGGGGAGCAAGTGGACCATTCCCCTTAAATTTCTAACATATCTTGTTCAAATAAAATACCGTTGCTCGCTTTAAGTCATAGTAATTGGCCCTCCCAAAAAATTTGGGGCTGGCAACGCTACTGCTTGTAACCACTTTCATGCAGACGGCCTGCATCTCTCTCGCGCCCAGCCATGTTCCTCAGTATCAAACCTTTGACACAGCGGTTTCTATTAAATCATCAATCTTCCACTGACAAAAAGCTCGCAACAACGCAAGACTGCCAGTCACTGCAGAACTCCAATGAAAAGCAATATTCTAATTTTTATATTGCGTAGCAAACAATATTATGGTGTTGTTACTGTACCAGTCCCGTGGCCACGGGGGGGTTTGGTGGGCTTAGCCCCCCCAAACTGAAATATGAAACATTATAAATTAGTGGAAATTTTGTCAAATTTGAATGTTAAGCCCCCCCTGCACGAACGTTAAGCCCCCCCGCACAAACGTAAAGCCCCCCTATTGACGACTTTCTGGCGACGGTTCTGTACTGTACTGATAGTCTAGACTGGACGTTTGCATTTTTGCTCGTTTCAAAGTAAATTGTGAAGTTATGCGTCTTCACAGTTTCGCAAATTTTAAGTTAATAATTAAATGAGTCGTCATAGGAAGGGGAGGCCCAAAAAGCGCGGGGCCCTAGGTCATCGCCTATGCGTAAATCCGTCACTGACCACAGTACCACTTAACAATATTTCTACATTTTGCAATACGTAGAAATAAAAATACAATTTTTCGGAAAGCTCGAAGAGTCGCGGTTTGGCCACCCCTGGTACATTCGATTCGCATCGGTTTCTATTAAATCATCGATTGTGATGACATTATGAAAACTGTTCTGTTTGTTACGTCACAAACAATATTGTAGTGCATGTGTCGCAGCTCGGCAGTTGTTAGACCAGGCCCGCAACCAGCTTGGACAGAGCGAAGAGTTGTCTGAGAGGGGCCCAAATTTTTTAAACTATGTCCAGTATTTTCAAACTATGTCCAACACATTTTTTCCACGGGGGACGAAAAAAATTTTAGGTGGAGCTTCGCCCCGCTGGTTACAGGCCTGTGTTAGACTGGTAGTACAGCAGTAGCCTACGCAGTAGGACGGAGAACAACTTTTGTTTTATGTTGTGCTTGCATCTATAGTTGTAAGCATACTTGCGGGTTGTGTATTATTTTATCGTGCATTTCACGTAAAAAGTACTCAAATTTATTTTGACTCATACTATCCTTGTATTAGTAACTGTTTGGCTAGGCCACGGGGTCTACAGAAATTGGTACACTTTAATTGGGGGTCAACGTGCAGAAAAGTTTGAGAACCACTGGTCTACACTGAAGACTCTACAGTAAAGTTTAAAAAGTCATACTTCAGGATTAAAATAAAAACCTAGGAGAAACAACTAACCTATCGGAAAAACCATCTATAAAATTTGTGCTCTGAAAAACTATCTTAGAATATCGCTTACACTTTGCAGAACATTAATTTTCGTTTTGGTAACAATCACCTTGTTTATGTTTTAGTAATCCTGAATGTAGTGGTTATGGGACAACGCAAATGTCTTTTGTGTACAGTTGTTCTGCTGATACTATTAGGATTTGGCCAGGTTGCATTGAATATTATCACGATGATTTCTTCAGGCTCTTTAACTGGCAACGTCAAGTAAGAATCTTTTTTATGTTTAATCGATCTGTTTGCATGCATTTACCGTAAGCGTCGTTGCACTGATTTCATCATGCATTTGTTGACTTTGTTCTTTGACCCGTATAACGCTGCTTAGGCCTAAAATTTTTTGTTACTTGAGCATCGCGTAAAATCACATTGCTTACTGTGCTGTAAACAGTTATTGTACCTGTTTCTACAAGTAGCAACAGCCAGCATGTTGAACACAGGACAGAGTTTTTTACAAAAACTACCTTTTACGAAAATTGAGGTCTAAAAATGCGGTATGTGGACATTTCAATGTGAAAGCTTGTTAGATATGGAATTAACAGGTGGTGCTGAAGTTATTTTAACTCAAGCTAATTCAGTGCATTCATTGCCGAATACACCTTGGTAGCTGAAGCTTCCATGATGCTGTAACTGACCCACACTTTTATCGTAATCTGCAAGAGCAACAACGAGCTTTGCGTGTGAAATCAAATGACGCTATTTTTTCAAGTTCTTAGCAATGCGACCTTCATTCGCATTACTCTTTGATGATACTTTGCGGTTAAAGTACATATTTGTTTCAAGTCGAGGCCCTTTTGAAAGCGCAGGGCAGTGGCGGATTAAGGGGGGTGCTGACTGGGCTACAGCCAGGGGCCCCCAACATTTAGGGGCCCCCAATCCCGAGGTCGGTAAAAAGTGTAATATGTGAACAATACACAATGCGCTGTAAAAGATACCATCGCCAATTGGAACCAATAACTAGGCGCTCTGTGCTCACTTATTGAAATTGCTTCGTTGACATAAAAGTAGATAATTCTTTGAGGTGTGGTCTGGCCGACACTCACTAACAAGTTAGTGCTCCAAGGTCTAAAAAATTAAGGTATTTCATCCGCTTCTTATATTGGTTTCCGATGCGTATGCGGTATCCACGTCATTTGAACATCGGTCCTGCAGACAGCCGCGAAGGAAGTTGTGAACTTAGGTGGTGTCAAGTCCCTCAACAATGGTGAAAGTAATTAGATTTTAGCTTAGGATAATAAATCATGGTGTCATAAGGCAGGACTGCCAGAGTTGGTATATACGTCACGTATATATCCTCGTGTACTTCATGTATTTGTGTACTATTTGTTACTGCGATGCATGTTTGAAGTCTAGCGCATTGCGTGTGGGAGTGAAGACCTTACACAGTACACAATGTCAACTGGTAGTTTAATAACAATTCTGGTACTATTTACTTCCTAGATGCAAGTTTGGACAAATTGGTAGATACTACTTTTATGTGAATCGCCATTATTTGGTACAATTCTTGATAACTGACTCAAAACAGAATAAACGCAATAATGAAAAGAAAAGTCGGCAGATATCGAGTTACTAAAAACTAGCAACAAGAATTAATCCGTATCAAGCACGTCTTAGTTCTATTTACATTTCGTTCAAGTAACTCTAAGCTTGCTCACGCTAAACTCAATGACTCATTCGATTTACGAGTTTCGTAAATTTACGAATTTCGTAAATCTAAAGATGTACTTGTAGTTAAGAATTTTGTTGAGTGCCATTTAATATTCGAAGTGTAGTAGAAAAATGAGAACAATTCAGTAGTGTTATGTCTTATGAATGAACGTAAAACCATACGTAATAAGTGAAAGTGTGTTTCACAACAGTTATTGACAAGTGAGTGCATGCTCTTGTTCTTACTAACAGTCTTNATGATTTGTCCGTGATTGTGAACAGAAAAATGAAATACTGAATTGCAATGAGTACAATTATCATTTTTACCATATCAATTTATGACATATCAAACTGGACTATTATGATAGGTAAGGTTAAATTTTGGTGAGGTTAGTGTTATTTTGGTCGGGAATCTGGTATGGAAAGCTGATTTTTATGAAAATAATTTTTAAAGAAAATTTTATCTACCTCAAAAATGTCATTTGGATATATATATACAGTGGAACTCCGCTAGCATAACCACCCACTGGACGGCACTCAACTGGTCGTGATAGGGGGGCTGGGGTGGTCGCATCACCCTTACGTTCCCCAAAGGTTTCATTTATTATCGCGATCACTTCATTTCTGCAATTCTTTCCTTGATTGAAAGTTATTTAGCNTTGTTTTACGTGCTGCTAGCCTATAGCATATCGTTACTGTACTACAAAATCACACAACGGAAAAAGTCGATGTCTGNAGTACAAATTCCAGAAGAGTTTACAACAGTGGTCTTCAACGTTTGCNAAATCNCCCCCCAGGGGGCGATTTTGTTATTTTCAAGATTTGGGAGGCGATTTCAACTTCCAGGGGGGCGATTTCTGCAGGTTAAAACGTACTAAAATTTGAATCGATTCCAAAAAAACATTTTTGCTACTTCGGAATCAAAACATATGATGCACTTTGGATTCCATGTTTCGTAACAAAGTTTATAGAGCACTTGATATCGGACTTTGACGTAATAATCAAACTAACATCGTTCTGTGTAACGCTTCGCTGCACCAGCTATCCAAGACCACTGAGATTCATTGTTTGGGAGTCAAGCATTGCGATTCTGACGAAGATTATGAATGTGTGCATTGTGTGGTATTTTGGTGTGTCTAATATTTAAAATGATATAAAGGAGTGGAGAAATGGTTGTACTGAGTAGTTTGCTAGGTTGGTTAACCCAATCGTTGCATGACCAACGTCACAAAAAGCACAGTAGGCGATAACATTTGTCAGCGTATATACATCAGCACGCGTGGTTTGGGACGTTTCTTGTATAGTATGCATCAATTAGCTTANTTATGCTGATATTGATATCGGTTGAAGGCAACCAATACTGATCTAGNTATCGGAAATTCCCAATCAGCCAAACTCCAATTTTTAAAGAGAAAAAATTTCAGCTTCTTTGAAGATACTGAAAATGGCCCAAAAATCACAACACTGCTACCACTAAATCATCGCATCGACTTTCGCGGCGATAGCGCATATTAATTGCAAGTTGCCGCCAAGTTTAATCTAATTATTTTTCGTCGTGAGTTGTCACAAATGCCTCCAACCCTACTGTATGTGTTATTATTTGCAAAATTGCCTTGAAACAAGTCCTCGTGGCCTTCGGTAGAGCATTGCTAAACCATTGTTTCAATGGCAAAAAATGTCACTTTCCGTTATCACGTGTTTTATAATAATCTTTGGTGAGTACCTTGAGTAAAACAGTGAACCTAAGTGTGTTTTGTTGTAAACGTACTAGAAATACGACGTGCGAGACGATTTCCGTAGCAATTAATGGCTAGTGAAACTGATTACAGCTAGCCGTACACTATAAAAAGTGCTTATCGTGTTTTTCAGTCAGTTCGAGTGTTTTACTGTACTGTGGTCAGGGTCCCACATGGGGAAGTGCCGCCCCGGGGCGAGTCGAAAAGTCCCGCCCCCCACCACCAGCTATTCCTTCTTTTCACCAAAAGTGCCGCCCCCGGAAAAATGCCGCCCCGGGGCATTGTCCCCCTCCGCCGCCTTGTCGGGGCCCTGACTGTGGTAGATGTACTGTGTTCATCTTACTTATGACAATGTATAAGAGAACAGTATACTAGGAAAGGAATAGGCTAACTTAGATCGGCGAGTAAATCCAAACACCCCGTCTTGGTTAAACGAAGGAGTCCAAAAATCCTTTTCGCCACCTGTTGTTTGAAGCTTTCTATGAAATCATTCTGTTGTGGAGATCACGCCGTAAGTTAAATTGCGAAGAATACTACTGGGCGAAATATTTTTTCGCCAGCTAGTTAGTACAAGCGGATGAATTCCACCACCCAGGAACGTCTCATTGACATTCAAAGTGACGATGAAACCCGAATTGTATTTCATAGACACGGATGGTAAATTTTTGGGATCACGTGCAGTGAGAGTTATCCAGAGCTTTAGAAATAAGTAAAGTCATTATTACTGGTGTTTCCAACGACGTGTTTTGTTGAGCAAGGTTTCTGCCAAGCAACCTATTGCATACGCGTAAGAAATACCGCAATCGCCTTGACATGAACAACACCAGGGAAACGCCATGCAACTTAAATTGAGCAACTTGCAAACTGCTTTGAAAAAGCTTGCAGATAAACACCAACCGTAAAGTTCGCATTAGTTGGAACCAGGTCCACGACAAGGGGGGGCGGGGGGGGACAATGCCCCGGGGCGGTAGTTTTGGTGAAAAGAAGGAATAGCAAATGGTCTTTCACGAATGAACCTGAACTTAGATTTAGGTTTAGGTTTTAGATTTTGGTTAAGGTTGGACCTATCATACGTCCCGGTTTGGCCGGGACTGTCCCGGTTTAAACGTCTGTCTCGGTTAGCAAAATGTCCCGGAATTTCACTTCAGTGAAATTTTCAAAATTACCTCCAGCCAGATGATCCATTGTAATGAAATAATTCCGTCCTGAAAGCTTGACTTTGCTTTAACCCGTAGCTTGGGGGGGCGGCACTTTTCGACTCGCCCCGGGGCGGCACTTCCCCATGTCGGGGCCCTGGTTGGAACCAGCTATTATTTTGGAAATGATAACAGTTATTCTGCAAATGCATTTGCGTTCGTTTAGTGTTAACTAGATTGCCCATTTATATTTCATTGGCAGTGAATTATTTCCAGAACAAAATACTATTTTCAGACTGGGCAAAAACTACCGGTATGGGGGCGATTTTCAGGTAACGTTTCTGTAAGGGGGCGATTTTACAAAAAAGGTTGAAGACCACTGGTTTACAGTGTGAGTTTGTTACGTCACATTGGCATTTACTGCACTTGCACTCACGCCTAAATCCCTGTATCCACGATGCTTCAAGACAACGTGATGCAGCTTAGTAAATTGACAGTTTTCCAGCGTAAGGATGCCGATAGAATATGGCGGTCGTGTTGCGCGGTGCTCGATCAGCAGTTTTGTAACAGCTGGACTGTGGCCGCGGTCTGGATACCGGGTGGTCGCGTTAGTGAAACAAAAGTTAATGCATTAGCACAGGGAAGACCGCGTTAAAGTGGTCGTGATAGCGGGGTGGTTGTCGACGGGGTGCCATTGTATATTCAAAACATTCCACCGGTGTTTTGTGAGCATTTATCGATATGGTTTCAAGACTCCAGCATGAAATCGAGACTTGAAATCAATAAGTTTGTGACGTCCATATTAGTTAACGATTCGTTTTTTTCTCAAGATTTTTTGTTGCAATAATACAAATACTTAGGTTCGTTCATTTTTTCCCCTATTAACAACAGTTTTAACTATATAGAAAAGGCCCCTTTCTAAGTTTCAGCCAGGGGCTCCACACAACCTTAATCCGCCCCTGGTGCAGGAGGCAATGCCTCTGCTCTCCGGCGTCCCTGCTCCCGATTACATCGCTGCATTAGGTCTCAGTGAACTACACTTTGTGGATTGTACTGTAAGTCGGAAGTCATTCAATAAAAGCATACATTCAGCAATCTACAAATGTCTAGTACTGTAACTCGGAAGTCATTTTCAATCTCAATTTGAAACAAGTTCATTGCAGCTATTTGCGCACCCAGACAATTCATAATGGTTTTCTATAATTTATGTTGTTTTTTTGAGGTCAACATGGTTGTTGAACTGATACAAGCATAAGTGGTAAGGATTTTTTTGTTTTTGATAAGTTCCCATTGTACTCAACTCTTTTACTGTCCCCCCTGCCCTACCGCTGCTCCGGCGTCCCCGATCGGAAGAACGAGGGTAGAATGTTGTCCCCCCATCTGTATTAAAGGTGAACGGCGTTATCCAAGCTACTTTTTATAGCGCCAAAGATATGGCGCTTGTAGCGCACAGGGCCTCGAACTTAGTCTCGCTACGAGGAACCAGTTTACACCGTTCGCGTAACGCCTAACCGCAGCCAGCAATCACGCCACACGGTTGCAGTTCCAAATAAACTTGTTGTGAATACGTGAAGAGCGAATTAAACGAAAACCAAACGGGAAAACTGCTTTGCTTTGTTTCGGCAGATTAACGTCAAGACAGAGCACATTCCTTCCTAGGAAATAGATTTAGTCTTCTAAGACGATCACATCGCAGTCAATTCACACTTTAGCGTACCCTAACGAACTATGTAACTGTGACAGAAATAAAACACAGTTTCTTATTCAATTTCAAGTTCAGCACCACGCAACGAAAAACACAAAAAAACACAGAAGCATCGCAACATATCTTCAAGTTCGTGATGCGCTCTCAGTCGTTTCGGGATCCTCCCATTGCTGGGTCGCAGCATCACTGCAAGGAATTGTTCAACTAGCGGTCGCAGCCTTGTTTGCTGTAACGAATCGTACACTCGTCCAGTGTTTTTTTAATGGCGTTGTGGGCAGTGGCGTGCAAGTACTAGATTTCATGATTAAAAAACACTAGATTCACAAACAAACATCAGATTAGAAAACCCAACTTGCACACATTTGAAATGCCCAGAAAATGCTTTGAATGCCAACCATAGACATTGTGCAACTAATTGTAAACCAGAGACAAAGAAAACGGGAACAGTGGCGCAGCCAGAATGAGGTCGAGGACGAGGAGGTCATTGCCCCCTTGTAACGAACATGAGAAGATTTTTACTGGTGCTTTATATCAATTTTCAACTGCTAGAAAATAGAGGGAACAGTCGGCTCAAGACGACGTCATTGACTGGCCCCTCCCGAACAAAATTCTTGGCTGCGCTACTGAACGGGAGATAGCAGCAACGCTTGTGTTTGTTTGTACAGATCACTGAAACTTTTAACAGATGACCATAGTGACTCCGTAGCGGTTAAACTCAAAACAGATTATATTGTCTTGTGTGATTTAAGATTTGATTAGGTAAAATTTTTAGCAAATTACAATTGCACCAAATCAAAAGCTCTCAATTACAGTTACAATTACACAAAATTGTGGATTTAATCACATTCAGCTCACTCATAAAAACACGAGATAGCCATAAAAAACACTAGAACACTAGATGAAATGAAAAAACACTAGATCTAGAGGAAAACACTAAGAGTGGCACCACTGCTCATATTTAACACTCTTGTTGTATTGTATTGCAGTGCAGAGAACAGACTGGGGAATGATCTTGACTGAAATCAACAAAGTGCCTTTGCGGTGTAAAAACAGATTCCCATTTCGTGCCCTGTAAAAGCTGTTGAAATTCGGANAATGTCACTTGAAGAGTACAATTGCGATGCGACGCGGTTTTCATGACCTCATCGCCCAGCAGTTCTCTACGATTTTCTCTGCTGGCTGTTATTTTTCGGACTACACTAATCCAGATGTACGACTTCGCGGGCCCAGTAATCCAGATGTACGACTTCGCAAGATCTGGACCAGCGCCTCTGGACAACGGATTTTGCTTTGTTGGTACATGCTTTTGGTTGGATACACGCGTTTTTTTCTCAATCAGTGCCAGTGAGGGAGAGACAGATGATGAAAATATTTTTCGGTCGTTGCGTGTGCTTAGCAACACAATGGCGGGGTCCATCCAGAACAAGCTTGGACGAAGGTTGAGGTTCAATTCCTTTCTAACTGAACCCTCTTAACTTGACAGCTATTTCAGCTGCTAATGGTTCTAAAGTCGGAATAGAAATTTCTTCTTGAGGGGCGAGGCGAGACTTAGCCATGACGAGCGTACAAGTCACGTGATTTTCTCGGTCAACGGCACGGGCATAGCACACTGCTCCGTAAGCAACAAGATGCATCCGCCAAGCAGTGAAGCTGGGATTTTTGCATGTTTTCGTAAGAATCCAAGCGGTAGCATCTTGGTATCGGGATGTTGCGCAGGCTGGGCACACTAGCCGGCCATCGATATCACCTTTTCTGCTCTTTATCAGGCATTGGTTCATCCCACTCTTGTTCCATTTGACTCAAGACCCGGTAGTAGACGAGCTTCCAGCACAACCAGCATGGCGAACACCAAACGATCAAAGAGGGGATTTATTGTCGATAAAAAGCCCCTTCTAGTGGGTGGTTTTAACGGCAACCCTATAGAAAAACGAACTTCGTCGGATTGCACATTCCAAGCAACACCAAGAACTCTGCTGCAGACCAGAATCGAAAGCATATACCAGAAGGGACTGTAACAACTCGCTCTCAGGCACACTTGCTAGAAACTCCTCTTTGTTCGACAACCGCTTCGTCAGACAAAATACCGCTTTGACAAGCAGTGATCAAAGGTCATGAACAAGCTTGATGCCTGTTTCTATGTCGGGAACGGGTGTCAGACAGTCATTGACGTACAAGCATTGCTCTATCGTGGACAAGGCAATTGGTTCATAGCTTCCACCGAATTTGCTGGTCGCTTGATGCAGGCTGAAAGCTGCACAACAGGGAGACGCAGTTGCGCCGAACAGATGGACTCTCATTCGGTGAAGTATAGTTTCTTCGCAGTAGCGTAGCCAGTTGAAAAATTTGGGGGGTTAAAAAAGTTGGGGGAGGCTAAAATGTTGGATTTTAGGCGAATAACACTACGTTTGTTGGGATACTACTTTTCAAAGCACAAAATGACTATATGTTATAACAATTTGGGGAGCATGCCCCCCTAGGCCACTCCCTGGCTACGCCTATGCTTCGGTAAGAATGCCTTCACGCCACCACAAGAAGCGCAGGCATTCCCGGTCCAGTGCACAAACTAGAACCGTCGCCAGAAAATCTTCAAAGGGGGCCTTACGGTTGTGCAGGGGATCTTGACAAGCTGCAAATTTACATCAACATCTTCGGTAGTATAGTGGACATTGTGTAGTAGCTGAAATGCAATGTAACGCTACTGGCATTGAGATACAATTCAAGATTTATTTGGAACAAAATTTATCATAAAGGAATAATGCATTTTTTGACAACAATCTCTACACAGAATGCGTTGATGAATTGGAAGTCCGACTTTTGGACGCGTACAGCTAGGCATATTGTAGAGATGGCATGGGCCAGCACTTTTGCAGCCCGGCCCGCCCGGAGGTAACAAGAAGCCGCCCGGCCTCTTTATGCTAAACCACAAATTATTTTCTGGCCCGGACCGGCCCGTGGCCCGTAATATAACGTAACCTCAAAAGCCAAGTAACAAGGCAGTGGCTACAGAACCATCGATGGATCTTTAAATTTGAAAC
>JGI24159J19872_10005733_pt1 | contig 16090 bp, 9 predicted proteins | sample Ectturendosymbi4_FD_19872 | JGI IMG/M metagenome (IMG submission 19872) | reverse complement strand
AGACGTGGTGAAAATCGATTGTGGCTTCGTTTACGCAAACACACAACCATTTTCACACTTTGTGTAGACTGCGTGGGTCAAACATATGCAAGTTTGTTTAGGGGACATGTGTAAGTTTTGCATTTCATAACATTTAATGACATAAAATCCAAACATTTTTCACACGCGTTGAGATATTCTAGCCTTTACGTTATCAGCTGCATATATCAACCAGTCGTTCAAGAATTGGACAAGATCCACATCTTACATGCGCGCAAGTTTTGTAGACCTACTTCGGGAGTCGGTGTCTTAATAAAGCAAAGTCGCTACTAGGCTTCGATTGAACGAGTGTTGGTGGACAACAGAAGCGTGTAAATATAAAAACGCAATCATAATGGTGGCCACAATGACTGCTTGCTCAACTGCGATATTGGCTGCTAAAGTCATACTGTAGATCTCGCACTTGAAACATCGAGATTTTCACAGGCGCTCTTGTATGAAAGTTTTACGAGAAAATGGTAGCTTTCATCCAAAATAGAAGCTTGGAACTTTACTGACTTTACTGAAAACAAAGTTTAAAATTTGTCGGTTCAACGAAAATGGACTTTGTATTTTCTGGCTTAATCTGAACAAAATTATTTAGAAAAAGCGCCAAAAAATGCACCTTTTATAGATGATGCTTTAAAAACAAGGGCAAAGGACATTAAATAATCAAATGTTGAGACTATGTTCGTGCTTTCCCCCCCTATCCAAATTTCTGGCTACGTGCCTGCTTCAGTGTGAAATTTTTCATAACCGTTTGTACTGCTGATTTCAATAACGACTGGCAGACACACCTGGCTTTTTATTATGCAAGCGTTTTTCACAAACTAAATGGTCCGGCTGCGGACGAACGTGCTTTTATACCTAGACCAAACCAAACTGCCGAAATTTTCTCGACTTTTATTAACTTGATTTAAAAAACATTGTATATCTTTTGTGTGTGAAAGCAAAATATACAGAACACAAAGTAAAGCTTACAGTATGAATCGAATGAGTCCGAATAAGTTTCAATCTGAAGATAAATACCTGAAAGAAACAACGCACTACAAAGATCTAAAGTAAAAAAAGTGTTTTTGAAATGGTTTTCGGCTTACAAGAAAATTGTACTAGCAGATTTTTGTTCACGTAGAATGAAAATAAAATTTGCAATTTCGAACATTTTTTTCACAGGAGTGGCCAAGCGTCAGCATATATTCATTCCAGAAAATGAAGTAAAGAACAGTGCAGAAAATTTGAAAAACCGTTTCAAAGCTAATCTTCCAGAGGTACTTTCAATTCAAAAATTTGGTTTCCAAATAAAAAGAAAGAAAAAATCCAGTGTTTTCTTTATTCTATTGCATTTGTGATCCCGAACGATTTTTTAATGCAAACGAAGCTTAGTGTACTTAATCATCACTTGAGGTTTTCATTTTTTATTTCTGCATTGTTTTGAAATATGGAGCCAACCGAAATTGTAACTACTACAACGCCATGAATAATCGTGCAGTGCAGATCTTTACTTCCAAGCATTCAACTAACCTTTGCATGGATTACTCAATACTATGAAATAGGTTATGGATCCATCTCGGTAAGGCAGATATACGAAAAAGGCAGATAAATAAGAAATAGATGGATAGTAAATCAGGAGGCAGCCAACTACACATGATTATGGAACGAGATGTGTATGTATGGTTAAATTGATGATGATAAATATTTATAGATCAAAAGAACAAAAGGTTGCAACATCAGCTAGAAAGTCATTAAGTAAAAATTGTTGCAGCTGACAGGTAAAACTTGCCTTCTTCTGTGATGCTGAGCGTAAAAGAACAGCTAACTCCTTCTGGTAGGTTAACTCCTTTTGGTAGGTTGTAACACAGCCTACTGAAATTTTAAGTAGGCCGTGGTTGAAGTTTGGAATGCATAGGAGTCATGGAGGAAAATAAGCATGCCTGGTCTTTCTAGCTCTGCTGTGATTATCACCAGATTTTTCTTGTTCCAAAGGTTCGTTTCAGTGTGTTACGCAATGGTTTTTTTAACAAATGCTTAAAATCTGTTCATATACAAATTCATCATTCGAAGTAAATCTGTAGCTGTGTTTGTCCGGAACAGATTTACATCAAATCGTATGAAAAGCTGATAGACCTATGGGCGGATCCAGCGAGGGGTGATTGGGGCGATCGCCCCCTTAAAACCTACGAAAAACGTTTATACACGATTGTACAACTTGGAAAACAACATCTCAAAAACAATTCCGAATAAGTCTTTCGTCAAGTTCGGACTGTCTCATTGCTCTCAATTTAAAGGCATTCTGTCGTCCGTTGTTTTGTCGCAGCACTAGCAGTGTAGTGGAGTATGCTTCACCACTCTTACTGTAGTGAAGCCGTTATGAGACTTGACTAACAACTATTACTGAAATCGCCCCCTAACCTTACTGGCTGGGTCCTCCCTTGAATTTCAAAATAATTCAGGAAGCTAAGGCACTTAAACTGTGTGGGCGGTGTGTGAAACCAACCTGTCAGCATGTATGCGACGACGGCTACTAACAAATGATATCAATGCCGCATGCATATTGTATTTTTAGGCGATATTTTCAATCAAAAAACGAACACACTTTTTCCTGTTCTAAAAAGGAAGCGTAGTTATTTTAGCATATTGCAAAGAAGTTTGATGAATATAATGTATGGACGGTAGTGTTGCCATCAGTATGAAAACCGCACTGGGTATCCTCAAGCGTTGGTTCAGTTACTGTATGTTTGACATATTCTTTAGTGTGTGAGATACTTTTATCAGAAATGTTAAGAAGGGTTATACCACCACAGTTTGACAACTTCTTCCTGTTTCCTTTCCTAAGAGTGAAGAGATGATCAAGCCAGTTTAGCATTTTGCTCCAAATGTACCTTTCATGGACATCCATGGACATCCATGGACATCCACGCAACGCACTGCTTATTGGCACTGTCGTGTAACACATAAAAAAGTATTCTCTTTCAAAATTGTATCAATTTAGATCGGCTTTCATTACAACTTCACTGGAACGCTAAAGTAGCGTAGGTGTAAATCGTTATGCTTTGAAGAATGTGCGCATTCAAACGACGGGTTTAGTTTATCTGTACCTAGCTTTGTTTTATAGTACTGCATTCGTGGTGAGATATTCATTGGCTTTTGTCGTATTATGTACAAATGCAAATATTAATACTAAGAACAAGGCTTTTTTTTTCAGAACATATGTAAAAAATGGCAAGTTAACAACTTTTACTACAGAGAAGATTGATGCAAGACAAACAAAATAAAAACCAAACGCAAAGCGGACCAGATGACATGAAACAGGGCTTCTTAACCTTTTTTCTATCACGCCTCACTTAAGTAATTGTCCATTGTTTGAATCCCTCCTGACTTTAAATAAGCTGTGAAAACAAACGAATTTATCTTATCAGTAAATATAATAATCAAACTTACCATGATGTAGGACGTGTACTGGCTCGCGCTCCTCTGGGAATTTATTGACGTCCCCCTGGTGTGGGGCGCCCTCCGGTTAAAAACCACTGACATAGGCCATAAACATGTTTTTCGGATTGGTTGATTTTTTCGTTTTGAAGGCAGTTTGAATTCTGCCTCAACTTATCATAAGTCCATGTTTCCTGTCAGGAAAAAACAAAGTATTTCTGATCAATTTCAGTTTTACGTCTTCTTATCTTGTACCAACTGCAAGAAGAGTTTAGAACACAATTTTGCTGCAACAGAATACCTTCCTTCATCTTCAAAACATTTGTATATCATCAAAGACACCAACTTAACAGCTCTACCATATTTACCACAAACTGATACCACCTTATCAGGCAAGTCTCGTTGTTTTTTTTTGACAAGTAACATTGTCAGGGCCGGATTAAGGATACGGTAGGCCTAAGGTTGTTTACTAGAGAAGAGCCTATAAGTTTGCAATCTAAGCTACAAAAAAGTAATAGAAATACGTAGATCAAAAATGAAATTATTTACTGCGAAAGAGTGTAAGCATAACATAAAAAAACATGTATTAAAATGTAACTCAATGTCAAAGTGAATTGCAATGTGTATTTTTTCGGTAGTTCATTGTAGCAAAAACTATAAATCAATAAAAATTGAGGGCCAATTTTTCTAGGGCCTAAGGCTATAGCGTTAGCAGCCTAATGGTTAACGTGGCATGGAACATTGTGAACGAGTTATGCCCAACAGCTGCATTACCGCGTTCCATGGTTATCAGGACATATTTATTGTTTTTGTATTTCCAAGTTTTTATCATTGATGCAGCTGTCCGAAAATTAGCATCTTTGTAAGGTGTGTCATTGTTATAGCACGTTCACCTTTTGATGTAGTCATAAACGAAATAAGTGATTATGTTTAAAATTGTGTCTTCTTTCATCAGATTTGAGTCAATGTGGTCAAGCGGGAGATATAAGAAATCTAAAATCTTTGCCAAGAAATCATTTCGCGAAAGTAATTGGAGGATCAAAAGCAAACGAAGGGGCGTGGCCTTGGCAAGCTGCGATTGTATGGAGTTTTAAAACCTATACAAACGTAGGTGAAAACACAATTTCTTTTATACATACAATCTCGTGTCATTGCGTGTTTTACTTTTCGCAAAGTTGTGCTATGCAGGTAGTTACAAAAGTCTATTTTGAGATTTTTTAGAAATGTTAATTACAACTTCGTTCGCTATTCAATCTTTCTACAAAGTCATATTGTTGTGGCTGCAATGCAAAAATTAACTAAAGCACTGTTTTTTTGTTTAAAGAGAAACCATACGGAAAATAAGTTTTCTCGGGAATGTGAATTTTGATGAAAGCCAGCCTAGTATGCTGTTGGGTTTCTAACCTTAATGTGCGATAAACCTTTTTTTTCCCTGGTATTATGAATAACAGTTAATGGGAGAAATGGCAGAGTGGGATTTCATAATGAAATATGGCATTTTGAACTGCATTATCCACTGAACAAAACCTTCCCTAGCAAAGAATCGGTCATTTTGATATTCATAGATTGCGTAATTCGCCCAAAGAGCACTCATTCTAACTTTTATTTTAAGTAAAACTGATTTTGTCTACATGCAGCATGAGTGTTTACAAACATCGTGGGCCTTCTACGAAACAGAGATGATCATGGGCCGGATTAAGACCGGACTAGGTCAGGACTAATGTTATTTTTAGAGAAACCAGGCCAAACGATTTTATTCCTTTTGCAGTGACGTTCACAGTGCTTATTTTCATATGCAATTGTTCGTCACAAGCGAGGTGTATGGTCAATCTTCAAAAGCACTTTTTACATTGCGTTTCATTGAGGAGGCACTGAAACACTCAGGGTTGATTCCATTGTACTGTAAGTTAATTGGCCCAAACAATGATTACTTTTGCTCAATTTGAATTGAAAAATACCAGAACACAAAAAGATTGAACCAGACATTTCAGTCCAACAAACATCAGCACATGATGTTCTTCCGAAGGTTTCAACTCGATTGGCAAACTGCGCTTCAATTAGGAGCTGCGATGGAGTTAAATAAATTATCTTGAATTATCAACACAGTTGCGAATGAATGCTGAGTCGCAACCGGTATGTACTGCATCGCAATAATGTTCAGATCCGCAAGGAACTAGGAGTGACCAACAAAACGTAACCCAGCTAAAACGAAACTTTTCCGGCTACCCATAACTAACGCACACCCAAGCAGATGATTATTGCTCAGCGGTACAGTTTTTGGGTCAAAACCTGTTGCGGCTCAATATTTGGAATGATCACCAACGATTTTGACGTATCGTTGCAATTCCAAAAATATGGTGTTACAGTATGTTATGCAATCGGTTCTGTTCCGTTTATATCGGAGGTTTTTAAAAGGGCCCCTAGGGACCCATCGTGGTTGCCCAGTCAAACATCTGGATTTTCCAGAAGTGACAAATATGTTCCTTCACTCATGTCACAGTAATAATCTAGTGGAAACTAATTGACTAAAGCTGTTGCTTCAGTCAGTATAGAAAAAGTGTATCGGTATTCTTTGGTGTGCGTTAAGGTATATCTCAAATGTTGCTGTTCCATTGCTTCATCAGTGTACCAAGTACTGTGTGAGGTGGGGCCACAGTCATAGCAGAACATCAAGCACCTCAACAATGTTACAGAATAAAACCAGTTTATTTTCTCTGTTGTATTGTTGCTAGTCAATATAAGATGGATTTTCAGCGAGAGTCATACGTGTTGGAAATTCTTTTACAGCCACATATCATACCTAGGAAACGTAGTGCATTTGTCACTCCTTCAGAACATAGACCAGGCCTGCCCAACCTTTTTAGTGTTGCGGGCCACTTTCACATGAGCAAATTTATTGCGGGCCACAAATGTTTTTGTGACGTAACAATAAGCTATTGTGACGTAACAAATCCCTTGATTTTGACAAGTTTTATGCGATAATACGAGGTGATAATGAGTCCTATAGTTGCACGCATTGTTGCCAGCTTGTATGGATGTAAATCAAATCTAAAATATTGATATTTTCGAAGCGTTTGTTATACAAGTTTATGGGTGGTAGGCCCATAATAGAAACAACAGGCATAATTTTGGTGTGTTTTGATAGTAAATATACTTGAGCCTATAAAAAATACTAAAAATTTAAAAAGTCTGCTTACGAACTTATTACATCGCGTGCCACTTGAAACGACCTCGGGGGGCGCGGGTTGGGCAGCCTCGAAATAGACCAACTCAAACAGACATTGAAATCACGTAGGAGTTCATCAAATGTCTCTGTTGTAATTTTGCCCTAAACGCTTGTGTTGTGTTTTCATAAAGATTTATTTTAATTGATTAACTTACTCTACAAATACTGAATCCTTGTTTTTTCATCTTTTCATCAATTTGTTGGATTGGGGGCTCGTCAACTTCACAGCTTTGCACGAGGTGCAGTGTACCCACTTTCCTTTGACCAGCCTTGGAACCGCACGGAAGTGGTAAGATCCACATCTGTCAGAACGATCAGGATGTAACTGGTCGCCATACGACAGCAGCTGGTGGACACTTCTCATTGACCATTTGTTTCAAGGCAGTATTACTGAACGACAGCCAAGCAGGAATGATGTAAACAACAGTGTAGATCCAAGCATTGCACACCTAGTGGTTCAATGGGTTGCGCCTTATCTTATCCACATCTTATTCACACTTTCACAGCTAATATCATCCAGAAGTCATATAATGACTCAATGCGTAGCAGGTAACACACGCATCAAGAATAAATACCAATCGAGTAACAAACCCACATCCCACAAGTATTCCCACTGTAGCCATTTCTTCACACAGCACGAGTAAAAAGCAACAACACTGACCTAATGAAATAAGATAATTATTTTAACTCTAGAAACCCTGAAAAAATTATCTGCCTATAAGGACGAATGTGGTCATTTTTTACCTTTCTTTTGCAAAACTGATGATGAACATTTTCTTTCAAATTACTTCAAATGTTGCATTGAAACAAGCCAGTGAATCATACTTGCATATTTTTGTAAGAGTGAAAAAAACAGCCAGGTGAAGAAGTAGCCTACACAGAAAACGAAAAATATTATCAAAACATTTTATTAGAACTCAGTCAGCACAATTTTTGCATGTCGCAATAGTTGCTTTACCGAATACGTGTTTTCCACAGCAGAACTTCTTGCAGTTTTGGCAGAAGCTAGATTTATTTTTGCAAGACATAAACTGGTTGTTTTTCCTTTTCCCAGCTTAGGTGTGATTCGACACTGATTGCAGTCAATGCAGTGCTTGATGTCTTAGGCCACTAACGTGGGTAGGACGTTACACAGCCCACTACATCTTTTGACTTGCAAAGCTCTTTCATAAGTTCAAGTAAAGACTGTCTCCCTGAAAGTTTCAATTTCATTGCTAGACAGTACATGATGTAAGCATTTATGCACTACAGTCGATTATGCTGAAAAACACAGCATTTGGCCAACGCCTCGTTGCACTTTTATTAGTATGGCATCTAGTCATCTGGTCCAGTGCATCCACGCACGCTAACCAGATTAGTTTAGTACTCTACCATTTGTGGAAGAATTTTTTTGGCATTTATAATTTTTGCGCTTTTGTGCATTGAGATCAAGATACACACAATCATTTTTATTTAGTTTTGCAGGTTATAAGAAAAAATTTCAGAGGATGCAGTGGCTTGCCTTTCAGTACAGTACCAGCTCTGTGTCTGGCCCCTGTTGTTGTTGATTTCATACAGTTCCTACAATTGTGTTTCTTTTCTGCTTGAGATCTTCTGCTAGTTTCAGAACATGGTGAAGTAGCTGTCATTTATGACAATATAACCCTTACAGTGATAAGGCTACTAAAAGAGATATTACAATAACCAACTATCAGCAACTATTTGACACCGCTAACAAACGATACAAACCAATAAGACTACTAAATATCAGTCTAGCTTCTGGTTCTCAGAAGAAAACCAATCAATTGTTACTCCATTGTTGCGTAACTGCGTTCATAGTTACGAAGGAAATTTAACTAAAGCTTATAACCACCTTTTTGAAGAAACATAATCTGCTGATCGCGCGCAAGTCATTTTTGACCGTTCAGGGCTTCTTCGTAGATGTGTGAAATACTCTTTTTCCAAAACGCTAAATAAAAAAATCCAATAGCTGCGAAAACTTTATTATACGTTAGGAAAAGTGAAGGTGTATCACGAAGCAAATAGCAACACGAAAATACGATACGCTAAACTTCAAAAACGGTCAAAAATGACCGCGCCCGGCTTCTAGTGTTAAAATGCATTTTACTGACGAAAAGTCCTGACAACAAGCATTCCATGCAATAGAGTTTACAGTACTTCTCAAAACCTGCGAGACAAGGATATCGCTCGTAGTTGCAATTTTGAAAATGCTCTACGAATCCTTTTTTTAGTTGTGATAGGCTTGCAGGCTTCGGGGTTACTGACCCTTTCGAACAATGTCCAGCTTTTCTGGAAAGGACCTTCTTGAAAATAGCTTTACAAGCAAATCCACGGCCATATCAATTTCTGCCCCTCATTCAGAATCGTGTATTGCCGGAATGGCCATTGAATGGATTAATTAAATCATTTCAAAATTACTCCCTTGAGAGCGCAGTAAACGCTGGGGATGATCATGACGCAAAGATAATCGGCGAGTCATCACAAGGACAATTCATTTTATGACTTAAATATTTAAAATTTTGACTTTATAAATTTAAAATTTGGCTTCATTTTGACTTATTAATTTCCTGGGTTTGCAACTGAAATGCGGAATATAAAGCATATATCAGCAGTCAAAGCGATAAGATGAAAATGTTTATTCTGTTGAAAGACCAAACAAAACCAGAGGTAAAAAGACATGGATGAAAATCAATCCAAAAGCACAAGAGAAATATACAGAGTAAATAATGTCCTGAGGTCACTGAGAAGGTTCTGCATTGTTGTACTGCAAACATCAAGTGGTACTTCACAGTACTGCCTTCAAAGTTTCTGTATGCACATTTGGATTGAGCATTTGCCAGATCAAGTACTGTAAGACCACGTTTCTTGCCTTACCACGCGTAGTCTACTTAATATTCAATCGTGCAGTAGGGGGCAAAACAATGGTCGGAATTCGCAAGAACCCATCATTTCAGAATTCCAACTGAATATGTGAAAGCATATCATTATCGGTTGTTGTAGCTTTAATAAAATATCGATAAAGAGATAAAATGCAGTATGCTGCAAGATATTCGGCTTAACGAAACATTTTGACTTTTGTTGAGCTAAAAATTTTGCGTCGCTCGTGGTACCAGTGTGAATTTGGTTTGTGGACGTTCCACAAACTTTCAAAAACGGAGAAAATTTTTGACTTTGTTGACTTTAAGTTTCCCTGCTGACTTTAAGTTTTCCCTGCTACTACACTATACGTGCAGTGAAATACCTCCTAGGACAGATGTTTTGGGGATGTGTCAATTGTCGGTACTACGGTTGTCCACATGCAGCAAAATATATATCAAAATTTTAAAGGAAAAGTTACAATTGCGTATGTCTGTTCATCAATGCAACATTTTCATGCATGATTGGGCCCCTTGTGACAAAAGTATGGTTGTTAAGAATTTCTTGAGGGAGAAAAACATTTGATTGTTGGACAGATCAGGAAATTGACCAAATCCTATTGAAAAGTTGTAGACGCTGGTAAAGAAAAAGGTACAGGGCAAACCGCCAACAAAATAATCACTTTTGACCGCTATAAAAGAATTATGGACAAAGGAAACCACTTACGTGTATTGCAAGACGTTAGTAGAAAATATGCCTTAATTTATTGAAGCGCTGTTGAGGGGCTATCGTGGACACATAAAATACTAATTACCTTGCACTATAGATGTACAGCGCACAGGAGTGCATACTTTTGGGGATGCAAAGATATTTTGCCAAAATTTCATCTTGTTTTTCCCAAATAACGTATAAACAGCAAGTCTTAGTTGAGACTGAAAGGTACCACTGTAAACAAATCAAGGTGTCCATATGCCTAATTACCAATTACCGGGTTTCAACACCGCACGCCCTCAGCTAGAAATCAATATTTTGCATGGCTACATGTGAACAACGGTAATATTTACTGTGTTGAAAAATGTTTGCTAATTACAATAAAATCGACAAACATTGCTGTTTACTTCACTACGTGTGGAAGGTGTTGTTCAGCATCTTCATTTTCACGTTTTTATATACGTTCTAAACTTATTCTTCCAACGCGATCATCCAAATAGCTAAGATCCGTTCTTATCTAGCATAGATGTGTGCAGTTGTGTTAGCCACAATCGCAACCAATCTGGAAAAGGAGTAAAATATCAGATAGGTTACGATCTAAAATATTACATTGCTGCAAATAGGTCAAGTCTCAAGTAGGCTAAGGAGAGGGAAAGGAGGCAATTTAATACATAGCATTGGCTTACCCTTCCACATTAGGCAATCTTCACTGCAATGTGTTGTACTTGAAATGCTACAAGTTACTAACGTTTGCAGCTTCTGAAGTCACATTATGAAAAACAAAAACCTACTCCAGTTTAGACAGTTAAATATGCACTGAACACAGCGTGCTACGAAATAGCAATATGGGACTGATATAGGCAAATACGGCAGCCTATATGATCAACTACCAGGGAATGTGTGCAAATGCATATTTCTAATGACAAATGTCTTCTAACCTCAACAAGAATATTTTATAAAAATAGCACTGCTTCACTGGACTGCATTAGCATTAGTGAATTATGCAGCGCAATAAATAGTAGAGTTGCTACTGGTCACGAAAACTTCACTATACAGCATTAAATTGAAACATTAAAATTTGGCATGATGCAACATATGAAATTCATTGCATGAAACAAACGGCAAATGAAAACCTAAAGAGTATGAAATCACAGTTACATTACCACCACACAACATATAACAGCTGCAGTTACGTAGCTAATTCTGTTCATGAATACTTCATGGAAACAGATTCACACTTTCAAATCTCACAACATCAAGCACGTTTGAAACACGAAAACTTCACAGAATCATATCACAGCTACGCCACATTACTACCACAAAACATTTTGCAACTATAGCTGTATTTTAGTTGTACACTTTACAGCATCAACAATTTGAGGTTTACAAAAATTAGGGTTGGTTGGAATAGCGGGTTGCCACTACATATTCCTCATTTGAAATCTTTCTAACTCTACCCAAATTTGAATGAGGTTGTTGAAATTGTCCCAAATTTGATTTGGGCTGTTTTAATTTGTACAAATATTTACAATACATGTAAATCTGAATGAAACTTTTCTAATTTGCCCAGATGGTTCTAATTGTACCCAAGTTTGAATGAAGCTCTTTCAATTACCAAATATGATTGACGCTTTTCGAATTTGCCCAAATGTTTCTAAATGTATGAAAATTTAAATGAAGAAGTTGTACATCACCCAAGTTGGAATGAAGCTGTTTGGTGTTACCCAAAATCCAACGAAGATGTTCCACTTGGCGCAATTTGAATGGAGCTATTGCCATTCGGCCAGAGTTGATTTAGTCTGTTGGAATTTTGCCCAAATTTTTTCAAATTATGGAAACGTATTCTAACTTCACCCAAATTTGAATAAAGTTGTCTCAATTTGCTCAACTTTCATTAAGATTGTTAAAATATACCCAAATGATTTTGATTTTATCCAAATTTGGATAAAACTCTTATAATTCAACACGACATTTCTAAATGTGCTAAAATTTCAATGGAACTATTCCCTATAGCTCAGCTTTGAACAAGACGGTTTCCAGTGCCCACAATTGAACGAAGCTGTTGCAAATTGCAAAATTTGATTTGACTGATGGTCTTCATTCAAGTGTTTCCAATTTATTTAAATGTTTTTATTTTCACCCAAACTTGAATGAAACTTTTCTCATTTGCCCTGATTTAATAGAAGCTGTTGGACCACACCCAAATGCTTATAATTTACTCAAATGATTTTAATTTCACCCAAAACTTGAATGAATTTTTTTAGTTGGCCTAAATTTGATGAAGGCTGTTGGAATTACAACATGATTCCAGTTCACTCACGGGCAATGTCTATTTTGCCATCAGGGGCAAAAAAGAATGGCAAAAGAGTCTTTGGTTATTTTGCCATTTTGGCCATCATTTTGCCGTTGATTTGGCCATTATTTTGCCTTAGTTGGGAAAATAACACCACCACAATTATATGTGAATGTAGCTGCATAATTTGCCCAAATGTTGAAAATGTTTGCCCGAATAATGACAAATTTTACAGTGTTGGGAATGGGATCGCATCCCCTGCATCCCCATCCCATATGCTTATGTCTTGCACAACTATTTTATTTGGTTGTTCACGTTTTATTCCTTCACGTTTCATAGAAACAACTGGATTTACTTCAGTGGCGTAGCTAGAGTGTGCGCTGCCTGGGGCGGCCCTTGAGTTTGGCGCCCTCGAAGCCCATAAAAATACATATTGCACAGTGTTTCAGCACTTAAAGCTTTGTAGGCCTGTATATATTGAGCTCTTAAAGCTTTGTAGGCCTACAAAGCTCTTAAAGCTTTGTAGGCCTGTATATATTGACAAGTTTGTGAACCATTATAACATTACAGTACTCTCACATGCTCAAATATAGTATGCTTCAGGGTTTTTTAAGGCATTTTAGGGACCCGATTCGGGTCCCGGTTTCTCGGCAAGTAAATTGTGGATTTGTTGTATGGATTCTTCACAAACGAGGCTTATACACAAAGTTGATTGCATAAACGTGTTTTCGAACAACAACATGGTCATGCTCAGAAACCTAGCCATTTTGCAAAGAACAAAATCCGTGGTTATCACCACAGCAAAGAGCAAATGTATTTCTAGGGAAGAAGACAGCGTTCGTGTGTGCTTCTCTTTCGCGTTGCTGAGATTGCATTTTAACCCTTTGGCAACATGTTGAAATGAACTCGCTTAATTAGAATGTTTTCGTGGGTCTGATTAATTATTTAAAACGCAGTCTTCCTTTTTTCGTTAGAGGACAGATCACCTTCTTTGTGTGCAAAGCCGTGTCGGTGTGCAAAAGTGTGTTTTTGTGCAAAACCGCCATTGTCTCCACAAACATGTTCATGTGCAAATCTGTGGCTAACACAGAAGTCCTGATTTTAACATAATTTGTGTAAGAAACTCTTCTGATAAGTTTTGATGCTTCAAGCAGCTCCCTAAGAACTATAGCCAAGAATGTTGAGCAGGCCTGTAACTAATGGGGGCGCAGAGGGGCACATCTCCCCCTGGAAAAAATGTGTTGGACATAACTTGAAACCATTGGACTAAGTTTAAAAATGTTGGGCTCCCCTCAGAAAACTCTTCGCCCTCCTGGTGTTCCAAGCTGGTTACGACCCTGATGTTAAGTTTGCTGTATTGGTGAAATCCCTAAATTATAATTGCGATCATAAACGTTTAATCCCTAAAAGCCACATTTGGCCCAGTTTCAAGAGTTTTGATGAGAATGCATGTGAGAACACACGCCTTGTGTCTTGTTTCACGAAAAATTTAACACTGTTGTTGGAAGTTAATGCGCTATAAAAATCATTCGAAACATTTTTGTTTTGCTGCATCTTTATTATTCGAGTTTAATTTTGGTGATTGACCATAATAACTAGTTAACGGTATAAATGTTGCAAACAATTGCTTTGGCTCCTGCAAGGAGTTCAATGTAACAGTTACCTGAATGTAAAACATTTTGTTTTTTTCATCACAAGAAAATTTATTGTTGAGTCTTTTTATTTTTTTCGTTTTCTTGCCATTTGCGTATTCATATTGTGGAAGTTGCAATTTTGATTGAAGTATTTACAACGTGATATTTTGATACTTGAGTAAGAATATATCTTCTACTGAATACGTAGGCAAGCTTCATAATCTGTTTGTGTTCTTCACGTTCATTCTTCTCTGTTCGTAGCTTCACGACATAATTCAAGCAGGAGGATCTGTGATAAGTCGAAAGTGGGTTTTAACAGCGAGCCACATTTTTAGGAAAGATAAAAAAGTTGGAAATTGGTTCACAAAATACTCCGTTGTATTAGGTGAGTTATATTCAGTTTTTTAATTCATGTATGTGAAAGAAAATCCCTAGGAGCAGAGATGTCGAGAGAGTATATGCAAGATGTTTTCACAACTGTCCAACGAAATAATGGCGTATCTCTCGACATGAGCACAGGACAAAGAATTGTTCAATTGTTGCAGATTATTCTACTCCGATTTAACCAGGTTTCTCCATAACTGAAATTATTTTGTGACTGTACCACAGAATATTCTGCATAAAGTTATGACTGCTCCACGGTTTTAGTTAAATGCGAATAAAATTTATCCATTTCATGGCTGTAGTAGACCTTTTATCAACACGTTACTTGTTTAGCAGTGAAATCACAGCTAGAGATTTTTCTTTTTTCGGTGAAGTTTGCAGTCATTCAATTGTGTTTGACTTTTCAACTCCTTGCTTCTCAATTGTTTTTGTAGGTGTGAGCAATCTAAGATTAAACCCATCGGAATTTTCATCAAAAGCGAAGGTGTTTCAGCCAGAAACAATCATCGTGCATGAAAATTATACGTTCGACCATACGAAAAAACACGAAAACTTCGATTATGATGTTGCATTGGTATATCTTTTCTTTGTATTAAGGGATTTTGCACAGATCTGACTCGTTAACTTTTCGCAAAAAATGTTAGTGCGTGGAGGGCTGCGGAGCCGGAGCCAGGGCACCGGAGCTGGGCATTTTGCCTGGAGCAGGAGCCGGAGCTCAAATTAAAAATCAGAAGGAGCAGGATCCGAAGCTCAGTTCAAAATTAGGACCGGAGCTGGAGATATGATTATTTGAAAGGTAGCTCCGCGTCCCTTCCTGGATACTAACGGTTTCGCCAAATACACTCGATTTACCTAAAACAGTGCTATTTATAGCATACCAAAGGCGACTGTTATGAGTTACTACACCAGACTGCAACAATGCATCTGCAAGCCTTTGATGGTTCCTTACTTTAATTATAGTTAAGGTTGTGACATAGTAGCTGGCAGACATGGTGTTACTTGTTGAACAGTGATTCTCAAACACTATTCTAAGAGCTGCAGGTTTGGGGTTAAATCCCCTTTGAGCTTGATATTTTACGAAAACTGTATTAACTGCACAAAGGAGCCTAATTGTTTTCACATACATTTTGCTTGTTAATTTGTCGACTAAATGCAAATACCACGAAATGAATTCGCATGCAAATTTCAAGGAACATTCTAAATGGGCCAAAAAGTAATAATTAGGTTTTGGTGGGAATCTGGGTTATCGTCTGCATCCAGAAACCATCTCACCACTTTCTGCAGACCTTTCTTCCACTACGCATATTTAAGATTGTGATCCGCGATAGTCCACTTTATCCGAAACAATTGTTTTTATTTTGTCTGCAATGGCTGAGCAGCACAAGTGTTGACCGCATTGGCTACATTACCAGTTTCTGTAGCAGGGCAGAACCATTGCACTAGCTCAAAAACAGCAGTTGTTAACACAGAAGCATTCAGGCATTTGATAATGTCTCAGCAGGGAAAAAGGAAAACTAAAACTTTGCTGGACTTCTATACATA
>JGI24159J19872_10005732_pt1 | contig 16091 bp, 9 predicted proteins | sample Ectturendosymbi4_FD_19872 | JGI IMG/M metagenome (IMG submission 19872) | reverse complement strand
CATCATAAACATATGAAGCTATTCAAGCCATTTACACCACGTGTTATTGCGTGGTTCGTCAGAAAAGGTTTGAATCAGTCCGGTCGTAGAACGAAAGNGCAGCAAACGAGATTGCAGTGTTNAGCTTGAACGATGCCGAAATCTGTAATGCCATCAGGAGCTATGAAAAGCGCAAGGATCTNGCAGTGTTTGCTAAAACCCCGCGACTGAATCGCTTTTTGTAGCAAAACTTTCCAGCAGCAACTTTAAAGCAGTGGGGTTAACCAGAGCATCTGAAAATGAAGGTGAAAATCAACACATTAGCTTGGAAACAACTTTCACACTCAGCCTGGCTGGCTATCTCGACATGTTTTTTTTCCGGTGTTTTTATTTGTAATCTCTGGTTTCTCCTTTAATTTTCGGATGAATGTTGTTTCTTGCGGAGTCACTCTCCAGCTTGTGAAATATTTTTTCTTAGTAAAAATAGACTCTAGTTATAGTATTAATATCATAAATTCTCTTCTCGCAGCTAACTGTATGTGCATTTGAGTAAGCACATTCTCGACTACCGGAAAAAACAAACGGGAACCTTGCGAATCAGCGAAAACGTTACTTTTACAAACGATGACGTCATAGGGGCCCTCCAGCAAAAATTGCCCCGGGCCCCCTGCCCTTTAATCCGGCTCTGACACCAACCCAAGTGGCATATCGCGGTTAAAAAATTCAGATCCAGTTCTTAACAGCTGCGAAAATGGTGCACTGTTCAACAGTTGATAAAAAACACCAATTGTTGGGCATAATTATTGAACAATCTTCAAATATTGCACTCGATTTTAGTATTTTTTAAAACAATGGCCTGCCTTGAACCTTGCAAGGTTTTTAGTGTTGATGAGACTTGCTCAAATGCTTACTCAAATGACACACTTTTCATTGAACCATGGCCGCAATACCATGTTTGAAATAAAGTATAGGTAGTCACAGAATCTTGCGCAGGTAATGACGAGAACGCTTATAAAGTAAGAAGATGTGTTCACAGGAACTCATTTGAAAAAACGTAAAGCTGTGCAAATTTTGCGAAAACGGAATTATTATTACTAATAATATTTCTGCTTTTCACTTTTCACCCTCATATTAATGATTTTTTGCTCTAAACTACGTAATTAGAAAAATCAATTCATTACTTATAAAAAAAATATCACTATCCAAACAAAAGTCAACGAAGGTTTTCTTCTTAGTAAGTAAACATTGACGAAAGGATGAAAAGAAAATGTAGGTCATATGCAAGGTATTTCAGGAAATTTTTTAGTACAACAAAACAAACGTTACCACTGATTCACCAAAATGCAGAAATTGCGAAATGTACCATAAAACAAACCAACTTACATCTTTTATAGCTCGGTACATGTTGTATGCGTTGGCGCTCATCCAAAACCAAGTAACTAATAGGAAGAAATGCAACAGAGCGGCGACCACGTAACATGTGAAGGATTGATTTTTCATTCCGAAACCCGAGACGAAAATGAGATTCACTGCTAATAAGTTGACGCAGATGTTGACTAAAAATTTTGTTGGCTGCCTCTGTCGCAATTCCCTTTGCAAAAAAGTAATGCATAGTCAATTAGCTTTAATTTATTTGCTTTTGACTATGCACATTTAGATGCAGTTTGTAACTTACTCCAGTCAGGATTTTGTTATTTACATTCGAAAATCAATTCAAACACGTTTCTGCAATTAATCTCCTCGTGCTTTCAATCATCGACATGTTACAGCATGCACGAAATTTAAAGTAATTGTTACAAGTGAGTGAAACAGCTAGTGAAGTAAAGTTATAGCCATGCAAATCTGGTCTTAAAAAACTTTTACGGCATTTTCTACGTTATTGAAAGGTACTCCTTTGTCACTGAATTAAATTGCACAGTTCTGAACGAGTGGTGATAAAATCAAGGCTGGATTGTGGTACCTTCAGCTTTTGGCCCTAGGGATATGTTGTTTTTGCAACTGACGTCAAATAGGGTTAGATCAAGCTTGTTTTCATTTTGATAAAAGCGGCAACACGTTGTGAAAAAATGGCCTTCTGTTGTCAAATTTTAACTTTTGAAAACCCATCATTAGGCCTCGTTCAACTGGCAACTCCTATAAAGCTTTAGACAAGGCGAGTGGTATGAAGTGTGTGAAACACACGCACCTTTCAAAGTCGGAGCGAAACGTTTAAAGCAGCAAAAGTACATGTCCATTTCAACAGAAACAAATAAGCAAAGTATTGCATTAACAGAATTTGAAATGCCACAAGAACACAACATTGTTTGATTGCCTTAAACCAGTGGTTCTCAAACGGGAGCCACTTGGCTCACTAAGGGAAGAATTTTTAATCCCTGGCAGGAACTTTGCTCCAGGGAGGAATTGGGGAAGAAAAGCTGTGGGAAAAAAACTAAAGTTTTCATTCGTATTGGTTTATTCAACACTTAAAAAAACTGCACAGTGAGGTTAGTTTAGATGGGGATGTCTACAGTATGCAAGCACAAGCTGCTTCATCATAATCCTCGTTTGAGCCAGTTCATTCAGTCCAATGCTTACCTGCACCAGATCTTTGGGCAGGTTTGGACAGACAATCGATTGTCTCATCATCCAGAATGGTCAGGGCGTGCAATCCATGGGGAGGTCGATGGATTGGACATGTTTGATCTTCTGCGCCACGCTCACAAGCCTTAGAAGCGGCCATACCCAATTTATGCAAACAAGAGCAGAAACGTTCGACACCGGTGTGGTGGCGGTTGAGCCTGACTCACGATGTTAGTGGCACAGCCAGGAATTTTGTTCAGGGTGGGTCAATCACTTGGTACGTCCGATTGTTCCTTCCGTTTATTTCCGAACAATTGAAAATTGGCATAAAGCACCAGTGAAGTGAAAATCTTATCAAGTTTGTTCCGGATGGGACCACGACCTCTTCGGCCACATTCTGGCTGTACTATACTGCACGCTGTTCTCGGCAGTGCCATTCCACGAGGGTGGGCCGGGGGTGAAAGTACGGAGGAGTCTCTTAGTGCACTCCAACCTTTCCGCATTCCACCGCACTTCTGTTATTGTCGTCAGATGAACTCATGAGTTGTTGAGCGGCGGGTACAAAATGGGTGTCTCGATTTGAGATGTCGTGCATGCCCATTCGATAGACAGTAGAGCGCTGAGTGGAGAAGATGTCAAGAATCCATGGGATGGCGTGCTGGAAACAGTGTGGCTCCATTGCGACGAAGTTCAGCAGGTTGGATGCCTGCAAAGATGGAAACATTGTCCGCTGGTGTAGGACACAGGCATCTTGTCTCAGTTGGCAAGGCGTCGTTGATGGGAAGGTAAATGGGGCGGATGTGCGCACTGCGGTACCAGACAGGAGCACATTACTCTGCTGTTGAATGGACGACGTCTACGGTGGCTGTTCGCAACGTTGTTGCTCCAGCAATACGCCTCAAGAGCGCGACATGCAAGATGTCAACTTTTTGCGAAGTGACTCGAGGTGTAGGCGGTACGTGACTGTCCTGTCCAACATTCGTCCGAGGTATGTGGGCTCGGAGCAAAAGGGAATGTTTTCGTTGTTTTGGTTGATTTTCAGCTCACGTTTAACTTACTGTTTGTTGAGTTGGAAGACTGCCAGCACTGCCTTTGTAATGCTGAGCTTGACTTCCAGGTCTGGAGGATTCACCTACGGTTACCATGTCATTGCTTCACACCTTCCACTGTTTTATCCGCCTCCGTGAGCATGCATGAGTGCTAGGTCTTTGGCGCATGCATACTTTCTGGAAACGATGACTGGCAGGTCAGAGATATAGATGTTGAAGAGAAGTGGTGCCAGGACGGATACCTGTGGGACACTGTTTTTGAGGCGTCGTTACCTACTTCGTTTGGCGTTAGCGTTGGTAAGGGTAAAGCTGTGATTACCAACACCAGCTCCATGATCAAGCGGAGCATGCGCCTGCCAGGTATCAATCGAAGCAACTTCCAGGTACAATCTGCTTTAACTGCAGTGACTAGCATTATAAAAAGTATGTTTCTTTCGTAATCGTGTCTATTGCTTCTCCACCGTAGGTAGTGTGAGATTTTTGCAATTATCATTTGTGATCTTTGCTGGGGAGGAACTGACAGAGTTTGGGTTTATAAGGGAGGAATGTGAAAAAAACTTTGAGAACCACTGCCTTAAACTATTTCCTTACATACCAATTTAGCGATTTCCACATCTTTGAAATGAACTTGCACTTATTCATACATCTGAATATTACTGTTATCTGAGTTCTTGCATTTTTCAATATATAGCAGTTCATCCAAAAACCTTTGATCTCTACATTTGGCCTGAGCATTGCTTACAGGAAATGTGAAAAGAGGAAAAATTGCTTAGGGAAGAAAATACCTTATATTGGAAAAGAGTGGATGCCACCAGTCTTTTGTCAAGGCACTTAGAATTTGAAGTTAAAAGCCTCAAACATCAAAATATCAAAGCGTCGATAAACACAAAAATGTATCAGTTTGTTGCGTTTTTGCCACTGCGCTTAATGATCCATTCTATATGTTTTTCAACATTTTTTGTTATTTCTAGCGATTGCTTCATTAGCACGATTAACTAAAGATGCACGCAGCATTATATGGGTACACAGCCTCCTACGTTCATTTTGCTTCCAGTTCGCTGGCAGAGGTGAATGTCCTAGTCAGCAATCTAGCTGCTAGACTGGAGAATGTGTACCGTAGTATTAGGTAATCACTCATTCTGTACCTCAGTTCATCTCCGTGGCACCAAATGCATATTCAACGATTGATCAAATTGCCACCCAAGTTGAATGGCCTTATTCAAAAATCTAACAAAACCAAATTTTTAGCCTTGACTGGTTTATGTAAAATGTGCTACGACATGCCCCAACCTTTCTTTTTTCTAAAAATTTAAGAGCGAGTTTAACTGTTGCTTACCGAATTGCCAGGTAGATGATTAGTGTCATTATCAGACCAATAATAGAAAGATAGCAGCCAACGGAACTGAAGACCTTCAATTCAAACTGTGCCAAAATCACTTTTGTGCTCTGCCAAATAAATTTATTTAGTGAAAGTACTACATAAATATTCAAGAAAATTTTTCATGCAATAAAACCTGCCATAGAGCAACAGTAATTTATGAATCCCATTTATCTGCAGAAGAGTTAGTCATTAAGATCTTTAACTTTTCTTTGCGATAAATCTACTGTTGTTCATACAAGCAGTAGTGACAGGAATTCCTGAAAAATATAAGCAAGTGCGTAAGAAATTTCTTCGGTAGCTTTCATTTAAAATTTGTCATCAGAAGATGCAATGTCTTATTCGTAGAGACATTGAAAATTATCTAAACAAATGTTGGGAAAGAAAAAGTAAAATTACAGACAAAAACGTTCCCACGTACCCGAATACCCGAAATTTGCAGATTCATTTACTAACGTTAGATTATGATACCAAGGGCATACGCAAAGTTAGGGTTAAACCCCACCTAGGTTAGATATGTTGCAAAAACTTTGTTACCTGCACAAAAGAGATTGACTGTTTTCGCATACTTTTTGCTTGTTACTTTGTCGACTTAATGCAAATACCACGGAATGAATTTGCAAGCAAATTTCAGGAAACATTGTAAATGGGCCAAGAAGTGATAATTAGGTTTGGTGGGAATTTAGGTTATCGTCTGCATCCAGGAACCATCTCACCACTTTTTGCAGACCTTTCGTTCACTACGCATGTTTTACATTGTGTTCCGCGAAAATTCACGTTGTCCGAAACAATTATCTTTATTTTGTCTGCTATGGCTGATCAGCGCGTGCGCTGACCACATTGGTCACATTACCTATTTCTGTGGCATGGCAGAACTATTGCACAAGCTCAAAAACAACAATTGTTAACACAGAAGCATTCAGGCATTGATAATGTCTCAGCAGGAAAAAAGGAAAATTCAAAGTTTGCTGACTTCTATACATAACAGAAAAACAAGTTTTCGTGCATACTTTCTCAATTCTTGTGTAGTTTAGCAAGATTCTATCTTGCAAATACGGGTGTGCGCCAGCCAGTCCAACTGCGCATTTTCGATGCTCGACTGAGTGTATTTTCCTCCGATATCCTAACTTGAAGCACTTATGTTCAATGCAGTGACACGTAAAATAAGGAGAGCGCGTGTAGAAGAATATGCATATTGTGTCAAAATCTTCACCAAAACGTTGGTTTGGAAACGTGAATATGACGTAAAATTGTGACGTCACAAACAGCGCAAACCAAATGCAAATGACCCCCATATGCCACTGAATGAACCTCCCCAATGAAGATTTTCTGCGTACGCCACTCTGTGATGCATAACCACATGAAATTATTGCTAAACACTGATATTGGGTTGTTTGATTCTGAACGTTTAAATACTCACCGCTTTGTAAAACATTTGTCTACAGATAGAGAAGAAACATATTTATTTAGCAAGGTCGCGATTCGTTTTCAATATGCAGGGTGTTACAAAAACTTGTTATCATTTAATATGTATATTTGATTAATTACAGTACGCACCCAAAGCGTATGAAATCAACAAAGTTTAATGTTTAACAGAACAAAGTGTTTCTTAAATTAGCTTGAGAAATATAAACGTATATAAATTTCATAAAATATTCAAGACGTTTTCAAGATTTTTTCAAGAAAATTAGATAGGGCAAGTTGACCCTAAACGTAGTTTGTGAAAGATATTTCAAGATACTGATTGTCATTCTAATCTTTTGGCGCTATACAACAACCTTTCTGTTGAAACGTTTTGTTCCATTTTCAATTCTGTACGCCAGTTGGTGTTTGTCTATGGAATGCTTTTATAAATGTACGCTGATCAGTCTTGTTATATTAACATGTTCTTTCTATTGACTTGAATGCCATTTGTACATCCAAACAGATACCACATGAAAAGTACACAGTTTTAAGCTGTTTAGGGCTTTCTGCACATGCGCCTTGTATTTGAGATCAGTTGAAGAACATTGGTGAGTTTATTAGATTTTGTAATGACAATAATAAATTTGAAACAACCTTCCCTTCTATAAGGTCAGATTTGAAGCAAGATATTCACAGAATAACTGCCTGAAATGTTTTTGCGTAACCAAATAAACGTTTGCATGAAACTTTTATACCATTTGAAAACATTTCAGGAAAGACACGTTCCTCCAAAGAGCTTTAAAACTTATAACTCTTAGGGAGCACTTCAAAACAAAAACTGTCAAATATTTTACCACTATGACTGAAAAGCTTTGCAACCCTTGCAAATGCGGTGTTGTAATATGGAAAGAAGGCTTCTTAGCTTGACCAAAGCATGCACACGTTACTGGGGATCTGCTGATTTTCATCGTAGTACAACCTCTAGAATTCCATCCAATTTCGGCGTTTTGGTAAACACTGCACTTTCTCCACGATACCGTTTCCTGAAAATAATGCAAGTTGATCACGCTTCTCTAGTACATACTTCAAACATTGAAATAGTGGAAATCAATCACAGCCCAAATTATCTTTTTAGCAACAATAACTTTTTAGGTGATACACCCATCAAACATAGAGCTCTCATTTTGTCGGCAATCTGTCGCCAATTTGTTGATGTGGTGCGCTCAAGTAAGAACAAAAGTGATTTGTTTGAAAACAAGTAACTTTGTGTAAGAAACTGTGATAGAAAATACAAATTTTAACTTCTTACAAGGGTAGCCTACACAATTTTAAATCTTAGAATATGCTTTTGTCTAAATGAAAAAGTGCTTTAAAATATGACCTTAAACATGATTCTCGAGGTACTAGTTTTTGTCTTTATCAAGACATAAAATAATTGACAAAATCAAATGTCTATTTTACGTTTTTTCCAAATGGTAAACGCATTCTTCATAAGCAGGTTCTTACCTTTAATGATCCGTTTGTAAACGGAATTTTGCTCGGATACGCTGAAAAGTTGGTAAAATTCAATTGAAGTCCGACTCTGCTGGAACTCAGATCAAATCCAGGTATTTGCACTGATGTTACCTTAAAAACACCTCCATTTATTCTCGGCACTCAACCACAGACAACAAAGTAGTTTTTACCAGGGCCGATGCAGCAATCTGCAAGTTTCTGTAAACCAGGCGTTCCCAAACTGTGGTACGCGTACCACTATTGATACGCGAATGTCTTCCAGGTGGTACGCGAGTAATTTCCATTTTTTCACAAAAACCTAGATTGGCAGCTTTCTTGTTTACGTAACGGGCTTTGTTTCTACAGTAAATAAATACTTGTTCCTGTAGTCTGCTATTCCTATTGTTTCGTAACATTATAACATTCGATGCGCTGTAAGCAAATTTACGCCACATATCGACCAATTTGTGGAAGATAAACTAAAACAAAAATCTCAATAAATTTAGTTGTGGTCTTTTATTGATATTTAAATGTATATTATTCTTCTGAAGAAACTAAGATCGATCAAATTAGTGGTTATGGAAGAAGTGGTACGCGTTCACAATACGGGGTGCCCAAGTGGCATGAAATCGTAAAAAGGTTGGGAACCCTGCTGTAAACGGTAAGCATACGAAGTGGCATTAACACCGCGATGTTTACAACTTAAGCTTGCGAAAAAGATAGTAACGGCAACTGATTCAAATAGTTTCAGTTTTTACAGGAATGTTGTGGGTCTCTCACATCCCATTTTCTAGGTTTTTTTAAAGTCAAGAGACGCCACAAAATGTAACAGATCAAGCCAAATAAGCTAAACGATTTTGCGTCTAGGTTACATAAATAACGATTGTGGCAGGCAAACATTTCACAATGGAACAAGCAAAATTGTGTATATGAATGAGCTTTGAGTTTTAAGGTCAGTAAAATTTTTTCCGACTGATAAACGATCTTTATTGTGGAATTGCCGCAATTCAGCAAAATACCAAATCATCTTGGAAGTTAAGAATGCAGTTTTAGTTTGACTTTTTGCTTTATTTTCATATTCAATATTTTTTTTTATCATCAATATGGACAATAATTTATTTCAAATTACTTGCAGCAAAATTCCGACGAGTTTGAAAGTTTCATTGAAAGCTTATATCACCCGGAAATAGATATCGTAAACGCACATTATTACCCAAATTAACTGACCCACAGTAAAAGCATACCTTTGCAAAAATACGATTTGAAAGCACAAATACGATTGTATTTTCAAAAAATACAAAAATGCAATTTGTGTTTTTCAATATATTGCATTTTCGAGGCAGAAAAATATGTTTTTCTTTCTCACACATTTTTGTAAGTTTTGATAAATTCCTTCATTACGTCACCATTCGTCAGTAATTGCCTCAATAAGTTTGATTAAGATGATAAACAATTCTTTTATAGGAGTCGCGTTTTGATGATGCTCCACTACTTTTTAATGGGATTCAAATCGGGTGAGTTCCTGGATCCGGTTTGGGTCCAAGAATATCGAGCCAAGTGAAATAAAAGCGCCATCTCAGCCACTGTTTCTCTTCACCGTTAATTTCAACTCAGCGAATTGCAAAACATTCTATTTTTGGCAATATTGCTTGTAACAAAAATCCCTGACATTCTCTGCCTTCCCAGCAAGTATTGTCGTTCAATGCTTTGTCGTTCATGCATTTAGCTTCGCTGACGACCAGGCATTTATTTTCGAAACGTCCAGCATTCAGTGATTTAATTCAACTCATTGATCCTTGCATTGCCTTTTCTTTTTTCTAACACCATAGTTTGAAAACAGCAAACATATTCACATGTTTTGCAGAAAAAAAAGGATTTAAAATTGAGGAGCAATTTTTCGCGTATATTAAATCCTAATTAAGTAGATTTATTATTCTATTTACATGGTACTTCAGTACATGATTATTGCCGATTCACGCGATTTAAACCCTGGTTGTGACAAACATATGTAAGAAGCTCTGATGATAAGTCTCGAGCACTCTCCCGCAACAGCTTTCTTGGAACCAGACAAGAAACAAAGATACTTACGACCGGAGCTGCTTTTGCCGCTGGAAACAAAACAGATGTTTTGTGAAACATGACTGACACCCGCACGGGGGCGCTGTTGGACAAAGTGTTCTCACGGCGAGATTTCTCAACAACCTTGCTCGCCTCCTGCAGCAGCCCTCCAGGTACGAAAACAGAAATTGGAAGTTTCGTATTTTGTCCTGAAGAAACGTTAATCGGTGCGTAATTCCCATTCTTTGAAAATGAATCGCTGACCTTTAAAAAACAATTTTAAAGGAAACATGTTTCATACTCTGGGAACATATAAACAGTAAAAGGCAACTTCCAAATACACTATTCTTACAACTTTTTTCATCACGTCTACTGGCATAGTGACAGTGAATCCGAGCGTGAAAAAGTTTCTGACAAGTTTGCAATGCTTAGTACTTAAACTAAAGTTTTTTTTATTGGGAAAATCGATTTAAAAACATTTGTCAATTGTCTTTCTCTGAGGTTTTCAAAGTACAGTATATATGATCTTCACAGTATTCCTAAGTTGATGACACGAATATTATTTCATCTCGTTCAGGTATGACGCTGAGCACAAGTCCAGTGTCTAGCGGTCTGGTGAGAATCGAACTTGGTTACGTTTTCTTGCAAGCGTGGCCTCCGGAAAGTCTAGTGGAACAATTTGACTTTGCTGCGACAAATTTTGCTCATTTTCACATAAAAATCATTCGTGCGCAGTGGATCACACACTTGATAATTTGAATACAATGCTTCGCCATAAAGTGTATTTGAACCCTGATTACTGTATTTATTGCGCAGCCAGAGGTGTAAAATCTGCAAATACAGCATATTGAAAAACACTAGCTAGAAACGAGTAACACTTCAAGCAACCAGGGATCTACAGAGAGCTCGGGGGAAAACACATCTATAAAGTAGAAACCATAGTTTAAAATGTTCCTTGACCGAGTTACACATCAGATACCCTCGAGGCAGAACATAATCTTTTTTATGAGCTTACATGAACTTTTTTGAAAAAAAACTCAAACACCATTCGATTAGTTTCCGAAACTTAAATAAAAGTCAATACAGAACATATTTCTAACGTTTTCCTACGTACATGAAAGAGGGAAAACTAGGACTTTTGCATTCATGGCGTTTCATGTTCAAGGTTCAAAAGCATGTTGATGACAAACAACATCGTAACGCAACTTTAGTTACCATCGTCTCTGGCACAGAATGATATTCTCATTATAGCAACTCTTTATGCTGGAAAACCCCAAGTACATAGCTCATGTGGGAGGAGTAAAACGCTTTTTAAACTAACTAGGAAAACTTCAAGCTCGAGAGAGTTTAACTTTAGTCTCTTTTTCATGTAGTCTGGTTCGTCTAACAAACGTAGTATTGTATAATTTTTCTGTCACAGCAGTTCTTTTTTTCTGTTAAATTTTTCTGTCACAGTTCTGGCTCAAGGAATCGGAATTTTAACTTTTTGAAAATCTGCTGATTAAACATTTGGTACTGCTTGCACCATTTCTCGTTTTTGTTTATCACAATGCGTTTTTTTCCGGAACACTATAGTGTTTTAAATCTTCCTGTTTGCCATCCATTCCGCGTATCAGATTTTTATATCATAGAGGAATAAAAAACAATTTCTATTTCACTCACGCAAACGCCGCGATTTTGCTACGAATCTAAGCCTTTTCTCTTTTCTTCAATTTTATTTTTATTACAGATGCAAAAAATTGGACAAAAGAAGTGTAAGTTGTTCACTCAGCTGCAAGAAGCACTTAAATTTACAAGAACGCTTTCTGACAGCATCTCAAGTTTTTGTGATTATAAACTTGCTTTAACGCGACTAGGTCATGATTAAGCTCTGAAAATAACGCAACAAGGTAGACATTCAGGAAAGACTTTCAGTAACGTCTAATACCTTTCTCTATTGAAATGTTCAACAAATCAAGATATGAGTGCAATGTCTGCCACGCTTGTTTTGTGTGTGAACCATCCTTTGCACAAAACCATTATAGCGATGTGGGACATTGTAAAGCGTTACTGCTCGAAGCGTCTCGCTGATTTTATTCCACATGTCGCTTGTGTCAATTCATTTTGCGCGTGCCACTAGTGATGTGCCTTGCAACGCTCGTATTCTGGTTACTCGAGATATTTGACTCGGTCGTGCTTGTGGAACAGCGGCTAAGCAGGCGGTGCTTGCGTCCTAGTGACAAGCCCGTGGTCAGTGGCGGTTCGGAGGGATGGCCTGGGTGGGCCAGGGCCATGGCTCCCGCTGATTTTGGCTGGCCCACTGCTTGGCCCCCCATATTTTTGCTTAATTTCACGTTGAAGTTCGTTGGATTGACATATAAAGCAGATAACTTTCAGCCAGCAATATGTTAATCGATTTTACGATTTTCTGGCGACGAATATTCACAAGACAATGTTGGGTTTTCACTAGATTTAATTATAACAAATCAATCTTCATTACAACGGAAAATCACCACGCAGGAGAGACATTTATGTTGGTCCCTACTTTGTTCCTCGGCTCTCAGTGCCCTCCCCATTTCTTTCATTCTAGGATCGCCACTGCCCATGGTCTCGTGGCAAGTGCGTCCGCTGTGGTGCTGGTAGGTTTGGTGGCCGACTCTCGGCCGGGTCTTGCCAAGACCTTGTAAATTGGTACTGCATCCTTCTTACCAGGCGCACGGTGTGCAGAAGAGCTGCAGGTAACACACAGAACACAAACACAAACTGAGTCAAATCAAACCAGACATTGTACAAACTCAGTCGTGGCGCTATAAGACCACTGTAGTTATAAAGCGCCATCAATANAAACACCATGTAAATATGAAAAATTGTGACCTTAGTGAGTCTGATGTTACTTATCAGTGCTTTTTTGTTTCAGTGCAGCAACGTTTTCAGTCGATTAATATTTACAAAAATCTATGCTCTGGTTGGTGGTATTACTGTAACCGTACTGTGGTCGAATACAGCGCTAATATCTATAGAACACGTATACCTCAGCTAGGGGATCTGTAACCTCGCTTGGACATCACCGGGATAGTATCATTTATTTCATTGCATTGTGTTGCAAGAAAAAACACCAATTCGCTCTCACTATTGCTCCACTTGGTGCATCGTAAGTCCGTAGGAGAATCAAAATTTACTGGCCAAGAAAACTTATTGATTCTTACACAGGAAACCTGGATGTTCGGACTGATAGCAATTGGCTGAAGTAAGTTAAGCGGCCAGACTTCGCTGCATGTCGCCCCTGTCTCAGAGCTAGAAAAAACATTGGGTTCCTACTCTTCTGCATCCAAATATTTTTTCATCATAATTAACAAAGCTAAAATTTTGCTGAAAAATGTTGTTCATACCTGTGTTTGTGAAAAGAAGTTACAAAACGTACACCTTGTATGAAAAAAATAGCGTCTAGAAATAAAGTTATGCATTGGGCGGTCAGCTGTTTTCAGTCAACAAAGCAGCAGTTCTTATAGTTTTGCAATACACTTTCAAACCAACTAAAAAAATCCAAAAATTGCCAACCTGAAGTATTACATTTGAAGCAACAATCAAGAAGTGACTTCTGCTTGAAGTAAGAACGACCTTGCTTGCTAGAACAGCAATAGCGTTTAGCAGAATCTCCTTTTGATTGCGATTCGTACTATAAAAATGCAATAACTTGTTTATGCAATAACGGTTTGATCACACGTTGCTACGAGCAAGTGACTTTTGAATGGCACGGCAACATAGTGACAAGTCGATTCAGCCAATTAGCATTCTGTGACATAACGATTTAAAGGGAAACATTTCTGCAGAAGGTTCAAATATGAAGACTTTCTGGAGATTTTTACATAAGGCTATACAAAAGCAATGAAATACATATACCCATTGATGGGATTCGACCGGTTCGCAAGAATCTGTTCTTGGANTTTCTTTAAGCCCGAGAATCGGTCCTTGGCTTAAGTCAGGGGCTCTCAATTTTTCGACATAAAGACCTTTTAATTTTAACCAGGGACTGTACCAGTTGGCAACAAAAAGATCAACCTTTGCACTTAAATTGGGCCAACCAGCTTAGTTCGCCTCTGGAGACTGTGATCATGATAGAATATTTTGGAGCATAAAACTGGGATAGACTTAACAGTTTCATCAACACTAAGGCTTTTTGTTGATGATAGAATATGTTGTCAGTTATTAAGAATATGTTGTCAGTTAGTTTTTTGAAGGCTTTTTTAGTGTTGATGATAGAATATGTTGTCAGTTATTCCTGGAGTGAACATGTACTTTGAATGCCACCACTGCATATACCAAGAAACGAACTGCAGGCACTAAAAAGTATTTTCAGCAGAAATTTGCATACGAAAATTTTGGAGAAATGTAACCTTTTGCACAAATGTTTTCGACGCGCCATTTCGTATTTCATTGCATATGCTTCCTTGATAAATAGAAATACGATAAAAAGTACTGACATAGCCTTTACAGGGGGCTATTGAGTTTTTTTTCCAAGGAACGTCTGCAGCTTAAATGACCTATGGCTTAAATGACCTTTCGCAGCTTCCCACTCCATGCATTTTATAAATCGGTCTACTTGGAAGTCATCACAGCACTGTATTATAACAACCGTGATGGCGCTATCCATGCGTGTGATCTTAACTAGTATCACATTTCTACGCTTGTGTTTCATCAAAATAATTGTGCTGGCACCATCAAGCGCATGCTTTCCCATTACCTCCAAATATCTATCTTCGTCTTCATTCATATTTCTGTATGTTCCTTGTTGCTGCCATGTATGCTTAAGGAGGGTCTGATCCAGGGGGGGGGGCGATCGCCCCAATCTCTCCCCAAAATCCTACGAAAGTAACTTTTTTCCCCATTATTTTGAAGAATTCGGAAAACAGCATCCGCGGTATGGAGCCATTTTGTCGTCCATTATTTTGTCGCAGCAGTGTCGTGAAGTATACTTCTCTTCTACAGTACTGAACCCGTAATGAGACTTTACTGCCAAATATCACTGAAATCGCCTCCCCCTAAACTCATTGGCTGGAGCCGCCCTTGTGCCTAAGTCCATCGCATTGCGGGTGGGAGGAAGACGTTATACAATAACAATATTCAGAGGTACGCTTTACTAGGTAAAACGGAGCATTGCCTAGCGTGACAGTCATGGTTGGCCGCACAAGCAACGAAAGCTGCCCCAAATGCACCAATAATCACTTAAAATAACGACCAAGACGACCTGGTAAGCTCAAAGTTAACTCAGCGAGACATCTCTACTGCATTGAAAGCCTGGGACATTGACCATCACGGTGACTGCATCACTAATCAGATGAAACGTTCAAGTGGTCCAGAAAAAAGTGTTGCATATTTTGCTTTCATCCTGGCCATAACCACAATTGCTCTCGCGAGGTAATTTGGTAAAAAAAGACTCAAATCAGTAAAAAAAACTCAAATCAGTAAAAAAAACTCAAATCAGTAAAAAAAACTTAAATCAGTAAAATCTCAAATCAGTAAGGCCAAACACGAACCGTTGCCGACGTTTTAGACAAACCGATTAACGTTTCTCGTTAAATTGCATGCAATCACTGCAACAGTGGTAGCGAGGCATTTACTTTCACACAGCATAATAGATGTTTACTCTAACAAATAGTAGTTTAGATTTTAGCCACAACTTTAGATCGTCCACATTGATTTATTGGGAAACACTATTATAAGCCTTTGTTTCAAGCTGTTGCAGTTTAAAAACAGTGTTTTCCAGATCCACAAATGCCTTACACCTCGAAGAATTGTTTCTTTTGCTCTCGCGATAACGTTGCATTTAAAACCTTCAAACACATCATGATCCCGTTATTCGTGCAGTCAATAACATTTACTTCGATTGCATTGACGAACTTTGTCTTTGGTAGGCTGAAACTATTTGGCTCAGTGTGATGACCGCGTCCTGAAGAATGCTTGTAGTAACCTGTGCAGCAAGTATTATTGGTTTGAATAATATGATGACGTTAGATGAGAGAAAATAGGCAGTTTTTGTTCTCAACGTATAGTTCTGCAGCACTTTGTGTTTAAAAGGGATTTTACTGCAAAAAGTACCAGTGTTAAAGTGATTTTTGACTTATTACTAAAGATTCCTTTTTCAAAATAAAACCACGCACACAACTTCTTTCTCATACGTTGTTTTTTCCAGT
>JGI24159J19872_10005731_pt1 | contig 16091 bp, 7 predicted proteins | sample Ectturendosymbi4_FD_19872 | JGI IMG/M metagenome (IMG submission 19872) | reverse complement strand
ATAGTTACAACGACATTACTCAAAATTTTCGAAGCTAAAAGGCTGACCTTCCCAGAGCCTCACCAACCAGTCACTCCTAAGAAAATCTGGGTTTGGTGTCCAAGAGAGACACTTTTCCTCTGGAGATAACACACGTGCGTGATGACGAGTGCCAGAGAGAAACCACGCGATTAAACAGAGCGTAACAGTTCACGAAAAATCAAGAAAGGCCGAGCCTTGCAGCGTAAACTAGAAAGTTTGTCCAAGTGGTTAATTTCGATCAAATAGAACAATTAGCTCAACTGAAACAAAAATTTTGTACAAACAAACAATACATTGAATGCAATTCCTAGTTCCAAACACAAATTTTTTGTTCGTGGGACAACCATTTTGTTGGTGGTACTGAAAATACTGTATAAACAAATATTCAGAAACCTAGTTAGGACACAGGCGCGACAAAAACATACAAACCACTGGAAGTTGCTGAAAAGCTTTGACAATGCGTTACAAAACACATATTGATGAGACGGTTAATCGCAACTTCAGATGCGAAACACTATTCAAAAGTGAGACATCTAGTGCTTACAAACACTATCGTCAATACAGCACAAGCCTCTTTAAAGCAAAACACCGCATGTACCAGAACATCTGTATTTGTTGAAGGTTTGCGATTAACTGAAGCATCATCTAATTATGTGCGATTAACTAAAGCAGCTTGAGATACGCCCACACCTGCCATAGGTCTGTTACTGCCAACTTAAGAATTACTAAGCAAAGTCACTTACCGGTTTCTTACCGGTTCAGAGGGCTTCGTGCTTGGACCTAACTTGAAAACACAAAAAACATGCCTTCCGCTCTATTGAAATACCAACAAATACAAACAAACAAACAAATAGAAACATATCTGCTTCGTTTAAATTAGCCAAACATGATAAGAATTAAAAACGAATGTAAGGATCTGTCTTACTTTTCATTTAATTCTTTTCATCTAATTTTTTTCAACAAACATTAGTCAGACATTTCAACTACTATGTATTTTACAGAAATCTCACCTGTTATCCCATTTCCCGCAAACAAACATCGTTTATAGTCATGACCGAAATTCAAAAACTTTGAATTTTTCGGTTCTGCGTAATATGTTATTCAAGATGATCTCCTGAAACTGGTTTGAGTTTGTTTTTCGTGAAGTTCATTTTATAAACCTTTGTGGCCGTGTAATATATGATGATATATCATACATTGGGCATTCAAGAGTGTGTCAGCTGCTAAGTTGGCCTGTGTTGAATCATCATTTCCAGGATATGCACAGGTGCAACAGCCAGTTTTAGCAGATTATAATGAAAAACGAAGAGTCTATCCTGTAAGGACTGCAAAGCCACTATATTGACTTTGACTTCGTCCAGCCGTAACATGCCAAACGATAGAGCTAGAGAGCTGTTCAAACCCCCCAAAAAAGCAAAACAACTCCTAGGGTAAATTTTAAAATAATCCGGCACTTTTGTGTTCAAACGTTTTGCGGTGTGATGTCACGACTCGGGGAGGTTTGGAAATTTTTGAATTACGTGATTAGGCCCTGCAAAAAAGATCAAGTGGCAATTTAAATGTTTTCCATTAAATTCTACCAAGTAAATAACCGATTGTTAGAGCCCTTTCTTGGTCATCAGGCGTTAGTGGTTGGAAAGTTATGGCCAAAAATGGAAAAATAATTAAATTATCCCCAAGGGCCTAGGCCATAACTTTGTGGGCGAAGTCCCACATTCAATATTAGCAAACAAATTGGGTGCATTTGCTACATGGGCCAAACAATCTTTGATATCTGTGCATTTTTGTCCACTATATGATGTTTTCCATCTGATCTTACAACGAAAAGAAATCCTTTGCTTGTTTGGGGACGAACATTTCTTTTTTCTCCAACCTTAGCTCCTACTGGCAAAGAATCGCAGTCTGTCTCGCGAAAACTCACAGTGAAATCCTTCAGTCAACCCATTAGTAAATTGACCACAGATTTGCGAACCTAAACAATGGCCAAAACAACTTCCTTGACTGGATCCAAATACAGTAGAGTCCTGTCAACTTATCAAAAAGATCAAATCCTCCCATCTTCTCAGCATAAATTTGATGAGTTTGGTTGAGTGATACAAACACTTTTTCTTTATTTTCTTTTCCAATGACTGCACTTCAAAACAACTCAATTGACTGTGGGATTAGTTTTCATTGTGACTTGGTTCTTGTTACCCAACTTCACCAAACAGATTTTTCGCATCTTCAACCAAGCAGCAAGGATTTTTTTCAGACTAGGTTTAGTGAATCAGTTTCGAGCAGATAGCCGGTTGGTCTGATAGTAGTATGCTAGTCCCATAGAGTGTTCATATCACACAATTTGTGCTACTATAGGACACTGTTGTCCGGTCCATTGATTAATAGCCTGGCTATAGCACACATAAGCTCTCCACAAGGCCCTCCAACCTTTCTTTCGAGGGCCACATAAGTTATTACAAAGCAGCCTGAGGGCCGGACATCTTACGAAATATGATTGATTGTTTCGGGATATGTTACACGCATTCAACCACATAAACAAGCTTAAACAAACAAGAATCGATGCTATCATCCGGGTCTTTAGAGGCCTTTGTAAGATCTGTTTCTAATGCCAGAGTTAGAACAAATCTAACGACGTAGCTTAGTTTTGATGTAATTTGTTTAATTACTCCGTTTCTACTAAACTGCAAGTTGTGAGTCTTTTCGATCTAGTTGAGACCACCCCCTCAGCTAGATTGCCATAATATCTAACCCTCTCTGCTTTATACAAACCACTAGCACAGTGACTAACAGAAATTACTCTAACGCAATCCCTGGAGTCGTGTGGTGGATTTAACACATAAAAGCATTGTATTCTCGTTGACCAACGGATAACTCATATTTTACACAGTTATGGACATGATATTACACTTTACATTTCATCAGAAAGTCAAACATTTGTTATTTTAGATTCCCTGACCTTAAATCCTAAATCTCCTATACAGTACACAACACATATCCTTATTGATTTTAAATGACCATACTTTAAAATTTGACTGTAATATGCGGAGCTTGCTAAAACGCTGTTACTCCGACCAACGTTAAATTCCAATTGAATTATCACACACTCTTGTCAAAAAAATTTTCACCAGGTAACGACGCGCATGCGCAGTAGTAAAGATCATTAAACTACGTGCATACTGCACCTGCAGTTCCGTTCATTTCCGATTTGCGTCAATATCACGAGACTTACGACGCTTTTTAATCTACATTTGTTTTATCTGTTCATGACTATTGTTCCTGCTTTCCCAGACATTTACGTAGTTCTTCGTCGTTTCCCCAGTCATTCGTAAGTTTTGCCAGATGTAATTTCTTTTCTCTTACTTGGTAATTAGTTTTATAGCGAATTTTCTCAACACCTGCTATTGCTGAATTGAACTTCAATTTTGACGTAAGAACAATTTCCTGATTCCGTCATTGCTGAGCTTAAGCCCAAGTTTGACGTAGGAATTTTGTCATTTCTCACTGTTACAAAGTTCAGACAATCTGTAACGTAACCGGTAGTCACGTTCCTTCACATTGTTGTACAAAGTTGCGTAGTTTTACTTGCACTCTCGAACCTTCCCATTATGCTTCCATAATTCGGTAAGACAGACGTTAGAGATACCCTGCGTATTGATGCATATCGTCTGTAATTCCCTATAACCGTCAGAGTGAGGAATCGATACCGCGAACAATCTTTGCTACTATAACATTTCCCGACTGTTCGTCTAGGTAGTTTACCATCGGTATTGTCCCTTCGCTAATTTCGCTATTTCGGGCGTCGTTTGCTAGCGTAAGTTGGTTTGCCGCTTGCAAGGTTTGTATTGCTTCCTCCATGCGTATGTCATTACCCTAATGCTTTCATTGCAGTTCTGTGGTAACCCTAACGAAAAGTTTCCCTATTGGAGTTTGTTTTAACGCGATTATAACTATCTAGCTATTATCTGTTAATCTCCGTACACCAAATGACAAATATTGCGATATACACACACAAAATACTGCGATATTTCACATACAATTCACTGTAGCTCAACATAGCTTTGTTTTACTATGTTGTAACTTAACGGTGTGCATAGATGCCATTGTTGACGTATGGCGCACAGGATAACAACAGTTTTGTTCATCATTGAAGTTTCCATCGTCGTCATTTTATCTTCTCAGCTCCTCGTTGCTTCACACATCAGCAATGTAGTTGCCTCGTTCTCGATCGCACACTAGTACTTTACATTATCTTCGTTGCCATGTCTTACTCATACTGGAGCAATCCCCATCGTATTACTATGACCTCTTCTTGTCCCCATGACCAGATCATCATGAATGTAGTAAGCTTTTCATCAACTTCTCATAATACTTCGTCAACGTACTCGAATTTTCTTTTGTAATGATCTCATCTTTTTGTTGTTGTCTCGAACGGAATCGCACATATATCTCCGTTCTTATAATGTCATTTCGGACTGATTTTCGAACATTTCTTCTGCAGTAAGTTTCTTAAAGTTTTTCGTTAAGTCCTTCTGTAATTTATTATGTTATTAATGCATACACATTCAATGCACCCGGTTAAATTTCACTCATGCAATTTCAACACGTACAATCAAATTACACTCATTTTGAAAAACCCCAATTATTATCTATGTACTTATTATTCATGTTATGGTTTGAAAATACCATAACACCTTCAATGGCGTTTTGTCATATCTGGAGTCAAAATTATTGATCAAATACCAAAAATTCATAAAAATTTCTTCCCTGACAAACGCCAACCTGGGGTGCATTGCACCCATATTATATATGGCTATAACTCGCCAGCAGCTTGAGCTAGAGATTTGTTAAAGATTTCTGCAGATGGGAAAAGTCTTGTAGCTTAGGATTTACAAAAAGTTTCAGTGTTGGATGTCGTTTTTTTGTTAATGTTTTGATAACCACTGCATGTTGTGACGTTTGCTTACATTTTGATCACGCCAACATCCTGTGCAACTTCAAAAATCGAGGCGATTTCGTAGCTCAAAGTTTTACTGGATTCTAGCCTATAATATGAGTCTCCAGAGGGTTTGAAGGACTTTGTAGCGTTTCTGGTTCCACAATTATGACCAAACGTCCGGATAAAAATAGGGAAATCCGCACGACTTCCTGTCGGAAGTCTTTCCTCTGTTTGGATTTTTTTGCATAAATTTGGCACCAGAAACGCTATAAAGTCAATCAAGGGCTATAGAGACTCGTATTATAGCCTAGAATACAGTAAAACTTTGGGCCACAACATCAGCTCGTAGAATCGACCGATGACGTCATCAAAGGTAACTGCACAATATCCCCAATTATGTCGTCATCTTCCCAAAACCCCAAACCCAAACTAAAAAATATTTTTCAATTTCTAAACTGCAGGACTTCATGAGTCTTTAGAGGGTTTGAATAGCCCTATTGCTCAATCTGCTGCCGAGTTATGGCTGACCAAATTTGGCTTTAGAGGGTAAATTATACCTTTTGTGAAACTTGTTGATTTTTCTCAAAAACTGGGTTTTTGAGCCATAGTTTTGACTCCAGATATGCTAGCAAGTTAATCAAGGGCTCTAAAGACGTGGATCACAGCCTAGCTTCTAAAAAAACATTGAGTCAAAAATGGCTCATTGTGTTGGCGCCCAGGGCCAGATGAATTTGGCCAAAAGCTCGAAAACATCTCCCATCATGACGTTACCCCAGAAAACTCCAAACCCAAAATAGGAAATGTTTCTTTTTTCAATCTGCACTAGAAGACTTGCTGAATCCCTAGAGGGTTTGAACAGCTCTCTAGCTCAATCCACCGGCGAGTTATAACGTTGCACACTTTCCAAAAAGTGGCACACCCGAGACTCAAAAGGCGGCTTCACACAGAATCCGGTTACGGCTTACCATCCGGCTTATGGCCAACGGCAGTCTTCACACAAGCTGCGTTGGCCGTATCCGGGTGAATTTTCTTGGTTTCGACCGGTTCCCGGCTTACTTAAAATTGGTTTAAGTAAGCCGTATTGCCGGTGTTGTCGGCGATTTTGTTCTTGTTGCATGTGGAAAGACTGCCGTTGGCCATAAGCCGGATGGTAAGCCGTTACCGGATTCTGTGCGAAGCCGCCTGAAGGGTTTAAACATAAAGAGAAAACAGTCTCTCCACATTGCATAGCGTTTACGTATGTCAGCACTCTGCAATCAACTTGCAAAAGCTTTACAAACAACGCCTTAACATCACGTTTGTTAGGAAACGACTTGCAAACGCCTTAATTAAAAAAACAGTAAAGCTGTGTTAAAACTCTGCAACCAACTTGCAAACCAAAAAAGAATTTGAAAGATTGACTCCTTTGCGTGTCGCCAGTTTTCAGACAAATAAACTTTGATTTTTGCAAAAAAATATGATACAAGAGAAAACCTTAACGACGTTGTGCTTCAATGTGCAGCTACGTAGTCTCTGCTTAGAATCAAATTTTGTCTCCATCTAATGTGTACGACGATAAGCTTTATCTGTCATCAGGTTCTTAAAAAGCCATCGATGAAAAGTTATTCTGAGTCAACAACGCGAAGATTAAGGTCCATCTCGCTGGACGAAGGAAGTTTTCAAACGCAGAAACCTGGAAAACCAATTCATTCCAATCGCAATCTGCGACGAAAGCTACGTCAGCCCGACGGGCAATTGTGAATGTCTGCAAAATTACAAAAACAAGCATGTTCTTTATCGTGTTCCTGTGATGAGTAGAAACAATGTGGCAACATACATTCAGATGCCAGTTGCGTGTCGATGTGTTTCCTGAAGTCAGTGCAAAAAAGACCAAACTCAAAAGATCTCGACGAACATGAAAAGCATCCAAACTGTGCATTGGCTCACTTTTACAACATCATTACTTGTAGCTATTGTTTCAACCGCGTGATTGTGGTTGTCATTCACACCATTTGTTCAATGTTTCTTTGAAGTTGTGAATATATATTTGTGTCGTAACAAATCTTTGTCTTCATGTTTGAGATTGTTGGTTTTCAACAGTGTTTTACTTTTTCTATTTTTTTTCCTTTTTTTAAGACTACTTCATCACTCCAAACTTAAAAATCCGTGCTTCCCGTGTGTAAGGAAAAAGATGCCTTTGCCTTTTATCAGTGATGTGTTTTTCTGTGAAGCTTAGTGAAACCAGAACGAAGCACACATCGAGTTGCAATTAATATAGTTTTTAGTATTTTAAGGCTTTATCAAACGCTTGCATAAAACCGAAACCTCGCTCTAATAGAGCTTGTATAACTCAACGGCTGATTGTCTTACTACTGTTAAGTTTATGCTTAAGACTTACGCAGGTATTCATGGCTATGCAACGCCTTGCTTGTTGGTGTACCATCTCGCTGAAAAATTATTCACATTGCTTCTGAAAATCAAAGGTTTTCATTTAAAAATTCTCAGCTATAGAATACACAATTTGTTGTAAATCATACGAATTGCTATGTGATCAGCTGCGTCACTTTTGAAAAAAAAAAACTTTTTATTTTATTATAGGGAGACCCAAACATGGTTCAGAATGCGATCACACAGTTAGAAAAGATTTGACTCTTGTGATGGAAGAAGATATGAGATTGATGCAGTTTCCGCCTATACAAGCGACACAAGCTGAAAATAAATAACTTTTATTTTTTACATGCCCATTGTGGTTTCTTCATTACAGAGTAAAAATGCTGAGATAAGAGATATAAATTTTAAGACTTTCTCCAAGAACTAAACTAATCAAAACTTTCTGAATTCTGAGTGCACAGGTCGTTTGAATCTCAAGCATGGATTCACACAAAACTCCGAAAATTAGACTTTGAAGCACAGACGGGTTTAACGAAATTTGTTGCTTCTTTGTTGGTCTGTAATTAAGTGTAAAAACCTTGCTGGTTGTGTGACGGGAAATGCATTTGCAAAGAACAGTTAAAGAAAGAAAGCATAATTTTTGGATTGGAGTTTGACAGCAAACAACATGTTGTGGGACTAAAGCAGTTCTCTGTAAGAAACGAAGCATAAGACATTTCTGGCAGCATGTTCTAAAAAACAACGCTATCTTAATAATGAGTAATTGGTTTTCTGCGCCTAACACATTCGCTTGCGATGTATAAGGAATAAACGGCCAAGTTTTCTTAAAGCAACAGTCACTTAAAGAGATTTCAAAATCTTCTGAGGCATTCATAGAAAATGTTGTTTCAAGTTGCATTTGCATCAGGCAGTGTTGTCAAGTCCACAAGAACGGAAAAGTAAACAAATTGAAAATCAGAGGCACTTTGCCTTTGCTCCCATTCGGCCTCAGTATTAGAAAGCCAATTTCCTGCCTCATATTGATATGCAAGCAAGTTTAACGTGAAGTTAGATTTCACCGTGCTTCGCAAAATTATTTGTTTAGAAAATTTATTTTCCAGCGGGAAAAGGAAAATGTCCCAATTAGCATTCGATTTTTTTCTAGCTCGGCACAAATGAAGAAACATTTTTTTTCTAGGCATGAAAGTATTATTTTTCCGAGAGAATCCTGGGCAATCTCTCGGAAAGATAATACCAATGTCCAGGCGTTAATATGATGTGATCAAAAATTTACCTGTAGTACGTACAGCCGCAGTTTTTGCTTTATGTGCACATTTGAAACAAAAAGAGTAAACCTTTGAGCGACAAAGATATTTTAGAAATGGTCTTATGTGATACGAAGCATCGCAATGTACAGATAGATTATTTGCAAAAAGCAAAACCGTGCCCCTACTTGTGATCATGTCAACGCCCTATTGTACCTATGTATGATTGTAAATTACAAAAGTACAAATAATTCAATTATGAAAATGTACTATGACTGCAACTAAAAATCCTACATTGTCCGTGTAATGTGCATTGACCTGGAACACAAAACTACAAGAAACAATTTTATGGTTTCAACGTTTCTGTTCTTTGCATGAAGATAGAAAATTACTGGTGGACTGCTGACCGTCGCTTTCCTCACGAGAAATTTGTAAAAATTTTACACTGATGAAAAATTTTCAGCTTCAAAGAATGACAAAATTTTTGTTTGCTCAAGACAACAAGAAAATAAGAGAGTAAGTCTAATGTTAATTCGCTGCTTCACTGTTACGATTTGCTTTGTCGGACACATTGCAATAAAAAACTGCAAAAAACGTTTTAAAAACTACGTTATCTTTTCGCAACAGTATTTTTCTGGTCAGTGTAAATTTAATCGTTTAGTGAAAACTTTTTACAGCTGCAAAGCAGTAGAGGATAAACATGATACAATGTAAGATTTTTCGAGAAAATTAGATCGATTTTGAAAAGGTGGAAACATTCGTGTGTTATACAGTAGTTTGTTCCTATGATGCATATTTTTGTCATAAACGCTTGCAAAGAAAATGATGCGAAAATGTACAACTGCGTGTTGCAACGAAGAAAGTAAAACGTTGCTAACTTACCTTGCATAACGTTTAATATTAGTTTAAACGATCAGATTGTATGCATCTCAAAACTTTTCTTGGTAGTCAGCAAGCACGAATGTTTTCTCTAGAATTTGGCAATGCAAACACTGCAGTATTCAGGAAATTCTGTATTGATTTCTACTAGGCGGATTTCAACATCTTACTATTCATCCCTTTTGAGGTTTCCAGTGAAATGTCGCTTTTTTCACGGCTGTGGAGCTTGATCCAGGAGCAGTATTCCAAGCAATGTAAGATAACTGGAACTGTAGCCACAAACTTTTAGATGGTACAGCCAGAGCCTGAAATTTGTGTTCCGGTTCTATAGACACAGTTTGTGGGGCAAGTGAGTTGGACAAATAATACAATGGTCTTTAACTTTCAGTGGGCTTGTTGCGGCTCTGCAGTTGATGCTCCATAGTTGCTAATGCATAAGGTTGTCAGGAAAGATAAAAGAAGTACATTTATGCTCTTGTTTTGCTGAGATCAAGGAAATATCCTGAAATGTATGCAATGCGATCCTCCTCAGACATTCCGGAACTCAGACATTCCGCCAAACAATACAGGAACTTACGTCACATCGAAGTGCTTGGGTGAACGCTTTTGTGGCTCTGCAGTGTATGCGCAACTAGACTGCCAGTATTGGGAGAGTTGATATAGTAGAAATATACAGACACAGAAATATAACGATCAATTCACATGTTTCAAGTTGAAAGCCATGCTGATTCAAACAATTGTTCGATGAATTGTTTCATAAATTCGAGCTATTATCGAGCCATTAATAATTCGAAACCATTTCTAATTGGCTTAAACCACTGGCGTCGCTTGAGTTGAATGATTCATGTCTTTCGGTGTTCCAATGCCTGGTACGCAAACTGAGACTTGATTGGAGTCAATAGATGGATGAAATGCGACTGGCATAGAGTTGCCATAATTGTATCAAACGTGTGTCCGAACAAGTTGTAACAAAAGTGGATTGAGTTATTAAAATGTATGTCTAAAAAAGCTGTTTCTGTCAGCAAAGCGTGACTCGAGTTGCATCAGCCGAGTGAATTATTATAGAGCGGCAAACTTTCTAATGCATGTTGTACTTCACACAGACTTCCATAAGTATGCTTCAATGAACGGAAGACTTGATTGAAAATCGGGACGCATCCATCAGAAGAACGAGCCTCATCAACTAAATGTTGTTCGTATCTTAGTTGGAGCATGTAGCTATTTTGCATTCCCACTGCTAAGACACCACGAAAAACTAAAATAATACATTGCGCTAAGAAACAAGACAATCTGTAAGCATTTGTAATTTTACACATTCACCCAATCACGCTTTTCTGTAGAGTAGACAATACTTTCTTCAAGAAGTCTTTGTTCGATTTTATTTTCTCGTAAAAATCAGAGCAGGAGAGTCAGTACTAATTTTACAGATGGTAAAGGCTTTCACATTCTGCTTCCGTTATGAGACCACATGCTATTCATGATGGTTGACTAAATGTCAAACAGGGAGGTTTTGGTTGACTGACCGGGACGCCGGGACAAAGCCGGAACTTTCCCGGCTGAAACGGGACTTATGATATGCCNAGCAGTAGCTTACTTGCAATCATAGGTTTGATAATATAATTTATTTACTCCTTTTCATTTTTGCAAAAGCTACGTTACTTTACGCAGTTGTAAAGATTTTGCCAAAACATTTTAACGCCACATCTTACACAACTGCTGTGACCACAACTGTTAATGTTAAAAAATTTTTGTGACACTTGCAATAGCGTGAACGTAGGTTAGCAATGGTTTAGAGTTATTAAAACAAACATTTTCTCCACAGCCATTTTCAATATATCGTATACTCACTGTGAATAAATCATATACTCAATGTCCAGAATGGCATTTATTTAATTGCTTTGCGTTTTCAGGGGAAATATGTTTATTCCCATCATCCGTATAAAACGTACTTCATGGTAAGCAGAAATCTTGGTATGTGAGATAATCTAGAAAATGTGCCCAAAGCATTTCTTCTAAAGATGCCAACAAAATCACCATGATGCTGGGCAAACTTTCGCGAACAGCACGTTGGGATCGAACGGTAGCAATCTACCGTAAATGGCTTCCAGTACAGGGGAAGAACCCGGATAAAACTACTTGATGCGTTTCCCCGTTCTCAAGCCTCGAGTAATGCATTTCTTTATACTTGAATGCAAAAAGTTCCAAACACCAAAGAAGTAAAAAGTGACGTTGCATTCCTTTCCTTGGCGTTTCAGCCAACCATATCTCACAGACCGGTACAATATTCATCTCTAATAAAATCATGCAAGAGGATTTAGAAAACATTAAACATACGATGTTGAACAATGGTTATCTCCAAGCGCTTTCTTAGCGCTTGTGTTCGACATTTTCTCCAGAAACATCAAACCAAGCAGCCACAAGCTGAAAACAAGACAACTGCTCAGGATCAAGCATGCGAAACCAAAAACATGTGGTTCAAAGAAACGTTTATGGGCTCAGCGTGGAACCATCTGAAGTAAATTAAAAACTTATTCACAGTTTAAAACTCGGCAATATTGTCTGAGATTTGGGCTTGGAACGCTCAAACGCGACGCCAATTTCCCACTCGAGGAACGCAAGGTATTTCAAAATTTCAGCCGTCATGTGCACGCTAACAGCCTCTTGTGATAACACGCACGTTGGTCAGACTCAGCGCAAACTTGTCAGCAGAATTAGAACACAAAATCAGAAGTACATGCCTACACCAATAGTACACCGAAGATGCTGGCTATTTCAATGAACCGGAAATCTTGGCCCCCGATGACGATCGTGAATGCCTGAAGACGATTGCGAATGTTCTCGAATCGCTCAATGAATCAATCAATTTTATTTCGGGAGATGTGGAAAAATGCGTGGTTCAACAAAAAGACTACGAGGGTTGGCGAAATGACCACGAGGTCAACGCGTGATACAAACAATCACCCCTCGTTTGTTGTCGTCACTGGTTCCCACCCGTTGTTCATTTTCACTGTGTGACTCAAGACACGGTGAATTCTTTTGCAATCGCGGCTTACTGCAATCACCCTTTACTGTTTTCTGTTCGCTTTTTTGTCTGCGCTTGCGCCTCGTCTACATAAACTGTAGTTCACGTTTTATACCTTATTATCTAAGAATGAACACGCTTATTTCATAAACTTTTAAGCTTTCCTTTAAATATTCCTTGTTGCTTTATTGTTTTGTATATGACTAATGACCCACATTATATAGGACACATATCGACGCAAGGATGTATTTGCCAGTTTTTGACAAGATGTTCGAATATATATATCTGGAATTGCGACTTCTGAAATTCAATATTCTGCAACTAAAAGATATTTACAGCTTTGAAGTTGCTACGTTCATGTATAAATACAGCTCCCGGCTACATATAACCATTATTTCAAGCTCATTAGTGATGGGCATATTAGTTTCATATGAAAGAAATTTTTGAAAATATTTAAAGTTCCGAACGCAAAAGTCATAAGCAGCGGTGTATGCAAGCTCTCTGAAAGTTGCAGCTGCTTAAGCAGCGATGAACTCATTTTCGCGGTACCGTAGCAGACAGAAATCAATAACTTTCGCTTTCAGTTGGACAGAGAACATCGTATTGCGGGACCACTGTAGTTTTCGTAAAAAATGAAGGATGACAAAATTCGTGGCTCCTTGATTTAAGAAACAAATTTTGTAACAGTTGAATGAATGCGTGGTTTTGCACATCGCTTCATACGCTTGTGTTGCGTATGTCAAAGCGAAGCTATCTTTAACAAATGAGGTTGAAATTTAAATAGCAACAAGTGATACTGTCAAATTCATAAGAACGGAAGCCAACTGCTTGAAAATCTGAAACACTTTGTTCCCACTTGCGCCTGTTCTTTATTTTGATTAAGTGCTTTACTTAGTATGAAAAGGATATTCATCGGGAAAGGTTTGACTGGAGGCAAAGTTCGTAACATCAACCAATGTCTTTTCAAAGTGGTAACCAATCATACACAACTCAAACTTAAAACAAACTCGTCTTTTTGTGGATCCCTAGGCAAGTTTTTGAAAATAAGAATATGAGCGATATCCTCGTGTCATAAAGATTTGCTCAAACAATTGCCTGTTTTCAGAGCAACCACGGTTTTGTGATTTATTCAAACTCTAAAATTAAAATAGGAAAAATGTTCCGGGCATACGTATCTAGACGTTCAGATATCCCTGATTATGCGCACCAACAAAGATAATAGCAAACGTTTTGATTTGATGTGTAAGATCTTAAAATAATAAAAACTTTTCGTTAATTTCCTCCACTTTTCATTGCATCGAATGTTTCCTTTCATGTAACTTTCCTTCCATTACGTTTTATTGCACATGAGGCTGGAAAGACGACTGACTTGTGAACCTTCACCTGGAGTGGAACGTTTTGTACGAACTTCTTTTCGAGTGGAATGTGCAGGCAATTCCACCGCTATAGGGCAGGAAGGCATTATGTACTTTTGAACATAGCAATTGGAGCAGTGACAGGTTAGTGGTATAGCAGAATGTCCACTTTTAAATGGAACGGTTTGATGATTCATCTGCAACTGCTGAGTGAATCGCCATAGCGCTCCAAGGGCAAGAGTGTTAACAACTCAACTATCGCCGCACAGGAAGCAAATGTCAGGCTTCGGCACCAATCACTGTCACACTAAGACAAACAATTATTACATTCCCTGTTTAGAAAGATAATCCCATGGCAAAAACAAATCAGTGACTACAGTATATCGTTGCTGATCATATTGAAAGTTCTCTGCTGCGATTTTTTCTTCGAAATGTTGCAAAGAAAAAGTGTTTAAACATTCAACATTTTCCATTTATTTCGCATCAGGTTTTAGATGGTCGTTGTTCATTACAAACTTTAACACGTACCCTTAACACAATTAAATCAGTAGGACATGTTTTGATGCATTGGAGCAAGTTTTCTTCAAAAACATACTTTTTATGCGTTCCATTGTCAGTTTTTTTAGTCTGTACCCTGGAAACGAAATCAATACGGAAATGTGTTAAAATGCTTAGTAAACACAATAAGAAACTTTGCTTAGTGAGAGCATCCACGAATTTTTTAGTTAATGCAAGACAATGCCCTTATAAGACAAAAACCTTATATAACTGACAAACGTATTTCATATGTCTTTTATAACGTAGTTTGTGTGATTAAAACGTACGATTTTCACAAATTTGGCCTGTGCTTAATAACAAGGGCAACTTTTGTGCCCTCCAAATTGTGAACACAAGTTAAACAATGTTTTACAGGTGTTTTGAGAGACTGAAGTGGTCCCTCAAAGTTTTCAAGCAGTCTCCCAAAATACAGAAAAACTCTCTTTGCTACCACCATCAAAATACACTTAAACCTTGCTTCACGACCATCTCGATATTCAGATGAATTAGTTACGGTTTCTCAAAATCCTTTTGCGGTCAGCAAGGTCAAATCGAAAAAACCTAGAGTTGGAAATGAACAGACATTATATTTTTTCAGAAGATTACAATGTTTCATTTGATCATTGTACTGTACAACAAGCAGGGAGGCTGATGAGCTCTTGACGTTATAGCAATATAATGTGCAGGGGTCTACGATCGAAAATTTTTCCGTATTGTGCTTTTACAACGGCAGTTGGCTTCATCTCCGTCGTATATCCACGTTTTCTGAGGCTTTCAAGCCTAGGGCGTATTTTTTACAGCTTTTGTAATATGTCTTAGAATGCAGTATTGTTTATCAAAGTGTTTTTGCATGGTTGTATTCAGGGCCAGATTAAGGGGGGGGCAAAGGGGGCAATTGCCCCGGGTCCCCGCTGCAAGGGAGCCTCCGTGATGAAATTTATGTGTTTGAAATAACATACTTGTTTGAAAAATTTGATGTTTCAGAAGGGATACAAGAATACAACTCTATATAATATTCCTATGTTGTGTGTGAATGACGATACAGTTGTGGTGAGGATAACGTGTTTTGCTCCTCCCAATGTTGGTCATGTGCAAACACCGTTTCTGTAATGTGCGCTGATACATAGCTAGCCAATTTTTTGTACTCTTGTGTCTGTGATATGGACAATAAGTCCGCAATAAAATATTATCATTATTGTTAAGCATCTAGGGCCCCCAACAGCAGCTGATTTCTCTAATAGTTTGACTGTCTGCCAGTTTTAGTAATCGCTACTGAATTGCCTACAAGTATTTTCGGTTTTGTTCAATGCAAATATATTTTGTTTCGCTGGTAACTTTTTCCTAATAATCCTTCTGCCATGGGTATGACTCTCTGCTCGCACATCACGCCTATTGCATAAATGTCACCAAAAAACTTTACTATTTGTGTGCTAAAGCTAGTTGTTGCTGACTGCTGTTTAGTATCAATCAATGTTGCCACTGGGGTCAGTCTCGTTAACATCAGATTGTTGCCTTCTTCAACAACAGATAAAATCAATTTTTTACGTTACGGTTTGATATAAGCTAAATCAGGGTGGTCCAACTAGAGGCCGACGGGCCCTATGTGGCCCGCCACAGCGTATTCAGTGACCCGCAGAAGCATTCAGGAAAAATCTGCAAATGTGAAATTTGTTGAAAAGTGTGTGAGGTTACATTTTTCTCACTGAATTGCTTGCGCTGGATAAAGTGCA
>JGI24159J19872_10005730_pt1 | contig 16095 bp, 11 predicted proteins | sample Ectturendosymbi4_FD_19872 | JGI IMG/M metagenome (IMG submission 19872) | reverse complement strand
TACTGTATTTGCTGAAACGTTTTAATCAAAAATAAAAACACATTTTGTCTTTTGAAACATTTGCTTTCTTTATGGTGTACCTTTTGTAAAAATTTTGCCTTCATCTAATCTTAAAATGATTGAAAAGGGTGCACATTTAAACTTTGGTATGGATGCCGTTTTGTGTAGATACGCCACTGTGTTGCAGTAGTTGCAGGTTTAGCTGCGTGAAAAAAATTGGGTAATCTTCTGCATCGCAAAAGTTGCAATTTACGCCAAGTATTTCCTGGACTTACTTGCACACTTTCCGTTCATTTCTTCGTAGCCAGGTTTACATGCGCATCTGTGCGTTCCGTCCTCTTGATTAACGCAATTGGAAACGGCAGTGTCGCACAAAACGTTCGCCAAAGTATCGCAAGGTCGCCTGGGCAAGCACTGATCCGGGTCATTGGGATTCTTCTGATAGTCGGGTAGACACGAGCATTGTGTGCCCTGTGTGTCCTCTTTCGACCACACGCAAAATCCATTGAAACAAGGTCGGGGGCACTGGTCAACTGCGGACATAGACGGCCAATTGAAGATTGTTTTTACTTTTCTAAGGTCGCAATTGTATTAAATTTAAAATAAACAGCACAATTCAAAAATACCGGACGAAAAGTCAATGAATTCATGTGAACGCTGAAATAAACAAATGTTGTAAACTATTCAAACAGACAGAGCACACGTCATCAAACACTTTTTGTTTGGTCAACTTACTGTGTGTATTTTTGTTATACTAGCTGTTCACTTTTAACCATTCAGATGAATCATTTAGTTTCACCACAACAGACTTGGCATCTTCAACCAAAGAATTTACCACAACCAAGAAACAACTTTTTGATAGACACATTTCCTTAACCCCGATTTAAAAACATCAGAAACTCCATTTCAACATTTTTTGTTCGAAACTCTGTTGACAATGCCAGAAAAATTTTAAATTTTCATTTTATTTTTTCCGCATGTGTGTTTCGCTTTATAATTTTTTGAAAAAGCAATCGGGACAGAAAAATCAATAAAATTTGTCTCAGTCTAAAACGTTGTGCCCATTCACGAGCTACTCCAGTTCCACTATCATCACGAAGAACTTGTTCATGAATATCTAAGCAACTCTCGCGTTGATAAATCCAAGTACGTTTTAATTTCATGCTCCAAATGTTTGGAAGCAACAACAAAATAACTTCCTAAAAACGACGGTACTTCCACAAGATTTTGAGCGTATTTTTCACCTGTGATAGCTACGAAAGAACTGCTGAGGCCGCATAGATCATCAGTTTCTATTACAAAGGTATAAACTTGCTCAGGCTCCAAAGAAAGAGAAGCGTAGCTTGTTGCTCCAAGGGAGGTAGACACTGCAACTGAGCGGCCTGTTGAATCCGTTCTGTTGATTTTGAACGATACAGCACCAGCAATTGGTGTGTAGCCAATGCTGACAAGAATGGCATTTCTTCCAGAATCAGTGACAATATCCAAACCCGTGCAGGCTGAAAAAGTACAGTCTCAGTTAGCATACCGCCGTCGTCTGACTTATTTTTCCAAACTTTTACAATATATTCGTAACAGTGGCTATCAATATCTGTCAATAAATTGAGATGCCTGATAAGGTACTGCATAGTTTGAATCTTAAGCCACGCTATACGCAAGGAAAAATATTGCGCATAGACAATACCTTCTTCCGCAGTCCCAGAAAAAATAGTTTGGTCACCACCGGTTGAGTTGAACAAGTTAACCAGTTCTTCAACAGTTAAGGTATTTCGAGTTCCAATGTGGAATCTAAACAAAAATAGTTCACCATGTTTCTGAGGTTTATAAACCAAAAAATGCTTCGTCAGTTTAAACGTATTCATATGGCAATTATTGAACGCCATTTTGCTGAAGATGAAAGTATTTTTCTAGAAATATTCGACATGATTTTTTTCAATCTGAAGCTGCTGTGTTGTTCTTATTTGAAATCTAATCAAGCATTAGACGTAAGGACGCTTCACACACAAACCTGGTCGAAATTTTTACTTTCGAAATTACATAAGAAAACTAACAAGGCCAATGAAGCTGAAAAAATGCCGGAAAGAAAGCATGGCTTTTCAAACGCAATATCACAAAATAGCAAAGTATGTCAGATAACATAGTTAATCATTTACACTATATCAAGACGCATTTATCACTTACACGGAAATAACTGAAGACCTGTCTATGTACAACATGATGTTGATAACTACGAGCGAGACGGTTGGGAACTTTGAAGGAATGTCTTTTGTCAGAATTCTCGTCAAGTTTTCATACTCGGGTGTTTGCTTGTCAGACAATGCAGCAACGTTGTCGGGGGCGACGAGAGGTATTTTCACAATACTTGTGCTTCCGACTATAATTCACAAAATCTATAATCAAGTACGGAAATGCAATTTGATAAATACTAAATCTTCTACATTTTTTCTACTTATTGAAACGTTTGCAAACGTCAGTTTGCAAAGTCCGATTTGCTGGCAAACATGCTGAAACGTCTCCTAACCACATACTCTAATTCCAAATGAATCTAACGCAAAAAAACTGCTTAAACTTGACCTATTATCTTCAATCATGTGCAGAATCACACCAATCAACGTAAATCACCAAAAACCTGATGAAATTACCTTTGCGCTCCAAGTGCAATAGTTAATTATGTTTGACTATCGCAAAAGTGATCGTGGAGACTTTGGCTTGACAGTTATCAAGATAAAGTTTTTTCCCTTGGTGTCCTTCAAAAGCACGTTCATTTGAATAGCTTACTTCCAAAACACCATCACAAATGGGTAATTTCAATGTTGTAGCAACGGCTTACTGTAGCGGATCCAGGAGAATGCAGTTTGAGACAACTGCCCCCCCCCTTAAAACGTCTGGTTTCCCCGATAAATGGCGCCTCTTTGATGTAAATTCGCCCCGTTTTGGTCCCCATGCAAATAGAAACAAAGTTTGATTTTACTACAAACCAGAGGTTCCTAAAATGTGTTGTTGTCTTCACCCTGTTTGGCGTTAGTCATTGTTACTCGCGCTTCACCAAATCTCAAAATCAAACGCAAAAATCAGAACAACAATGCATTTGCTACTATCTTGCTTAATGGGAGGGGTGCAACTGTTTTCTGTAAACTAGCAGTTTAATTAAAGGCTTTGTTCGGGTCAACGAGCGTCACAAATTGTCTTCACATTCTAGTTTGTTCCTAGATTTTATCTTGTATCTTTTGTTTTGATTAGCCTGGGGCGTTTATAATGAATTGATGATAAATTTACGAATGATGAAACAGTTTTCAACGTATGTCTCTTCCCTACTCGCGCCCACCTTGCGACGTTTTCACGCCCCCCTCCCCACTTTGAAGAACCTAGGGTCTAAACCAGTGGTTCCCAAGCTTTTTCTGATCACGTACCAATGGTGGGTCCCGTAGTGTCAACACGTACCACCTTGTTCCAGGAAAAGTCAATGTGCCAAATATATTTCAATCAAAAGTTTGTAAAACCACAGTTGACACAAACGCAACATAAGGAAAATGGCTGTGAGAAAGTATTATAGCCATTGTCAGAAACCAACAAGTAGGCTACACAAAAATTCAGGAATTCATCAACAGAACCCGACAGGTAAAAATTGCAGCTGTGAATATATTTTTTATGAAGAAAAACAGAAAGGTTGTCTATTCGTGCACCACCTTGATTGAAAGCCTTCGTGTACCACTACCGGTACACGTGCCGTAGTTTGGGAACCACTGGTCTAAAGAGTTTTAACTGAACAATGATTCACAACTTGTTGAACTGCGAGACTTACAGGAGTTTTCCTTGCAACCTCTATTATCGCATTGTATAAACAATATTTCTATTTCGTGATAATACTATTGCTCCAACATTTATTGCCCGCGTGAGAGCTGCGTACTTTAATCAGGTAATCATCAAGCAATCACTTTCACTATCACAATACGTTTCTCGATTTGCCGCTGGGCTGTTCAAAATTGCTCTGTTTTTGTTACAATTAATTTTTACTGCTTGATGGCAACATTTAAAAGTAAGCCAGTTCTGGAAACAGGAATGCAATATGGAAAAGTCATAACTGATGCAATATTCAAGCAAACTCCTAGGCAGCTTCTGAAGGCTACTGACTCTGTGTTGGACTGTTTTTGCTTAGATAGTCGTTGCATTACTCAGGTGGTGCAACTGAAAATTTAAAGAAACCTAACGTAGCTATCATCCTTCTAAAACTAATAAGCTACAGCAGCTGGTACTACGATTAGTGGAAAAATCCGACATTTTCCTGTTTGCTTTGAAACGGCAACTGTGTTACCAGGGCTGGGTTTTCAATGCACTGTATGTCACAAAATAACAAAATGAATATAAAATGACAAATTTTGGGTGGGATTGGGGTTTTCTGTGGGTGAAGTTATAATGGGGGCATGTTTTCACCTTTTTGGCCAAAGGTATGGCTAAAACACCTAAACTTTTCAGGAATATCTTAGAAGATTAGCTGGAGTTTCCCTAATCAATATGCGTTTTTTGGCCATACTTTTGGAACCAGGATTGCTAAACAGTCCATCAAACCCTATATAGACTCGAAATATAGCTTAGGATCCAGTAAAACTCGAGTTAAAACATGACTCATGACGTTGGCTTCTTAGGCCTGATGACTTCATCCAAATGGAAACAAATATATATAAACATATTCCCGTTTTGTCAAAATCAACAAAACTGATATCTAAAACCTGATTTTTGTTCTAAACTTTAAAACTTTCCCCATCTCTACAGGCGTTTGAACAGCTCTCTAGATCAATCGACTGGCGAGTTATAGCCTTTAGCCAAAATGTCCAGGGTTTCCTTTTGTGTGACATGATTTTTTTTACCAAATGTTTGGTTTTTGAGCTATATTTTTGGTTCCAGATACGCTAGCAAGCCAATCAACCGCTCTAAAGACTCAGACGAAAGTCTAGATTCCAAACAAAAACTTGGATGCTTCAACCATTAACCAATTAAACGCAGTTTAGATCTCAATAAAACAATAAGATCACAGATTAAGGAATCTATGTAAGGTACGGTGGAAGGTTGTATAATTTAGTTTCTGATCAAATAGTCAAATTGCTCAAATTACTTCTAAAAAACGAAAAGAAGTTTTGAACAACATCATGATAAAAATATGGCCAAAGCAATCAAGTCAATTGCATATTGCGGATGTTTGAGCAAATACTACTACCATTTCCGGTAGGAGTCAGTATGAATAGCAGTGAGAAATATCACCAGTTCTAAAAGTTTTTTATTTCATTGATTTACCGCAGACCCGTAGTCCATGTTACATAGGAAATAATCAAATAACACAAAAATGGTTAGTCGTAGCGCATTACAGAGTAAGTGTTGGCATGCAATCAACCCTGATAGGATCATACCACTTTAAAAGCACCCCAACTACAACGTCATTAACTCATCGTCATACAGGGATACTGCGGTGTGAGAGTAATGAAAACATTCAATCATCACGTTTTTAGGTACACGGCTACCAGAAAAAGTAGATAACGACTCGGATGGGTGTGGTATAGGCGCACAGAGGCATGCCAGTTGTTTTGATCAAAGTTTCAAATAGTGTGCATTTCATTCAGGATGAGTCTGACAGCCAATTGTTTTCACTGATTTTTAAAGAAGGATTTGACTGATGGTTTTCATACGTGACATGTATCACTTTTTACATGTTTAAACAACCATGATGTCACTAACGAAAGAATAAGCTGGGCGGTACTTTGTACTCCTAAATAATTTATGAAATCATGACTAAATGGCGAGCCCCACAAATTTTATTTACCAAGAATTTATTTTGTTCTAAATGGCTAAAAAGCTACTGTATTGAATCATGTAAGTGCATATTAATGCTAGTTGCTGTACTTTCACAAACAATTCCATCTCCAGCATAACCATCGCGGCAAGTACAGTTGAAAGAACCCAAGATGTTGTTGCACTTCGCGTTATTATTGCAATTGTCCGATGCCAGGAGACATTCATCAATATCTGTTGAAATTCGTACAAAAAGGAGACGAGTTACCATTTATTACAAAAACACACCAAATTTAACTGTTTCCTCGCACACAAATTCATTTAAAACATAAACGCCCACCGTTATTTTTGGTCTGAGTACATGATAAAGTCGAAATACAGAGAAGAAAGACAAATTTAGAGCAAAGCTGTTTGCCAAACTATGCAAGATTAGCAAACAGGATTGGTACTTGCAATATTGTTTGTCTTCTCTCTGGGAAATAAGTCTACCACAAGTCATACGCGACTTGAAAGTTAATACTCATAGGCTACGACTGCTGACCCGTAGGTTCCATAGATGTCCAAGTGATAGAACACGCCTTGTGGGAGTCGCGCATCTTTGAGACGACTCAGTGAATTTAGGATATTTTCAAATTATATCAAGCGTAAGTTAGTCTCTGAAGAGTACAAAACTTCGCAGTTAGGGTTCATTTGGGAGGTTATTTAAAAAAAGCTCCCTGTCCCTCTTGCGTGAGACGTTCTTTGTTGTTTGTTTACCCTTCTATGACAGCTTTATGAAAAGGATGAAAATTGCCTCGATTATGAAGCAAGTTTACAGAAAATCGTATCTTTCCATTTCGGAAGAAGGCAAAGTAAATGTTTCTGCTGAATGCATGAGGGTTGCTTCAAAACACGAATTTCTACCTTCGTCAGTTCGATCACAGCGAGCGAAGACACTTGCACGATATTGACAAGCAAGAAACTGCATGTACACTTCTGTTTTGCGAAAGAATGATTTTGTACATTTTGAAAACGAAACAGACAAGTTTATTTTTAATTTTTGTTTGTTTTTGCTCATCAGCAAACAGCTAATGCAACCGCAACTACGCCGTGAGTTGAGACGATACGCCGCCGTTATTATTAGGAATAATGGGGTTTTTCAATTTCCGTGGTTCATGAACAGAGATGAAGTGCAGTGTAAGCAAGAGCAATTAAGATGGCCCCTGAAGGGCTCACAGAAACCTGCAAAACCAACTGAAATTTTAGATTTTACATACAGTGAAAGCGATTTTTGAGACATTAGGTTTCATACCGAGAAGAATACCAACAACTTTCATACCTATATATGCCATTCAATTTAACAGCAAAGGAGTAATTTGCTAGGACGTTAACACTGACGTTTCTGTATTCTACACGCAAGTTCGTTTGAATATTCAAGAGTTGTAGATCTTTTTGTAACACAAAGAAAACCTCAGACAAAAAAAGCAATTGTAAGAAGAAATCAACACACTACAGACAAAGGTTTCATGCAAGCAATTACATGTTGGCACTTTACTGCATTCAAAATGCAATGCCCGCTCGGAAGAAACCTGAAACACAGCTGCGTTAGTGACGCAACGGCGCCAAACCGCGAAAGGTCAAACAATATGGAAAGAACTTTCATAACTTATCCTTTTTAAACCAATCGATTGAACGAAAATATGAAACTAACCTGAGCAGTTGAGTCCATCACCAGTGAAACCATGTAAACATTTGCATCTGAAGAAATCAATCATCATTCATGTTACAAAGTATGGTGTAGTATGAAGTATTGTCAAAATGGCCAAAACTTTTGGAACGACTGCAGCAACGTGATCAAGGATAAATCTCCATCAAAACGACATTTAATTAACCTCGTTCACCCCATACTGTGCAAAACGTTCTTCCTTTTCATCTTGCTCGTACTTTCAATACTACCAGGTTTGCCAAATGCGCAATGCAATCAAGCTATTTTCAGCAATAATGTTGCTTCCGAAAAACGCTTATTTATGAAAATTACGAAATTAAAATTAAATATTCATTTTACTCACGTGAAGCTGCCTTCTGTGTTGGTGCAGTTTGCATTGGAGTTGCAGTTGTCAACGCCATACGAACATTCGTCGACGTCAACACAAGTTNCCCCATCTCCGGTGTATCCCGCGTAGCATGAACATCTGCGCAAAGAATATAAATTAACCGATNTAAAGTAAACTTCAAGCAAACTCATTGCATTGAGAAGTTTCCGAGACATGTATTATGAAGAGTCAGCATACTGTTGCTATTTGAACGTTTGTTCAATATTTGTGCTGCGTATAACTGTCGTCATTTCACCGTGCTGCCACGAACCTTATTTCACACGTAATTAACGATTTGCAAAAATGTTCCGTTTGAAATGAACTGCTTTTACACCTCGTTAGGAAGTATTAGTCTACACTGTTAACTTTCAGTAAAACAATTGCTTTCAATTGTCAATGCAGCACACATCACAATCCTTTTCTTAGAAACCAGAGTATGGATTTAAAAACGCTAATTTTTTCTTGAAAAGCGAGAAGAAGATCTGCGAATGGTGGAATTGCATTTTATGTCATCAATAAAAAAACTGCAACTCATTGATTTGTTTTTCAATGAATTGGAATGTCTTCTTGAATTTCTATCTTTCGTTCAAGAGTAAGAAAACGCCACTGTGATACACCTTTATTGATTACATATTGAAATCAGCTGCTTTTGGCTATACGAATCATCATCTGTATTTTAACTATACTAACAAATTTCAAGAAATCATCCAAACCATCCCAACATTTTTGCTATGCACAGAATAAATTTGAATCAGGACAATTTCTAAAAAGGCCTGCGCGTTTGTGAAAAATGTATTGCTTTCTTCCCACTTCACGTTCACCTGAACAACTTTCGATGCACTAAGTTGTTTTTACCACAAGGGGTTCCAAATTCACTTGCAAACAGTTTGACTTGGAAACAAAAGTATTTCAATCAAAAGCAACACCAATGTTTTATGTCTCTAATGCTCTGTTTCACTGGCCACGAACGATAGACGGTTTATATCTTTTGCTTTTCAGCATACCCCCAACGGAAAGTTATTTGTTTGATCAACAAAATTTTCATGCAGCGCTGTGCAGCAAAATGCTTGGGGGAACATCAGTTTCTACACAGGAATCCACATCGGTAAGCAATAAAAACAATCGGAAGTATTGGCAACGCAAAGTTTCTGAATTACGAAATTGCAAAAAGCTGACAATCGTATGGACTTTTGCTTGCTAATGAAATGTTGCTGAAATCAAAAAATTTGTCTGATTTTGCATCAAAGGGCACTGTCAGGTAACTACAAAAATATCAGCATCACTTTTAAGTATGGCATTGATTCGGTGGTTCTTAACTTAGCAAGAGAAACTTTTTCAAACAACTCTCACACTTTTTTGAAATGCAACGGTGCAGTACCTGCGGCTTTTTTCGAGCTGATACCCTTTTGCATCGCACCGTTGCACACAACGGTTTGCAAAGTGTTTTTGAAACTATCTTTTTATCACAAGCATTGATATTCAAGTTCTGTTACTATTAAAGTAGTTTCCACACGAAGTAAAATCGTTCCAGCTCAGGGATGTACGGGCCATTTCCAGCATAACCTACTTCACGTGACTAACTGAATCTAAAAAAGTAGCGGGGGCCCTGTACCAGGTCAAAATCTGTTTGACGAAATATCACGTACAAACTGATGAGTGTCAGGAATGGAAAAGATGTCAATGCTTTGTTTCTGCGGGAAAACAACTTGAATTGAAACTTTCTCTGCATTCACCGTCTTTTTTTCAAATCCTACCCAAAAAAAACAGATTGCTTAAGCGCAACGTACGTGAAACTTCCAAGAGTGTTGACGCAGTTGGCGTTGCCGCCGCAAGACATTGCTGTGTTGCACTCGTCAACATCAAAGCAGGTGAATCCGTTCCCGATGTATCCGTTATTGCACTGGCACCTGCAAAACCAGTAAGAGGTGAAAAACTCACTGCATACGTGATGATCGATGTGACAAGCAGTCTGCTTTTCCTATGCGCTACAACTCAAGGTCTTTCAGGTGGGAATGGGTGAAGAGTTTCTCAACAAGCCACAGACTGTCATCCAGTGACTGCACAGCTGGTCGTAACAACTTTGTTGACTAAATTTTGTGCGATTATTCACGATATCGGCAAATTTCAACGAGAAATTCAGCCACTCTACAGTTTCCACAAGTATTTACGGGATTGTGTACAGGTTTTATGTATAGAGCAGCACTGCTCCATACAACGCATGGTGCGACATCCATGAAGTGTTCAACACTGCTTATTATAACAATTCGTAAAGCAAGAAATCTTACAAGATTCCGGCTGAATCAACTGTACAACTTCCATCTGACGAGCAAGGGTTCGTGGAACAGTCCGAATGAGCTGAAAAATGCAAGAAAGTTTTCAAGTAGAAAACTTCGTAACGCAAAGTAAAACAAACGATTAAGCAACAAACGAGACGATAATTGGCTTTATTTACTTTATATAGATTAGTATATGGGCATCGAACGTTAGCAATACACGAACGAATGACCTGATTATGCAGTCTGGGATCCTGCCAACCACTTTAAAAATTGGGAACTTGCATATTTATAACTCTAGTGGTGAAGGAATTTTTCTATCGATTATAATATAGCCAGACGCATTTTAAAGCAATTGCTGTTTGATATAAATATTTCGATCAACAAACTTATTTCGAAAAGAGAAAACGAGTGCACTTGATCAAAAAAGACACAAATAAATGTAAATAATCACAAAGTACCAAACGGTTGAGGTACATTCCAATTTAAACTTACCCACTAATTCAGTGATAAAATCGGTTTCGGACAAGATGGAAAAGACATATTGTACTAAACTTGATTGTGTCGCAGACTCACTCGTTAACACAACTTTAAACCTTCAAAAACATTTGAAGCAGGAAAGTGTAATGCTAAGACGTTTTTACATTAGTCACGTCAATCCTCAAAGTCAACTTCACAACAGTCCAAACAATTCAAAATTTGCATTTGCAAAAATGTAGTGTATTCTCAGTGAAACACGTCGTAGCAGGCAACGGTATTAAGGTACTTGTTATATATCTTCGCTGTTATCTACGTTAGAGACATCATTAGGTCAGTGTTTCACAACAGGCTAAACTCAGTGTTCCAGCGAAATTTCACAAAGTTTTGAAAGCATTTAACTCATTTATCTACAGATCAAAACATTTACTGAAAAATGAAACGAGTGCTACTGGTGCACTTTATGAAACAAACTGGTATCAGCCAAACATTCGAGGACAGAATAACAACACTTTACAATATGCACCAATACGTGCGATTTCCTAATCGAGAAAAATCAAACGGTCAGGGCCTTTTTTGAGTGTAAATTTGGAGAAACACAGCATGTAGATTTTTCACACAGTTCTAACTATGCATGAATTCTTGAATAACTGGTGTAAGACAAAGGTATTGCAAGCAGGTTAAGGAACAACTGCATATCGCTGGATTTTTTCAGCAACGCATTGGACACAAAAGCGTGGTTATTTAAGCAAACAGATAAGAGGATCAATTGCTTTAATTTGATATGCCAAGGTGGCTTCAAGTAAAACACGCGGTATCAGAAAACTAACCACAAAATGATGCTGCCTTTTGTGAAAGCCGCAACTTCGGAAAAAATGGTCCCGTTTCGACCTGCGAAAGCTTCATCTAAAAGCGGTTGCACCTTGGCGGCCAACTCAGCGTGCCGTGTGGAAGAATCGTTTGACAGATCGTCACTGTAATTTCCGTAGCTGTCGTTGAGCCTTCCTCGAAACATCGCAGCCAAGGCCGCAGCTGAGCAAAAGACAATTTCCACGCAAGTTAGATAAAGCAGATGCACAATGCAGTGAATTGTCATCTTTACGAGTGTTCCCAATTTTCGATGAAACCGACTGCGTTCTTCTCGGAAATGCATCACGCAACACACCAAACACACAACGTCCCTTGCCAACAGTACCCACACATGGTTATTTCACAATTAGTCATAAAAAAGACACAAATCAAACTGTTTCCAGGCACGCAGAATATTTTACAACTTACACAAGCGCCTTTATTTTTGCTTTAAGTGCAAAGCTGAGATTTTTTCCTGTGAAGAATAAAACAAAAAAAAATAGTTCGGCCCTGACAAAAACATGGATTGGCTGTAATTAATGTATCTACAAAATTCCTTACAAAAAAGATCACTTTGCTTCATAATATACATACTTTGGCAGCTGAAACCATAATAGGTTAGCGTAGTTTCTGTGCAAGTTTCAGAAGCATTCAGCACGTAAGCGGCTACTCATTACTTTGTTTGCACCTAACACCAAAATCCCAGTTGGACGGTGGGCAGAAAAATATGTTTGGAGACATGCGGCTGCCGCGTGATGTTTCTCCTTGGTGCAGAAAACGTCTAGCTCCTGTTAACCACGCGGAATCTGAAGTCGTTTCGAACAAATGCAGCTTTTCCGCTAAGGTAGTTTGGCGGAATTTGTGGTTACCAAGCAATAACTTTCTTGTTCACCAGGGTTGCACAAACTACAGCCGTTTACACGAAATTTATATTACAAGTATTGTTGCCCGCGCACAACAAAAATAATGCGAATATCAGAAATAACTGGAACTTATTGTTACCGAAATTCACAAAAAAACAAACATAATGCGGTCAGCAGTAACAAAAGTGTTCTGCACCCATGTGTACAATGTATACCGCCTCCATTAACATGCAAGTACGAGTTTGGCAAACTCATGAATCATTTCGAAAATCTAACTAAACGCTTTACCATGTCTCGTTAGCGTCAAGCACAGGGGGGGACTCAGGGTACTCACTATATCTTCATATGAGAGACGCTCTATTTTCAAATAAAAGACGATGTGCCGCACCACTGCTTTTCTACTTATTTAGTCAATTTTTGAGTGATATTTAACAATTTTCTTTTTAAATTCCCTCAAAATGAACATTCCACCAATACTTTTATAAAAACATTGCAATCCGACTCGCCAAACGTACGGAAATTTCAACAACAACGCAAGAAACTTTTCTCTGACCAAGCATTCCTAACCAAGGATCTGTAAGCTCTTAGTGATGGTTAGAAATGTTTCAGGGGATCCATAAATCAAAAGCCAATCAAGAAAATCTTTTTGTTTTCATTCGTCCATTCGGGTCATTGTGCAGCTTAATAGCTTCGCAACTGCAGTCTGGCCAGTGTTCCCTGTAAGGTGCCCAACTGCACAGTACCACCAGACAAGTTGCGCAGTGCTATCTCATTCTCCAGCACTTCCAACATTCTAAATCAATACGGTATGTATACATCGCATTGCCCTTTCAACGTTGGGAATGCCGCACTATTTGTGTGTCTGCATGGTTGCGCAATTGCATGCGCTTCGTGCGCAATAAAACATTTGCTCAGCGCAGAATTTTATTGTTGCAAGTCGATTGACTTTGTTTTTGATGACGGCAATTGGCGAAAAGCTGAATCCTGAAATTATCTTTTTTCCGGGGTTGTTGAGGTGCTCATGTTACGCTAAAAAGTGCCAAATCTACTTGCTCAATATTCGAAAAAACTTTGATAAAAACGAAAGGGTCTTCAGCAGTTTTGATTACAATCAAAGTGGTTGGGCATCAACCAAACGTTTGAGAAACACTGTTCTAACTATAGGCTCTTCTTGTAAAGTCAATGTGCAGTATTTTTGCTGAAGGTAAACAGCATTATTTATTGTTTCTGCGTCGAAGAAGAAATCTCATTTTTGCCTATTATCCGATCGATCTTATTCGAGGTGACGGTTATTTTTTACGCAACATCAAATTAACCCATCCAGTTAACGAACACATTACTCTTGAAACTGAGCGAAGTTATGCAATTTTCTTATTCTGATTTAACTCTTTCATGGGTTTGCCTCAGAATCACCTCTATATTGAAAAGATAGTCTGTGCCTTCGAAACCACTGAAAGTGTTGTTGAGACACACACGACAACTAATTTTAAATCATCATCCGATTTTTTTACAAATTTCTGTTACCGTGAGTGCAATTTTCTTAGTCACTTCTAAACTATCGTGCTCTTTCTCAATTCCTTCTTGTCATCAATCTCTACACCACCCACTTCTTTTATCGTGAGCGCTATCACATTCACTGTCTCATGTGTTTTCCAACTGATGCGTTTTACCTATAAGGCAGGTTCACTAGCCTGACTGAAAATGATGAACGTTCTCTCAATAAACTTGTGAAAAAACAGTTGATCCAGCATGCTAAAATTTCCAGGTAAAATCTACTGCCATATATTAGCCACGCACAATGTCAGACATTTCCTGTCGCTGGCGGAAGTGCAAACCATTGTTCAACCAATGATTTTTTGCGTTTGTGGGCATTGCTTTTCTAGAAAACCACGCAAGAGGGCAGCTACATTCAAGCCGTCGCGATCAAGCAAAGGAGAAAAGAGTCGCAAGGCAGAAACAGAAAAGTCCAAGAATAACATACCCAATGGTGCAAAAGCCATGTGAGTACTCCTTTGGCCGATGCGGTCTGCGGGACAATCTTTTCCCAAAATCTATCGTTATAGGTTCAAAACATGGCTCTGCACTCTGAGTGCATTGCAAAAAACTGATGGTTGTGTGTTTCGTTACTGCTTAGTCTACAAAATGCTCAAAATGTTTTACAGTACAACTTGGCATACATGAGCAATATTGAAAAAATAATCTGACTGCAGTGATGAGCATTTTACTCAACGCTCTGAAATTCCAGTTATGTTCGTAAGTTCTTGGGAAGCATAGAAATCTTTGCGGGCGCACACCCATCCATTTAGAGTCGCGTATTGACATGAATGTAATTGGTGTGCTGCGTCAATGCCAACATCTTCAACGCACTGGGTATCACATTGCAAACGTTCTGCAGGACTGCAATATTCTTCTTATTTGTTTCAAAGAAAGTGGACGCAAATCCGCGTCTTTTGAGTTCTTGAGTGACTTCGTATTGCAATCGCTTGAGTGACTTGGTATTGCAATTGAGTGACTTCGTATTGCAAATTTTGAGTTCTTGAGTGACTTCGTATTGCAAGACGTACGGCAATCGGAGACTCTTGGTGGTTTTTGGGCCAAATTTTGACCGTGACTCAGCGAAAGATGGCGCATGGGCCATCAACAGCAGGCTGAAACTTTTTCTGTCCGAGGGCCACATAAACTATTATACAACAATTCGACGACCGGACATCCTTAGGTAATGCGACTGTTTCGGGATATGTTACACTCCACAAAATGAACAAAATTTTCGGAAATATATTATTTTTTCACTACTGACTAACTTTGCCTTTGTAGCCGGATGAAAAAGCTTCGCGGGACGAAGTTTGGAAAGCATGCGCTGGAGAGTCACTCAAAGAGTCAGGAGAAGCGGGTGTTCCTCAACTTTCTTTTTTAAAAAAGTTGATTTATTCCATTTCTAATTGAATGCAGAGACTATTTGCTTCTTTTGATTTTTCTGTTAGCTCTCTAGCAATATCAATTGTCTAGTTATAGTTTGAAGCAACTCGAGCCACTACGCTTGATTTCGCGGTCATCAACTCTGTGTAACTTCAACAAAAGTACTTTTTCAGAAGATTTGAAAAGCTTCACGAGGATCATTTTGCGACATGTGCTCGAGTCGACAAGATATATGTTGCACCCCAAAAATCACCTCACGTTAACTTTGATGAGATATGAATAGTAAAACTCAGCAAAAATGCCGCTGCTAAGCGTGACTTTTATTGCCAGGGCCGAATGTCCACGTTGGCATTAACTTACTAGTACTGCTTGGTTCTGCGGGCGTCGTAGTTGATGAAGTTGAGTAGTCTACAGTTGCTAGAGTTGAATCTGTGCTTGTGTTGGGCGGAAGCGACGAGGTCGAGGATGAAGTCGACGTTGAAGAATCTGGGCCTGTTTATTGGCAATTCCGTTAAACTTCAAACTTTATCAAGTGCGATTCGCAAACTTTATGGTAAATGATAACAATGGGATTCATTTAATTGAAACGTCAAGTAATATTTATTAGTCATCAAAACAAAAACTTTCTTTTCATACGATTTTTCTTCAGGCTGAGCGGTTTTCAATTCAGTTTGCGCCGTCAATTGCTGCATACACGTTTCGCTTCACTTATCGTACTGTTTTTGCCGTTTTTGTGTCTGCTGTTTTGTGCTTGCTCATATACCGTGGTTTTTTTTGCGTGTCAGTTCTCGCGAAACTATCCACGCCAATTTTTCCGTGGGGGGGCATTCTTATATAGTGGATATAACTTTTCGCATTACGACT
>JGI24159J19872_10005727_pt1 | contig 16096 bp, 8 predicted proteins | sample Ectturendosymbi4_FD_19872 | JGI IMG/M metagenome (IMG submission 19872) | reverse complement strand
ATACAATATAGAGTTGTATTCATGTATCGCTTCTGAATCACGAAAATTTTTCAAACGAGTATTTTATTTGAAATAAATAAATTTCATCACGGGGGGCTCCCTTGAAGCGGGGGGCCCGGGGCAATTGCCCCCGTTGCCCCCCCCTTAATCCGGCCCTGGCAATATGCAGTCAATTCTTCATCTGCAGTTTGTCGTCGATGAAGACCACGTGCCAACTACTGGCAAAGGTATTTTGTTACAGTCGGCTGATTTTAAATTCCTTGGTCAGAAAGCAAATTTCCCGGCGGTGTTAACGCAGGCCTGCTCTCGTAGCAAGCAGGGATACCAAGAACTCCTAAATATCCCTGGCAGCAAATGCTTCACACAATTACCGAAGTGTTACGAGCGGCAACGCTTTGTTGAATTCATCCACAACTTTGCGTTAGTTTGAGTTATGCGATGTCGGTAATACGTAAAAGCGGAAGGACAAACTAGTGCAAACGCACTGCCTTCACAGAGAACAAAACGTATATTTTATGATAGTTTTTTGAAATTTCACTGAAATGCAAGTGACCAACTAGCGATAATCGCTTACATTGCACTTGCTTTTCGGACAGACGGACAGGTTGACAAAACTGGCCAAGGGTGCAGCCCAGGGAGGAAATTATGATGATATGGTTATTTTTACCGTTCTTGCTATATTGCAGCGGTAAACCTCACGCTATAGTGCTAACAGGAGAAAGATCTCAAGCTATAGTGTGGTAGACCTCATGCTATAGTAGCACCTTGAAACGTTCAGTTGGCACGCAGTTAGCTAAAGGTTGCCGACCCCTGGTGTAGCCATATCACAGCAATGCACACTAGTTACTAGATGAACATTTAAAGTCTAAACTTTGCAACGGTTTTACGAGGATGCCGATAACTTCCAAATTGTCTGCAACAGTGCTGCAAACATTCGAATGTATGACAGGTCTTCACGAACTGAGGAGCCTTAGTGAATTGCTAATTGGCACGGTACAGTTCTTTTTGATCACCGTGTTGTTTTTCACAGTGCTTGCCATCCAACAGTGCGCTGCATACAAAGCTCGTGAAAAGCACCAGGTGATTCCCCCGCGGTGGTGAAATGTCGCTTGGGATACACAACAATCGTTCTGGTTGGCAACGTGAGCTTCTATCATTTGGTCTCCACAGCTCCACTAACAACACTGCTAAGAGTTCGTATAAATACGAGCAGAGGTTTGATGAAGTTACAGCTCTTTGGAATTTAAAGTCTGTGTGACTAAGAAACGTTGCTGCTGTGCGACAAAAGTTACAACTTCTCAATTTACGGATTTTGTAGCTCGTATCGTCCTTGACAATATAGCAAAATATTACCAACTTTTCAAATGGTTCTGTTTTCATAACTGAAAAGCGTTTTTGCTTAGAAAAACTGACTCCGCAAATCCGAAATGTAGAAAGCGCACGACGGCGTCGTAAACCACTGTCGTATTCTTGCCCATTTGATGCACTGCTCAATAAATTGCTTTACCGTGAGCTGTTAGCTACTTTGATGAAGGTGAATATACAATTTATCGATCTTTACGTTAACTGTATTTTATCTCTTAGTTGAATAAATCCAAGACGGTCTTAACCACCTGATGCTTTACCTTATTTTCCTCGCCTGGAGGGAAAGTGCCTCGCTTGGTGGGAAACCGCAGCGCTTCACCAATGACTGACTTTTGGGCGTGTGCTGTGAGAATTGCTTCTCTAATTCACGCTTTGTGTCCAGAACCAGTTCACATGCAGTAAATAAATACCACGTTAAGTGACACTTCAAATATTTACAAACCTCTGTGGGAAATAGAAAAAATGAAATTTGTTGACATGTTTTAATTATGAAACGTTCATTCCAACAGCGCTGGCAACCGTAATTTGGATAAAACTGGTCGCTTGGTTGATTTGTTGTTTGGTGTTCTCGACATTTTCGATTAGAAAAATATCTTGTTGTTTAGAAACGAAATTTTGATAGAAAAACATCGAAAGTACCGCAAATATAAAATATGCCAGCATTTGTGGTCCGAATTGGTCTGATCGTTTGATCCTTGCGCAAAGCAAATTATCTGCGCTGTCGTTATGCATTTCCGAGTTTTTTTATTTGCAAAAGTAAAAAAAAGATTTAAACAGTTTTGGTCCTTCCCGATGGCTTTAATTTTCGGAAATATATTGGACCAATCATTTTGGATTTCTCTGCTTTAGTGAGAACATCTACGACTCTTATAAGAAAATATTCATGCAAAACAAAGGTTTCCTACAAAATCAAACTAACCTCATCGTGTTTTGTCGCAGAAAATAAATTTGTAAAGTTCAAGTACGCACATCCGTTGTTATCTACTAGAAAAGTGTTAACGCGGTAAAGAGGTATGGTAAAATTCGTGAGATTACTTATTTATTTTACTTTGCAGCATAAATCTTTTTATGGCTCACAGCAGTTCTTGCCGCTCACCATGGCATGCAGGTAATATGCATGGTTCAGTCACGGGATCTATGCAAAGAATCAATGAAGCAACGTAAGATTGCTTCGAATTCTTCTAATGAAGGCAAGGAAGACTCAGGAATGTCTGAAATTATAAATTAATAATTATAACGGAGGTTGAGCGATTGATTTGTTAAATTTGGTGTTTGCTTCAAGCAACACAATTTATATGTTCAAAAATTTACAAGCGCAATCGTCAGAAGTCTTGTCGTCATGACATATGTACATTTATGTAATGAATGCAAGTTATAAGCAACAGCAGAATGTAATTTCGTTTGAGGTTGCTATTCTTAGGTTATTACCAGCTTCTATTCATTCTCCATAACAGCGTTTTTAGCCTGGAGATTGTGACCTCTGTGGGATCAGGACCCTTTTGGAGAAGTCACAAGACGTGATTTTGTAAAACAAACAGTTATCAAACAACTTGTTCTATTTGGCATATCCGGGTCAAATCAAGCTCGCCTAAATCGGCGACTGCTTTGCTAGAGTATTTACTGACATGAGGCAATGTTTGGGAATAGCTAGTCTGCTGTCCACAATTTAATTATTGTACATGAAACGGCCATGGCTTAATTTAAGCAGATCAAACTAAACAAGTTACAAGGCTACTCCAAAAAAACGTAGAGGGTACTCAAAATAGATAGATGTACTGAAAAAGAACTCACAATTTTGTTGCACATTTGCCATTAACAGACCTCAATGAACGTTATGCACAATTTTGAGATTTACATTCGAGCACAAAACAATCTGAAAATTAATCTAAATTCTAATTGATTTCTGGAGATTGCAAATTAGATTGGCTACAAATCAATTCTTATTTGTGGTACGTCTGCTAACATAGTATATCTAGTGAACACATTGATTTTCCAAGTCCAACTAATTTCAGTTTTAGATATGAGCAGTTTAGAATTAACATTTCGCAACTAAATTCTTAAATGCTTGAAAACTCTTGTTCCATTTCCAGAGAAGTGGACACGTCCCAGATGCGTCGTTGAGTCTTTCCAGGTCTTTTATGAGTCGTTAGAATTGTTAGAGCCTGAAATAGCAAATTAACTCTGAGGCATGATTCTTTCGCAGTTTTGATAGAGGTTTTTCACACACACAGCCTGTTATGTTATGAACCAGGTTCCGAAGATCTACTTGGCCAGGTTTAACGCTTTGGAACATGTAAAACTTCCTTTGAATACCCAGGTGTTTTTCTGCAGGTGCAGATTGTTCGTCGCATCGTCAAGATACCAAGCTTCAGGACCTCATTGGAAAAATGGTATTTGAAAGTTAAGCTTAGACGTAACGATTGAACTGCCTACACCACTACTAAAAAGAATTTGTCAGAAAGAGCTTGCATCCATCTAATGTTCAATATTAATGAAATGCTTTTGCTGCATTTTTTTCTTAACAGCAACAGTCGCTAACGAGATGGTGTTTTTGACTTTGTCAAACTGTTGGTGTAAACTTGCGGTATTAACAAAGTACCTACTGCAGAAAATATTGCACATGTCGTATTTCCACACTCTTAAAGTGCTGACTTTTGATATTTTCACATCAGTATCTACAATTATTAGCGTTCGCGCAAATGGCAAATGTGCCTGAATCTGTCTTTTCCGCGCTGTCCTCTGCAATGACGTCCAGGGAACGATCCAATGTGCTTTTTCATCGCCCGAGAAACAGATCTCCCAACAGAGATGGTAAATACTGGAAGTAGATTTTTGAGGGGCGTATGAAACAAGACATTTTTGTTGAAAATGTAGCGAGAAACGGTTTGGAATTGTTTAAAGCAACACATGCTATTTTTATTTTTTACACTGTCATCTCATTTTTCATGATTTGTTCATATGTTCAACACTATTTCCAAAGATCTTTATTCCATTTTGGAAGCGTTTTCAATTTAAGCACATTACAAATCGTCAAAGGTATTCTTGGAAATAATGTTTAGCACTAACAGCTTGTCATTTCATTGGTTCTAGTAATAAAGCTCTGCAGAACTTGATGTTGTTAAACGAAACAATTGAATAAGTGATTATTCCTACAAACCGCTTTCTGTTGTTAAAGTCTATATGTCAAGTTTATAGAAAACATGCACAGAAGTTACGAACCAAGTAAGAATTTTAATTGCTCCACACGTTGGTGTAATTCCTTTATTATTCAAACCGTTTGTTTTTCAGATGGTCTTCTCAGTCCAATTAAAAAATTGTCCACTTCCTCTACATTTTCTACTACTGTCTAACAGCGAAACGCTTTGCTTGTGGAGTGTGGGAATCCTTCGCCAGTGTGTATCAGTTTGGGCGTAGAGGGGAACTTGATGTTGTCCTAAATTTCAAATACAAATGTGAGGCAGAAAATAATTTAAAAAATACCTACACTTCTTTTGCCGACCTCGAAAAAGCATACGACCCGGTCCCTCCGCAGAAGCTTTGAGGAGTGATGCAGAGTATACAGTGTTGACGGCTATCCGTTACTGGACGTCAAGTCATTGTACAAGTTTGCGTCCTTGTCGACGGAGTTAAATTAGAGCATTTCACCGTGGGCGTGGGACTCTAACAAGGTTGTGTGTTGTCACTATTCCTTATCGTAGTCTATACGAATGGGATAGACAGTCACAGCAGGGTCAACGAGGCTGTCACTGCTGGAAGCTGCAGGATCAAACTTTCATTTTTTTCGAAAGATTTTGTACTGCATTCATCCTCTAAACAGGGTCTTCAGCATGCAATTTATCGGTTTTCTGTTGCATGAAATCAAGCAGGATTAACATAAGAAAGACCGAGGTATAAGGTTTCTCCAGAAACCCAATCCAGTACACGCTACAAGTGAGCAGCAGTGCACAGTAGCAGGTGGAGAAGGTCAAGTCCTTTGTGGGGATACTCACAAATGACTAAAGGCAGAACAAGGAGACCGATACACGGATCGGTAAAACAAATGCAGTTTTATGTGAACTTCGTCGCTTTGTGGTCGAAACGCGTGAACTTTCTAATACCGCAAAATTTTCAGTTTTACTTTCATCTTTGTTTCGATCCTCACCGGAGCCGTTCACGAGCTAATAAAGATAAAGGGATTGGTGAAATTACTGCGGGCGCACAACGTGCTACGGCATTAAATAAATCAAACGTTTGTCCTTTGAAACTAGCTTGAATGTTGCTATCCAGTAGAAAACGTCACATACAACGAATGAAACGGTGTGCGGCACTCAGCTGAGCAACGTATTTTGTTCTCCCTGTTTTGAAGTCTCAGATTAATTGCATGGACATGGTATTAAATAATTTTTGCCAAGGAATTCATGCATGTAAAATATGGAGGACTGAAAAAACTGAGAAGTTGCAGCTTGAAATCAGGATTCTTTTGTGGACTATTTCGGAAGAATCTAGATAATCTTTTTCCTACAAATCATAACTATTTTCTCGGCTATCAATACAATTTGTATTGTACATCATCAATTTTATGTGTTAGTTTGTAAAATTGAATGTCATGGCTTTCGGTGGGTTTTCACATATAATTTTGCGCCACAGGTTCTGCATTTACAGGATATTCGACAGTTTATTGTTTTTCTAAACTGTTTTCATAAACAAAAACTGGTTAAATGAGAAACTCAATGCCAAATCTTTAAATTGTGGCTGGCTTGTATTTTTAAAAAGCTGGTATTGCTTTATTACACTTTGAGAGCCGGCACTGCAAAACAGGCAAGGATTCAGCTATTGGTCAAATAGCACTTTCAAAGGCTGATTGAGTTCTTCATCCACGGAAGGTAACCAGTCTAAGTATGAGCACCCGATAGGAAAGTGGGCATTTTTTCCCACTCTGGCAGCCCTTTGCAGCTGAACCTACCCCCAAATTGTTGGTTACGCCTCTCCCATAGGACTCGTTGGGGATGTGAAGTGCAGTCTACTGATGACTGGGCAATTTACTGATTCTAACCCTTAACCGGGCTATTGTTTCAGAGTTTCATAAATCGATCATCCTCCTGGTTGGTGATTCTGCCGCACGCACACGCACATGCTGTTAGTCGATTTATTTATATTCTTACATGCGAAACTGTTTGATCCCAGCTTAAGGAAAGATTATTATGTAAGAAAACGAGAGGGAAATTTATACAAAAATGTTTTTAGTGGTGTTTTCTACATTTCGACTCCTGGTTTAGGTGAAATATCATAATGCTCAGTGAATTTGCAAACAAACAAATAAAAGCGACATAGCGTGTTGTTAACGTCTAAGATATTTGATTTCCTTAATGAGTTCCTACAACGGAATATTACTGTACATAATGTGTGATATCTATAACCAGGTTGTTGGAGAACCCAACAAGTAAATCTTCACATATAACCACGTCATTATAACAAAAAGTTAGTTATTCCCGTGATTTGCATTTGCGAAGTAAACAATGTTTGGACAAGTCAAATTGTACTATGTAAAAAAACATTTTTGTAGATGTTTTTACATCCAAAACTTTTCCACTAAACCGAAATCATATTAAAATATTTTTCTTTCATGCCTAGTCCCTGACGGAATATGATACAGTTTCCCGTAACTGAAGACTCTTACAAAATAATTATACGTTTTTCCTGGAAACTTCTAGTGAGATGCTTGGGCAAAATTTGGATACACTGCACCATTTTTCTTTTTTCAGATACAAGGTTGATTGGAATCTTAAACAGTGCTGTTCAACTTTTTTCTAAAGACTTTTTCGATTTTATCTGGTCTGCTGTTAACGACTTTTCATTCCAAACACAATATAAAGATTCAGAAGAAAGTATCTTGGCGATTATTTTGTCCTGAATTCCAAATTTCATTGCAACTGGAAAAAGTGTTTGTTACTTCTCAAGTGCAACGAGAAAAACCACGGCAAGCAGCGTGGATCGTTTTGGGTTGGACACGTCAGCTAATTCTCACACAAGTCTGTGTTATTCTGCAAAGAATTCAGTTTTCCATTGTCCCCAAAGCACAATCGGCTGTGCGAATGAACAGACTGTCATAATCGAGGTGCACGCTCCGTTATTGATAAGGAAAATGTTGCAAGTTTCAGACAGATACACCTTGAGGTGTGCAGTGCGGGTCTTGGTTTGCAATCTTGTTGAAGTGACGGAGGTCAAAGACGAGTTAAAAGAATTGCGTGAGGAACGTGGGGATATTTTTGATGAAAAAGCGAGAACCACAAGGTACAACCAAGCTCTTGCTGAAGAACATTTCTTAAAAGTGGTGGATGCATTTCGTTCTAGGTCATTAACTCAAAATAATGTAACAAAAACAGGTCTGCTGCTTGTTCTGGAAGAAAGGTGTATGGAAGATGAAGAATTTAAAACGATGAGCAATCTTTTTGCAAAAATAAGAAAACACAGCTTAAATACGTTTTTACGTAATTCTGAACGGCATTTATCTTCTTGCGTTGCAAAAATCAATTTAGATAGAACAAACAACCATAACGAACTATATTCGTATTTTCAATTAAAAGAAAGTCAATCAACAAAACAAAGCTGTGACGAAGTGAATGACTCTGAAAATCTATTTGAAATCTTTCGTGTTAAGTTTACATGCATGCAGTTTCACGATATCTTTTCTCATATCTACCTTGATTACGAAACGTTACCAAGAAAATCGTTGCGAACTGACTTATATGGAGCTGCTGTTGCTGCTCAACGAATAGATGAAGAAAGGATTCTCAAAAACTTTGCTGAAACACCTGCAAGTTCACACAGCGAAGGCAGTTTTGGAAAATTAATGAAACATTCAGAAGTTCTTTCAGACCTTCAAGTTTCTTTAAAAAGAGATTCTGAACAAGGAAAACAATTTAAAATTTCAAAAAGTCATCTAACCTTAATCGGGGAACTTTACATTCTTGTGGCTCTGTTGCTTTTCCGTTGCATCACGTTTGTCAACAGTGTTCTGCTTAAAAGATGCTACTCAGGCCGGTTTTCAAGCGAAAACACTTCTTTGCGGGGATCAACTGCTGAGAAGATTGGTTGTGTGAGAGCATTTCTTTACGAAGAAGAAAACACTGAAAAAAACTATGCTCCTCCTCGGAACTGTAAGGATGAAACCATACGCTTTTGAAATAGACCTGAATCTTTCTGACCGCATAATTCTGCAAAATTTTGTTTTGGTGCTAGCAACAGATAATATCATAGCAGTAACCAATTGTCTTCTCTGTCCCGATTATGTTCACGCGTGCAGCAGTTTCTGATAGTCGTCCAACTGCAGCACAATTTTGATTTGCAGATGACCTATGTCGGGAGAGTTACAGAATGTCTTCCTTCCAAAGCTTTCCTCCCTCAATACCCATCGACGCCCGTCAATTTGCAGCGGCTGGATTCTATCACACCGGCAGATTTGACGAGGTTCAATGCTTTGCTTGCAGAAATACTTTGAGGAACCTCCCGTTGCGAACAGATCCTTTTTTGTTGAGCATGCACAAGTAAGTATAGTGTTTGCCTCACGCATAAATTTAATCAAATATCCAAAAAGATTGGCGAGGAATGAGATCATACATTGTTGCAAAATAATCTCCAAGGTCCTGATTGATTTAACTCATGCGCGTTTAAGTGAGTACTCGCGGTCATGAGTATGTTATAGAAGAAAAAGTGTTACTTTAAGTCTGAAGCATATCGTATGTGCTTTAGAATTTTATAGAGTGAATCCAAACTTTGGCAAGATTTTTTCAAATTTTGAAGTACTACGTGACGGTTGTGTTCTGACCAATAAATTCGAAACGAAAATGATAGGAAACTTCTAGTTGTTAGCAAGAAAACTCTATCTGCAAAAATCAGGCATTTGTCGCAAATGTATTTTCCCAAGAAAAGGAAGTGTTTTGGGCATATCCGCTCTCTATCGCATAAGGTCAATGACACGTCCACTCAGTGTTGACATTTTAGCTGATTTTCTTGTAAATCTAGTATGGCTTTCTCACTGTTGATGTAAAATTTTCAATCCAACAGTTAGTTGGCTTTATAGTAGGATTTTAAGACCCACTTGGCAGGTTTAGCAAGTAGCAAATTCCTGACAAAAAAGTACAGTACTGTGTCAAAAATTTTTGAAGTTGAAACGTTTTACACTTTCCTTATCAAAGAATACTTTATCTTATTTATGACGCTTTCAATCGGCTAACACCACCAGGACCAGGCACAACGAGCTACCTTCAATCATTTGGAATTTTTATTATGACGCCGCGAAGCTGCATCAAGCAGCAGTTGCGTCATATTGACAAGTAGCTAGATCGCTTGATGAAGCAAAATGATTTGCTTCCGTGAGTAGTGAGCTGGTTAAAGTTAAAAGACTACATTGGTAGAATATGTTGTACCCCACGATACTTATGTTTCCAAGTGGTTCAGTTATGCTCGTAAGTAGTAACGTTTGGTAAAATACTCTCTGGTATACCAAAACAATGTTGTCACACGATTCGACGTGTACGTTTGCAAGATTCAAAATGTTGACTCGGTACTTAATTTATCTTGCTGATTAAAAAAAAGCCTAATTGCAGTTTGCAATACCTTAACCATAGCGAAACATTGTGAAGTCAGGTCATGCTAAGTAAATGGCACCCATTTGAGGGTAAAGAACGTTTTGCGTACTCCCAAATGAAAATAACACAGAGTTTTGTGTTCGAAGACCAGACATAGAAAGTTGTTTGGTTGATGCTTGACTCAGTTTATTCATTGCTGGGATTTGTTCTGCAAACACATGCCACCATTTGAAAGAGATTGTCAAAAATGTCTGTTATACACAAAAGGAAGTAAGCTGCAGTTACGTTGTTTAAAATGAAAACCGAAAGAAAATTGTAGGTCAAAAAGTGTGCTGACCAAGACCGATATTTTCTACCCTTGTCCATTCATAGTGAGTGCAAGACAAAATATTGATATTTAGCTTCACATGTTTATTTTAATCACCTTAAAATTAGTAGAAATTTTGGCAGAATTTCACTACTTTCAGCAGATATTAGCTGGAAATGTGTGACAAGATTTTTAGCAGAATCTAGCAGTTTTTTGTGACACTATTTAGCATGTTTAAGTACATGAAATTTGGCAGTGAGCTTTAAACAACCAATAGAAACTGTCTTGGATACACAAAACATTGCTTGTGGTGCTCTGTACGCGTTATCCAAGGCACAACTGTGAAATAGTTGATTAGCTTCATTTACCCGATAAAACGTTTTGAAATCTGATTTATTGGTTCAACTCCACATCTTCAATTACCTTTAAAACACTTGTTCTAATTTTTTCCCAGCTTACAACTTAACTGTGCTGTTAGATAACATTTTTATTCTTTAGAAAGCAAAATGTTTCTCTTTTTCGAGTATCATCCAGGTATTGACAACAGAAAAGTGCATCCGTAAGAGAAGCATCGAACTTTCAATAAAGTAGAAAGTAGTAATGTATATGACAACATATATCAACTCAACTCTTCCATGGTATTTGTCAATTCGTTTGAAACTGTTTTATGTTCTACCACCATACAGAGGTCATTACAATAACATTTTATTCATGATTTTCGATCAGTCACAGCTAAACATAACATATCTAATAACACAAAAAGATGCATTATTTCTCCTTACAATTGCCGGAAGAATCAGGTACAACGGAGCTTTTTTCTGTGTCAGTGGCCTTNAGAAAGAACATTTGTTCATTCTTGATAAAATTGTCTGATTCGCTACCTCTTCTAGAATACTATCGCTCGATTTTTGTCACGTTAATACTAACGTCGGGTGTTCCAGACCCGGTTTTCAAAAATAAAATAAAATACTTTCCTTCAACTGCAGTTTGTCACAAAAACTACACTGCAAATAGAAGTCTCACTGAGCAGTTTGAGCACTAACAAAGTTAACTCTAATATCATACGATTTTTGATAAAAAGTAAGTATACCAAACATAGCGAAAGTGTCATATATGTCTGAACTGAATTACTCATAAAAAAAATCGTGGGTGTGAAGAACATCTCCGTTTGTATACCGCTAACAAGACCGTAGAAACATGCGCTGAATGAGTTTCAGCTTTTTACAGGCACCTGGCGCAAAACCCCTCTAACCATACCGTCGGGTCAGCGTGATTACGTCACCTCACACTAACGTCGCGTCTGCTGGTCCGAAACCACTATCTTTGCAAAATCGAAAAGAGCGAGGACAACAGCACGCGCACCTATTTATAGGGTGCACAAAAAAGAAGCTACTGAGGCGTGGAGAGCGCTCCGACGCGTGCTTACGTAGTTTCACTTGGTGAACTCATTTGACCAGGGTCTACCATACCCACGATAGTATTCCAGGGCTTGAACGATACTATTCAAAACAGCTGCTCTTCGTTACAAGTTGAAACAGCAATTGACGCATCTGTCAACTTGAATATCTAGCGTTGTGTTAAACTTAACCAAAGTAATAAAGACTACTTTGTGAGGGTTCAATTCTGAAATAAAAATAATGAAAATCCTTTTGTTTGCATCCCAGACATTTCTGTCACGGATAGATAACTTGAGACAACATGTGCTCTTAAACATATCATGTTAATGCATGTTTTTACTTTTCGATTTTTCCTGATTGACAGAAAATGTTCGGAGACCTTGTGACTGCTCAGTGATCAAGTCAAACAATTATCTTTGTAGATGTAGTTGAGAAGAACTTGACCTTACAGTTAAAATTGCGGACAAAGATATTCAACTTCATAACTTTTTTCCTTTTTCAGACCTGACTGCCGTTTCGCTCGTGGTGAACACGACTGCGGTAATATCAGACTGGAGCAGTTTGGTTCAGGTGGTCACTTGAACAATCCAGTTTGGGTATGTGGAAATTTTCTACTGGCACAAATTTTTTTTGGAAAAGTAGAGATGTTAACATTTTGTTGTGTTAGGAATACTTGGGTTATTTGCAAAATTTCTTATCGGCCAATGCAAAATTAAAATATTCTTAATGAATAAGGCTAGTGTCAAAACGCAAGCAGAAATTTTAGACTTTTTGTATGAGTAAAGCCAAATTCATTTTACCCTTCTTGGCGATTAACGTGGAAAAAATGACCCTGGTATTCTATACTCTCTCTTTTGTTTTCAATTAGAAAGTTTGAATCTACAGTAACTTCGAATTATTGCATGTATAGTCCCACAACTTTCTCTCGCACCCAAAGGTCTTGAAAAACAATATAAGCGTCTTTTTATATTCGACCTCCAAAAATACGAAAAACGTGGTTGTTGCTAAGTAAAGTTGATCAATCATTGAGAAGCTAAGGGTATGACTTGCGGGATAGTGTCGTTTAGTTCAGCGAGAATCGCTCCACGCAGTTGGTTTGATCAGCTCACGATTAGTAATTTCCTTGTAGAGTTGGATTCTCTGAGAACACAAATCGAGTCTCAAGTGTTTGTTCGATTTTGCATGAATTGTACTTAAAAACTTACCAAAGTCTTTAAAAATCTCCGACCCAAGTCAGGTCAACTATTTTCAAGATCTCAACTTCGTGAAGTATCTCGAGTCACGAGTGGAACTAGAAGAGTTAAATATAGCTTCACATACCTTTGGTGATTTTGGGTAAATATTTCTAAAACAGAAACATGACAATGCCGTCTACGGACGAATTAATTGTTGTTATGTGATGTTTTATAATCATAATATAGAATTCCTTGAGTTCGATACTGAAACATAGAAAAAAATTTAGGAAAAGCACATTGGTAAATCAAGAAAACCTGCAACTTACGTGTGAGGTTGCAAAAGCAGTTTGAAAACAAATCAAGTTACAACCTTTTTAAAATTAATTTGTCATAAAATTAAAGCCAAAACCACAAAATACAAATATTCCGTGTTTGTATTTTTTTTCTAAGCGTTTATTAAAACTTTCTAAACCCACTTTAAACTTTTGCTTGCACTGTAGGTGACAGAAAATACGAAGCGTATGAAAACATATCAACAGGAACACGGCTAGCACTTCTGAACGCATAGGTCACAAACAGAATGGAGTAGGCCACAAAAGTGACCGGTAGTCTGTTGTGCAGCGATTCACGTCATACACGCTTACGCTCACAACACGTGACTGACACTTCATTCTCAGTGACCGATTTGCGTTCTTTAAAGTATCTTCATTTAATACTATTGCCGCCGCATCCATATGCTTCAACGCTTCTGAGAAGAATCAAACGTTATGAGTGGTAATTTGCAACATATGAGCATCGACGACAATCAGAGGTGAAATACAATTGTTTGTCTGCTTTTTCCTTCGAATCATGGAATGTCAACACTTAATTGCAACTGCGTAAGAAACCAAGAGTTCTGCTTTTGTTCTTGGCTGCTGCATGTATCTGCTTGCTAAAAATGCAGTACGAACTTGTTGCTAATAGTTTAGGTTTTCTGGTTACATTATGTGTTTCCCATTTTCGACGTGGAAAATTTGTGTTCGTGGCACTGGAGGCATCACTACCAAATAGATGAGAAACCATGATCACAACTTGTAACGATCCGAAATTGCTCTCCCTTGTTGCAAACACTGGGGAAACCGGTAAAAAAGTCATAGAAATTTACACGACCTATCAAAAATAGGACAAATTCCCTCAAATGGCTAGTGTGGCTCGTATACAATGTAGGAAATGATGTGGTTTGTGAGAACATTGTTCTTGGTCAGCAACATCAAGTTGTGCAATTCAACAACAAGAGAAAGTATCGATTGGGTGCATGACTATACACAACGTTCACTACTGTAGGAGGTACATCTCCTGATGCCAATCATTATACAGTCTTCGTTTCATGCCAATTCTCGTTTTATTCTGAATCACAACGGTATCTTTTATATTATTTTGTGAATAAATCAAACGTTTTGAAACCGTTTACATTTGCAGTTAATTCAGATAAAATTTTGCAGACACAGTCGCAACATCCTCGTCCAGCCGGTCAGCTTTTGCTTGGACTGTCTGCCACCAACGATAATGCATCCACTCGAATGCCTCCAGTAATTACGAGCAGCGCTTCATCGCAAGGAGTTTGTCTCACAAGTTCCTCTAAGTAATTTGTGTGTCAAAGCTTTTTCTGCTGTCATTAAAAAATTGCTCAAACAAACGTTTCGTTAAGAAAACGAAAAATGTAAAGAATTTTTAATATGTTACATAGCCTTTCAATAATTTTTAAAATATGCATTTTGTGACATCGGGCGAAGTTTGTCTTTTTGATATGTGTGTCATATTTACCTCATGCAGAACGATGCTTCTATAACAGTGGTTTTCAACATTTTTTGGCCCAAAGACCATTCAAAAAGACATCCATTGGACCACTTTGCTGTGCTGAAACCACATGAATACCTAGTCAACACTTTTCAGGAACGTTTTGCCAAAGTTTAAGGAACTCCCTGTGGACCATCGGTGGTTCACGTGGAACACGTTGAGAATTACTGGTCCATACGTTTGGTGACTTAAAACCGATTACAAAATGTTCTTAAGTTAATACATCACTATGTTGATTTTTCACATTTGCCATGCTAACACTGCATGAGTTTAATTGGATACAAGTATTGAGAGAATTAAAACGCCAGGTAAACAAAAAAATAATGAGACATTTATTAAGCACGATTAACGAATATGTGTTGGACAATGAAAATGTAGTTGTTTTCACGCAATAACACGAATCGACTTTTCTTTTCGAGTGCAGCTCCGCACCAGTGGGATATTACCAAGGATTGGACATAACACACTTTCAGACTGCAAGCTCAGCTCCATCTCCACCAACATACGATGTCCCAATTCATCGTCAACTTGCAACCATTCCAAACCCACAGCAGGCAAGACTAATTCGCACCTTGAACTTGTGCCGCGAAAGTGACCGGCTCCAGACATTTACCCCCGACTGGTCCAGCCAAAATGCTCCACCAGAAATAGACATGGCGGCAGCAGGTTGGTTTTACTTGGGTAACTTGGACCGGACTCAGTGCTTCAGTTGTGGAGGAGTTTTGAGGAATTGGCGAAGAATGGATAATCCGACTGCGGAACACATCACTCATTTTCCTCATTGTCCCATGGCACAAGGAAATGAAAATCGAAATATACCTGATCCATCACGACAGGCATGTGCTGTTATTTTGGGTGATGAAGGAAGAAAGCAAAACATTTAATCAAATGATAATGGCTCACCGGGTTTCAACTAATAGGTCTACAAGTTCGAATGTGGTTTTGGAGCATATGAAGCAAGCTTAGTATAGTTTTAAATTCAAAAATTTTCTTGTTTCAAGAAAATGATCTAAGGTTTTGCAGCAGCGAAAAAGAGATAAACTTGAGTTCCCAAAAGTACTCTATAGCAACCCCGATCTCTCTTATATCCATATCATTAATGCTTTCGAATAGAGGGTAATGGTACTATAGTCATTGGTTTTAACATGTTTTCCAGGAGCACAGAAAGGTATTTATACGTTGCTCTCAAATATACAATGCAAAGCAGATTGATTTAGCTCCAAGTTTAAGCAATATTTGTGCAACAGCATGTTCCCTTCAACACAAATGGCTTGAGTGATCAGCAAAGCACAGATCTTCGTCTCGTGTTCCCCTGCAACTTCCCTGCAACTCCTAGCATGAGGTCAGCAGATGAAAGAGTGCGAACCTTCAGTAACTGGCATTTCACCAGAGCCACCCCACAAATGTTGGCAGAAGCTGGTTTCTTTTCACTCGGTATGGTTTGCGCAA
>JGI24159J19872_10005726_pt1 | contig 16097 bp, 9 predicted proteins | sample Ectturendosymbi4_FD_19872 | JGI IMG/M metagenome (IMG submission 19872) | reverse complement strand
CTCCAACTCCCGACTCCAACTCCCGACTCCAACTCCCGACTCCAACTCCCGACTCCAACTCCCGACTCCAACTCCCGACTCCAACTCTGTAAGATAAAGGGAATGAAATTTGACTGTTAAAAGCAATGGAAATTGTGGTGCACAGTAAGAAATCTCAGTTTTAACAAAAGTTTCAAAAGACATTGTATCATTGCAACAGGAATTCCTTATTTAGGATTGTGATGGAAAAAATGATTCATTTGGACTTTCGGAGACCGAGTCGGACAAAAAAATCCGACTCCGACCCTCAGTGTTGTTTGGAATCCGACTCCACCCAAAACTCCGAATCCTTGCGACTCCAGCTACCGCAACCCTGTTTGCACATTAAAATTCCTATTAGGCGCCCCTTTGAAAGCAGAGTACTTACAATTGCAGTTGCTCTTGGAGGCCCATATGAAAGAAGAGCACTTACACACATTGCAGTTACTGTTGTGGGCTTCTTCAAAAGCAGAATACTTACGGATTGTAGCGGATGTTGGGGCCAGGCCCGCAACCAGAGAGGGGAGCAATCGGGCAATTGACCCCCCGAAATTTTTGAAAACGTATGTATTTGTTAGGTACACCAACAAGTCACATCATTTTGCCCCCCCCCCGAAAATATCAGTTGGCTGCAGCCCTGGTTGAGGCCCCTTTGAAAACAGAGCACTTACACATTACAGTCGCTGTCGAGGACCACTTTCAACGCAGAGTACCTAATTATGATGTACTTCAGAAAATGTACGAGCGGAGTATATGCTTTTCGCCATAAATAAGAAAAATTACCTGCGAAACACCTCGACGGCAGTCTCTAAAATTGGGGGCCTGTGGCAAGTGCCTCGCTTGCCTTCTTTTAAACACACCGCTGAGTACAGTATCTTATCAAAGATTGCCGCACATTGGAAGAACGTCGTTCAAATAAAATCCATGTATCCGTTGCTGTAAGGGCTAACCACGAGATACATGCCCTGAACCTTTTTGCGCAGGTTATGGCTCTCGTAACTAACTTTTTAGCCATAAGCCGTAAAACCGTTCACGGACGAGGAACAAGCAAATTGAATCCGGTTTCTCATGAACGTTCTATCAAAACGAATGCATGACTTTAACATCTTTCAACAGAATTTTTGATGTATTTTCTTTTAAACAAAAAAGTGGGTAATATATATCCACAATATATGCTAAAATTGGATAAAATTAAATTTTTGCGATTAGGTTGTTTGTTTGAATCAATTTGGGATATTTTTTCAAAATTTGGAAGTATGTTTCCCTGTGGGTTTTCTTTTCAATCGTTTTTTTTAACGTGAAAAGCTTGCCGTACAAATAACCACAACAATTACCCATCGAAATGATTCAGAAAAAAAATAATTTTTATCTTTTACGTTCACCCTTGGCGCAACACTCATCGCTATAGTCATGCTTCACAAAAGCTCTGCGGCAGCAAAGCAACAAGATTACTTTGAAAATGGGTTGTGATATACCTTCTAAAAAATTCATGTATACGGCTGAACATCTAATGTTCGATGAACTTAACCTGTCTTGCATTCTTTCGTCTTGGATTTTGGTGAGTAGGTTGCAGAAACTATAAACAATTTCTTTTATCATTTTTTTTTTCAAACAAACTTGGAAAGCTGGCGTACGGTATATGCATGAAGATTGCACGTATTTCACGATTATCAGATGGTTGCTTTTCTGAATTGAGAATAACGGAACCAAAATACAAAAAATAAAAACTCACAACACCCAATATATGGACGATTCACTCACCAAACGCAGAAAAAAAAACGGTTAGAATAAATTTTTTTCAAATGATGCCATCATTAATAAAAGAATCAATTTTTTTCTGGAAAGAAATCAATTTTTCAAGGTACATACGTTGAGCTGTACAGCCCGTTGAAAGTCGTCACTGCTGCATATGTTATCATCAAAAGACAAATAGAGAAACCTCTGAACGACCAAATGATATTCTCTCTTGTGAACAAACTTCCAAAATATTGGAAAGTAATTGTGAAACGTCTGAATGGAAATTAACTGGAAATAATGGAATCAACCACAAATCACACAAAAATTCTAAATGGACTTTGAAGGATCAAGCCTTTGATCTCAAACTGAATACCTTCTTTAAAAGCTTTCAACGTACCTGCTAAAACGCCAACATTAATAACTTCCTTTTATGTGTTATCGGCTAATCTTAATTTTTTATAACCAAATTGGTATGAATAATTCGTCTGCCGAAGTTAAATATCAACAAACTTCCTTTTCAATGCCATTTCCACAGTGGAGAAAACCATGCGACTTTGCTAGCAGTAAGCAGAACTATGCATGATGTCTCCGTAGCCTGCATTTCCCGTACATTGTTCACAGCTGAGTGAAACACATAGCATCTATCTTCACGATGATTGCGATGCAGCCACTCTAAGCAGCAATGTATCTGACTGTGGGCTGTGCGTCCAAAACCTTAGCAAAAGCGTTTTTATCTTACTTCAAACTGTCATTAATAGGAACCATCTCCTCCTCTTGTAAAATCACCTGCTTATTGTTTTAAAGAAATTACCTCAAGCAGCACATGCTGCCACAATGACATATATACTGGAAACAACTTTATGAAGGCTATAAAGTGAAATAAACTCTGAAACTAACCATTTTTCAGAATTACGAATGCGTGCATCGTTTGTCACTAATTCTTGCTAAAACCCTTGATTTCACTTATGTGTTACCAGGAAACCAGAATAATTTGCATACTTTTGAAATGCTTTGCCAGATGAAAAAAAATTTAATCAACCGGAAGCAGTTGCTCACTGCAATCTGTGAAAACAATTGAATTGATCAGAAAACAACATGCACCCAAAAGTGTCAGTTATGCATACCACCCACGATCACTTTCTTTGGCGTTAGATAGAACCCGCGATTTCCTTCTATGGTGTTAGAAATTCTTCCACAAGGACAAATTAACTTTATTTAAAAGATACTGGCGTTTTTCATCTAGGCGAATCATTGTCCTGCATCCTTTCAATGCTAAATCTATTTGTGAGGAAATAAGAAAGGGAAAGAAGATGTATCTAGTTTCATTTCAAACATATGGGTTATTGAAAACATATTGCCACAATCAAATGCAGTTTTGACAATGTTTATTATCTTCAGAATATCTTTGTGAGATTTGCAAAGGGTTTGAGTTGCAATACTTGCATTCCAGCTGTTCAAATAATTATTTACGAAAAATCTCCACTAGTTTTCCATTTTTCGATCCAAGCAGGTATTTTTTTTCCATCAAAAACAAATTTTTCTTTTTGAAAGTGAAATTCATCGATACTATTTCTGCCAACATTTTATATTTTTGCAAGCCAACAAAAGCAAATCACCCTGAATTTAGTTTGCAGAGCGAGTTTCACTCGCTCAGAAACAGAGATGCCTTGCTGGCAGTGACACACACCTAGTCACCTCAAGCCTGTATGTCAGCGCAGAACCGAAATGCGCATGTTTCACCCTGCACAGAGTGTAAGCTCATCTTCTTGCCATTATTGGATGAGAAATAATAGTGAAAAATGCTGCTTTTCTTTCGTGTCAAGCGTCTCAATATAAAACAACCTGCAAAATTCATTGCTTTATTTTTTATTCAACTGTTAGTTTATATGAAATATTACGCAAACCCGACGGGCAATGATTCGCATTTATCACAATTACGGACAAATGCGCAAAACGCCGTAAATACGCAATCGTTCTGATCTGAGAATTGTTGCGGCTCGCCCGCAGTCTGAAGCAATGCTTGCGTTTTCTGTATAGCAGAACACAAGAATCGTTTCGAAAACCGACACGTTAATGTACGTTCTGTTTGCCAAATGTGTCCAGCTGAATTCTGCAAAGACACTATTACAGGGAACGACAGCTGGTGTTGACACGAAGCCTGCGCCATTTCTTTTCATTTGCGTTTCCGTTTGTTCTGTACACGATCTGCGCAAGCTGCAACTGCTTCCTGAACCACAAGCCGGGCTATCTTTGTAAATTAACCTGAAGGATCGATTGTCTGAGAAAAACATTAACTTCAAATGAAAAAATTAGTCTACAGGCGTTACTTGAAAACCATCTATTGGAAAACGAGAAGTACATCAGAATGTTGCATACGCTTACCCCTCATAACATTGGAACTTTCCCACGAGTGGAGAACGTATGTTTTCTGGCTTTTGGTGAGAAACTGTTGCGCAACCAAGTTTCTTTTCACAAGAGAAAGCTTTCGGCGGTTTGAGAAATGCGTTTTCGCTGAAGCTTCAATTGCCGCGGAACGTGGTGTTGATAGTGACGAGAAAAGTGGCGAAAGCGCACAGCGAACAAAGAAAATATTCATTAGTTAATTGAGGGCAAATCAGGAAACGTGCGCCTATTGGTTGTTAGATTTTTGCTTGCATCTGGTTCTTTGATGTGAAGTGCGTACCATACTGTATACAAACTGTGGTTGAATTGCGGCCATTTCTTTCTCGAATCGGTGTCTTATACATTCATGATGGAAGCGTTGGTTTCATTGATTTGTAGAAGTATTGCATTCACTTCGTGTGAGACACGAAATAGAAATTTCAAATTCTCTGTTATACCTGTATTGTTTTGTCTCAGTGGCCATAAAGTTCTGTATTAAGTGAGAGTCTGTTTGAAACCAATTCAAAAACACTGTTTTTTCCAAACTTTATTTTCTCGCTTGCAATGTGCAAGATGTTGGTCAGCATTTCTCCAAAATCAAAGAAAAATGTTTAATGCCAAATTTATACTTACTGTAGTGTTGCGTGGTCAGATCAAATACACATTTCTAGGATCGAGCTTATCCTGTGCTTGCAGGTGAATTCCAGGAATGTTTGCATGCATCAATGTCAATTTTCGTGATGTCGGTAGCGAATTCCACTTTTTACTTTGTCAATAGCGAACGTTTTGTGAGTGAAAGCAGGTTGATCTGCGAAGCATTTGTACGGATCGCTGACTACAAATGCGTTTTTTGTCAAGTATGATATGGAATCGTACAATTGATATCGCCTGTCTTTTCAAAAATGTTTTTTCAAAAATGCTTCAAGCTTCATCTTCAACACAACAGTGTTTGGTATTGGTGAGAATCGTAAAGCAGCAATATAAGCCATGTATCAGCCCGTTACTTTTTGTGGAGTTTCCCCAAATCGAAACAATATATTTGCAAGCAAAACCGACTTACTTTTATTGTAGTGTTACACCAGCTGTTCTACAGAAAAAGCGCATTTCTTGATTTCTTAGGGCAATTATTAAAAGGATAAAAAATTTCTCCTATCTTGAAAAATTCAACAGTTTTCTATCACAACAAATGAGGCCATGATTACCGTTTTCAATCACATCCCTGTCTACGAAATATTTGTGATTTTGTTTCAATGACAAAGAATTGTTTTGGTATCTTTCAATCTTCTGAGAAATAAGAATTGTCCCAATTAATTGTCTAATGAAGCTATTTACATTTAGCAGAAAGTTTCGGAAGTACCACTACTTACTTGTACAAGGCAAAAATGAAAGTTGCAGATGCATTACTGTCCTTGAAAAAAGACTCAAATTTGTGTTGAATGTTTGTGTTTTGTGTCATCAAACTTTGCAACCAAAGAATGGAGATCGGGAATGACCAACGAAAAGCAGAATGCATAAGCGCCTCCTCACAGCAACTGATTACGTCGTGCTTCTGCCCATGCTCTATCAAATAACATAATAAAGCTGAAGAATAAGTTTCTACAAACCATTAAGTGTTTCCCCATTAGCTAATCAACAGAAAAACGCGGACCACTGCAGTTTTTCTATCAGTGGCATATGGCGGTCATTGTTACTGGGTTTGAGTTGTTTGTGACGTCATACTGAGATGTTAAATTCACCTTTCCAAGCCAAGGTTATGGTAAAGTTTACTGACACAATGCGTACCATTATACACNNACTCTCCTTTNTCCTTGTTGTATAACATAATGTCATTGTGATGACTTCAAACTATCAGCGCTCCAACTTAGGAAGCAGGAAAAAAATCCAATCAACGCTGCAACCGAATAGGAATCAATCAGTCTNCAAGTTAAACTGCAATAATATCAGGCTGAATGTTAAAATCGTGGAGTAAAACACACTCAACCCTACNACAGGGCAGTTNACAACTGCAGAAACAGTCTACACGAATGTCTGCTGCAATACGAGCAGTTGAACCCAGGTGTGCGTCTGGAATAGCGCAGAGCCCGGGATGCCAGATCGAAACAAGGGAGCAAAATACACTCAGCCCTAGAACAGCGCAGGTCACAACTGGAAAAGCAGTCTGCGGCTCTACGCGAATGTATTGACGATTGCAAGATTCTAGCTCCGCAAGTGTGCGCCTGGAATGGGCGCGGAGGTTGCTAAATCGAAATAAACAAGAGAATAATATTCACTCAGCCCTGGAGGAGCGCAGCCCACAACTGCAAAAACAGTCTGTGCGAATATCTCTTCGAATATGAGCAGTGGGGTACATAAGGTGTGCGCCTTTAATGGCGACTTATTTTGGAAACAACTTATCGTTTCCTTTTACCTGTCCAACCAAGCAAGATCGAATCACTTACAAGAATGTGGCTGCACGATATATCTGTTAAAATTTAGTGCGTTTTTTGCTTATCATCACATGATGCTTGTGACTGTACTGTCAAATTTGGTCATGCAGATGAGGGGCTTTTTATGACATTTCTAAAATTGCGCCTTTGCCACTTTTTCCTTCTGGTAAAAAGGCTGAACCTCTGTCTGAAAGAAACGGAGGTTGATGTGAAATTTTTAAATTGCAAGACTTTGTTAAAACAGGAGAAAACAACGGTGCCTGAAATATTTAAGAGAATATTCATGTCAGATATGAGCTACGGAATGACTTGGCGTGACGAAAAGCTTCCGCAGATTTTTCTCCTGTTCTCTCTAGGTTATGAAACGAGTGTTTGTGTATGCAATGTTCACAAAAAAATTACAATAACAAAATTCTTATCTCGCAAATTTATCCATTATGTTGCACTGCTTTGAGATAAGCCACTGAAAACATAACTTTAAGGTCAAAGCCTACTCCGTTGAAACTTTTGTAACTTGATTATTTATGAAAAATATATGTTTACGTTTCCTGCCCGATTCTCACCTAAAAACTAGGTTTCTTTTCATAAATGTCCATTGTTTGAACAGCTTTAAGATGACATACTAATAGGTTGAGGTAAATTGCCTTTCCCTCAAAATATCTGGAGTATGCACAACATTGTCAACAGTTCAACACTTAGTGTGTAAGAGTACAGAAAGGCAACTTTGACATTAGCAGAAAATGTGTCACAAACGTTAAAACATGCACCCAGTTTTCAGTTTATCAGGGACAGATCTAAAAATCTGATATCTTAGCTTGTACCTACATTGCATATCTTATCATAAGAACTGCAAATGTTAATCAGATTTCTCTACTGTTTTCACGTGTAAAATCAGTCTTATTTTCAAATTTAATAAAAGCTTTCTGTGTAAGAAACTAGAAGGACGGCTGTTTTTCCATACCCAAAAGGATGAAACGCGTCAACTGATGCAATGCTTTTTAAATTGAGGAGATATGAAACATTTTGTTGAGAAAAGTGTTATTTTTTTGTGTAAACTACTTTCTACTTAGTTTTACTTTTTATTTGGAAATACAAAAAAAAAACTTCCATTTAAACAGGAATTTTTGTAAAAACAACTAAAACAGAATACGCTGTGCATGCAGTATTTAAGCTCACGGTTTACCCTTTCTGTATGCACAGGTACCTTAAGGTTTCTTATAACTTTGCGACAGTAGTGCGTTTTGTGCTATTCGATGAGAGAATGTGAACCGTTGCTTGAGCGCAGGTATGGTGTTGGAGTTTCAGATGGTGAAAAATTCTTCTGCTGGACGTATTTCACACACAATATTCCCTGTCAGTTCTTCTGCCACTTTGTGGATTTATTAGTGGGTTATATTTGTATGACAGAAGAACTTGTAAATTACTCAACTGTTGGTAAAAACCACATCAAAGATCATAAAACATTTGCACATGCTACCATCTAGTTCCTGCCTTAATATAGTAAAGTCTTTCCGTGTTATCATGTACGTCACCTCCCACTGGGGCCACTGAATCGCAGCACTGAGTCGGATTTCTTGTTCGGATTTTCATTCCTCGAAATTTGAACATCTACATTTAGGCTACTCAAAATTGCCATGTTTTTCTTTGGTTTGCACGGGTATGATGGGAGCGTGATTGGCGTTTCACTATCAAACCGAAACACTTCTGTTTTGTACAGCTCCTTTTTCTTTTTGGAATTTTCTGGAACTTCCTCTTCTGTGGCATTACTCTAATGAGACTGCACTTTTCAGAGAGTCACTGTACCAGGTCAAGTGAGGTGAAAAAATTATCACATGTGACAATGCAATCGAGCTGAAAAATCTGACCCAGCTTCATAACAACATCAGTAGGCACGCTCACGTCTGGACTGTGCCTGTCATCTTTTCCTACATAAGAAAGCTCATCGAAAAAATCTTTGTTTTCGAAATCAACTGCCAATCAAAACTTCCAACCAAACTTTTCTGGTTAATTAGACATGTGCTGGATGAATTTGCAACATGCACAACATGCATAGCATTGGCAAAAATTGTTCGTTCACTCTAATGTTATACGTGTAGAGGAAAAAACTGTCTGGAAATTTTCTACAAAATTATTCCAAAGTTGTGAATTCCAAAGAAACTTATCGTGCAAAAGATTTCTACACCTTTCCGTCTTCACATTAAACGGAGATATCTCACATGTTCCAAAAATCTGATGTTATTGGGCATAACGTAGGAGAATATTACACATCCCCATGACTTACCCCATAAATTTTAACACAGAAGTTGCGTCCTATTATCACGCTACGAGCAACCACCACACCTATGAGCTTTTTCAGTTCAAAAAGAGCCACATCACAGGTTTGGTCACCATTTTGTTTTGCACCCGCCTCAACAGTGCATTTTTTATATTTCGCAACATAGGCTCAACAGAAAGTATTCCGAACAATTCTGGCGGACTAGTAGAGATTGGTAGAATACCACGAAGGCTCTGGATGAAATCGCAGAACATTGTATGTTTGCAATCGACGTTGAATTGCAGATGATATGGTAACCATTTTTTACCTCGATCCAATTCCATTCTCCATTATATGAGTTTGAAATGTTGCAGCAGACTGTTGTTTTTCCTCTGACAGCGTCGTCAGTGCTGACAAATGTAACGCTAGTACAGTGGCCCTGATGCAAAGAAAAGTTCTGTGAGCTTTGAAGTCATAGAAACGATGCTGACGATAAAAGTTACAAAAGTACAGAGGTGTGGACGTTGAATAGGTGTTGATTCGGAGGCTATGACGATTAACTTTGGCTTTGACATCGCCATACCGCAACATTTGTTGCATTTCTGCGTCTACGTCAATTGACGCATGCCGTCCTTCTAGGTCTAGGTTGTAGATAGTAATTTTTTAAATAAAATCAAAAAATTTTGAAATTGACAGGACAACAACATAAAAAAATAGAAAAGACATAAAGTTTCATGGCTGCACTGCCGTGTCCTGTCCTTCTAGTTTTAATGGATTGCCTGCAGGTCTAATTTTTGGTTGGGAACTATTGCGTGTCTATCAAAAGCCCTTTTTGGTTCTATTGATAGGTTGAGAAAGTTCAACATTAAAGCCTATGCTAATGTATTCTCTTGCCAATTATTCCTTCTGTAATGAACGACAAACATTGTGGAAACTGGCAACATTTTCGAACAATGTTTATTCATAACTCGATGGCAAAACAAGAAAGTCAGAAAGGAAGGGACTTCGTGACCACTAACTGGTTTCCGCCAAACAACCCTTATAACTGGTGACCTGCATGGATATTTGTCAAACGCAAAAGCAATGTGTGACGAGCAAATCGTCTGGTTAAAAAAAAGTTTGGTTAGGAACTTCAAACCACACTCACAGATGCAATTTGTAATGATACATTTGATGCCACTACATCACCTTCATCAATTTAATATTCTTTTTGCTTTTGCCTTGCTTTTACTGTCTGGTCTTGCTCCAAAGATTCTAGTAGTAATAGGACAGTGTCAGGGATGATATTGTACGGATAATTGAAGATCGGGCGATCGGGCAACGGGTTTTTTTTTCCCAACCTCCCTTCCCCAACCTATATTTTCAATATTTTTTCATATTTTTGATATTTTCGATGTTTTGATGTGTTTGACTTTTTTCTGTGTTTTTCAATGTTTCTAAAAATAATTTTTGATATTTTTCATGTGTTTGTCATTTTTGTGTTTTTCAATGTTTTTATGTTTTCAATTATTTTCCTTTTTGCGTTATGGTGATGTTGTTCATATTTCCGCATTATGATTATATCTTAATTTTCATTGTTAATTTCACATTTTAAAGATAACTTGTTACTTTGAGGTTTTGTCTAAGCCGGCAACTTCATGCTGTGGTCTGTCAGTGATTGTCGAAGGCCAAAGCGCGCCAGGGCATGTCACGTTTCAATCCGATAAGTAAATATTCAGGCAACTGATCAAGATCGCTTCACTTGAACATCATTCGATGACCATGTGGACGTTAGTATCAAAGCAAAACTCACTGACACCCTGGTAACTTCATAAGTTCTTTTGCGTAGCATTCTGCTCTGAACGCTTATCGTGTTTTAACAAAAGCAAGCAAGAAATTACTCATTACGATTGCTTTAAGGTAAAGCGCGAAACACTTTACAGTTAACCGTATCATTTTTGCAGAACGGCATTTAAAAAAAATTTGCCTGTGTTTTAATGCCATCATTAAAAGAAGTCAACGAAAGTATCAACCATTGCAAAGTTCGAATCCTAGATACATGATCTCATTGGCAGTTTAAATTACCTTTTCTTCCGAATGTTTATGCTTTCTGTAACCTTTGTTGTTCCTTTGTGTAGTGTTACCTCGCTCATTAACTAACTATCTCAACCATTGCATAGCCTATGATGATGTTGCACAAACTAGCCACACCATTTCTCCAATCTGTAACTGATTACGTCGTGAAAAAGCATACCGATTACCTCGGGTTTTAATCCGATAAGCAAAGATCCACACTTTCTTCACTTGAACATCATTTGATGACCGTGTGGATGTTAGTATCAAAGCAAAACATCATCACAGATGACAACCTGATAACTCATCCCGTTCTTTTGCGTAGCTCACTCCGTGAACGTTTCCCTGTTTTAACTAAACCAAACAAGAAATTACTCAATACGACTGCATTAACCTAAAGCGCGAATCACTTTACAGTTAGTAACCATCCGACTTCCCTGTTCTGAACAAAACCTGTACGACCGTATGATTCTGCAGAACATAGTATTCACAAAACTTGCCTGTTTGTTTCATGTCATCGTCAACATTTCGTTTTCTTACGATTTATTTATTCGAAAGTAGCAAACGTTGCAAAATCAAATGCTATTATCGCATCATCTTATCAGAAGCTTAATTTCCGCAGTCACTATTTCTCGTTAGCGTTACTGACCCAGGGTGCAACTGTCGTTTGAACATCTTGGACTGTCGCATCCTAAACTAATTTTTAAAAAACTGGGAATGTTTCAGCGTCAGATGACGTTGACAACTGTGCACATCAACAACTAACTGCACCTCTCCGACACCAGCTTGCTGGGTTGAACCATCTTCTAAAAACTGTATGCAATTTCACAGGTCTAGGATCGATAAAAAAACTTATGAAACATATCGCCAAAGTACTATGCATCATTTTGCGAAAACACAAACCAGCCATAACTATTGCAGCAAGCATTCACCTCTGTTTTGCAAGTTTTCAGTAACAAAAACTGACCCGTGACGCAACGATTAGTGGAAAGTTTTCAATTGTTCAAAATAAACGAACAATGAAAGTTTCGTTGCGTTGCTTTTATAAGAAAGTACGAAAGATTTCAAAGTTCAAATGCTACATGCGCGATATTTCGATCCAAACCAGCCACACCATTGCTCCAAACAGTAACTGATTGCGTGGTGGAAATGCATACCGGATTTTAATCTGATAAGGAAATATTCACGTCCATTTCACTTGAACATCATTTGATGACAGTGCAAACTCCACTATCAAAGCAAAACATATTCACAGATGACAATTTGCGAGCTCATTCTCCTCTTCTGCGTACCATACCACTCTGGCCGTTTATCCTGTTTTAACAAAACCAAACAAAAACAGGTATTCCAGCAGGTGCGCTTTCACCAGTGGAATAGCGTAAACAAGACGAGTTGAAACGGATAACAACGTGTTCTTGCAGGTAAGAGACGAGTCGTCTTTTCACGGCCTGATGTTACTTGTTTTTCGGTTCGAGTTGATCAAAAACGTACTGGAATTTCTCTTTCAAAATCTCAGAAACAGTATCGGCAATTGTTTCGAGATAATGCATTTTGTTGTGAACTGGGCACTGTGGGCTGGCGTTTATAAAACATTTCGGTTGTTCAAAGCTTGGCACATGTGCATCGTTCTGCAACGATGACAGCGACTAGTTGTCGGTAACATGAACCACCCGCGATGTTAGTGGAAGGATTTATTTAACATCGCCACTATGCAATCTTTTGAAAACTGTGGTTACAAAAATCCACTCTAAAGGTTTAGCAGCCAGCTCTTTTGCATCACTTTGCCTTCGCACACACCCACTTCTTACCTTAATCATGCGCTCGAAGTGTAACTTTGTAGTGGACCTCGCTTCGGCCCGTGGCCTGCTTGATGCTCGATTTGTAATTATCGAATGCACCTCGTGCGCGGTGGCGTGACGAGACTTCTTAAGTCACATATTCCGACTCGACCGGCTTTGTAAGTATGTAACTAAGCATGAAGGCAAAGTATGTATGTAACCCATTCGACAAGGGCGAGAGTCAAGATGTTTGAGAGTCAAGATGTTTGTATGAGAGCCAGCGTCGTTATTTGTCAGTCTCCGAGACGCTTGTCTATTGTGTTTTCTCGTTTGAATCCACGGAAAAATAAAGATTGTCAACTGCACACCCCCTCTCATCGTGGTTCATCAGATCAGGAATCCTAGCCGCCACAAATTGTTTTCCAGACCGTTCATGCTGACCTAAAGAAGTTAAAAGGTTAAGGGACTCGGTCAGCAACATTTTCTACGAAGTTCCTGTTATTCTTTGGCCTTTATGACTGGGTCATCTTCACAACGAGTTACTTGAACCTTTTCCATATTCCCGTGAATGAACGTTTTTTCGGCAGGATACCTTGCCGCTGGTCGTAGACATCAGTGGAGTCGTAAGCTGTTTTTCTTTATCGTATTTTTCTGCATCGGCCCGGCATGAGCTGCATTTACTGTTTTGGTTTCGCTACTTTTTTCTACTCTGAAGTTTTAAGCTTGGTTCATGCCTTTGCATTGTTATACGATTAGTATCGCTAGTGTTGTCACTAGCCAAAATTTCAACCCGTGCGCTGTCGTTGTTTGTTGTCTACTAACTTGCCTAGTGCATTTTCGTCCGATCGTTAATCTTGCGCAGCCTCGCCCCGTTCAATGTACATTTTGTACTATCATCGGGCGTGAATTCTCAACATTTTAATACCAACCTTTCAATGTTCTATATTTTCTGTCATCCGACTAGTATATGACCTTTGCTACTGCATCATTGGAAGTTTCTCACTCTGATAACATCGTGTTGCAACTCGTCCCTTCCGTCAACTTGCGTAGCTATGCACACACGGTCATGTCTGCTCCACGCGTTCATACATCTAGTTCGAGTCGCACATGTTCAGAACGCGCTTATCAACCCCGTGGCTTTCTTGCAGTAGCCACACTATCATCGCGTAGCCACCTCGAACCAATAATGCTTTATGACCCAGTCCCGACTAGCAATGCTCCTCAGGCCGTCCCTCCCGCTTTTCTCCTTTCCAACTACGGCCGTTGTTTCTCAATACTGATATTCCTGACGCCTCCGTTGCGGCCGAAGTTCGAACATCAGCTACACCCTTAAGAGCATCGGATGGAACGCTCTCTTCTGACAATCCTCCCGTTCACCCCGCTGACGCGTCAGCGGCTGTTTCCGCCGACTTCCTGACTTTCAACCAGGCCTGATACATGCCCGGTTACCTATACTTCGTTCGTGACATTCTCGTCTCCGTTTTTTTCGCATTTTTCGTTTTGACCGCACCTACTGTCATGTTCGTTAGCCACTTGTTGTTTCCATTTGTTTTTTTTTTCGTTTCCCTCTTGTGAATTCTTTTTTTAGTGTTTAGCGGCCCCGGCTTGCCGCCTACTACACCGCTTTCATTTACTCTTACCTCATCTGCTGTCCGACGTTAAACACGTCTCCCTGAGAGTTTTTTTCTCAAGGTTTTTAAAAGGGTGTCGTGGTGGATCTGTAGGGTGTTGAAGCCATTTTCCCTTTTTCTGATACTTTTAACTGATTTTCACAAAAACTGACGTTTCCGTCAAAATATGCTTATGATTTGAATTCGACATTCACTTTTGCCAAACAAGCTAATGACAACTTTATAAATAGAAAAATTCAATGTAGGCCTACATACTCATTATCTCATTTTCGTGTCCACTCTCCCTTTGGGGAGGGTCGCGGGGGCAGCGATCTTGGGAGGACCGAAAATGCCTCAAGAATCTTTCCCTGGGTCAACACGAAGAGGGGACCAAGTAAGGTCGGAGATGTAGTCAGGCCACCTGGTCCTTGGACAACCTCTGGGCCGCTTTCCCGTGGGTGCAAGCAGTAGGACTTGCTTCGTCAATCTTTCCTGTGGCATTCTGGGCACATGGTTGAACCAACAGAACTGGGATCTCTCGATTAGGAGCAGTAGCTTGTCACCCCGGGCTTTACGGATTTCAGACCTGTGCCAATTGTCAGGAAGTGTCACACCGAGCACTCATCGCAAATGTCCCATCTCTGCCGTTTGTTCTTTTGACAGGATTCTTTCAGTCGTCACCTAAAATTCATAACCACAGGTTAGGATCGGAAGAAAGACCGATTTGAAAACTGAAAGATTTGCGGTCTTTGAAAGCTCCCATTTCATCACCACGGAGCAATAAAGCTCACGCAGAACTGAGTGTGCTTTACCATTCCGCCTATTAATCTCTTTATTCCAATTTCGGTCACTCGTGAATACCACCCCAAGCTACTTGAACGTCTCCGCCTGTTGCAGTGGATTTCCGTTCTCTTGCAGAATAGGCTACAATGCCTTGGGCGTCTTGAGAGGCACAATGCTTCAATTTTTTTAGTGCTGATTTTCGTTCCTGTTTGGTTGCACGCAGCAGAAAACCGATCAAATGCGTGCTGAAGACCCTGTTGAGAAGATCCATGCAGGCAGTACCAAATACCAATTCTTCCGCAAAAAGCCAACGGTTCCTCCTGCAGTTCCCAACAGTGACATCTTCGTTGACGCGTCTGTGACTGTCTATCTAATTCATACAAACCAGGGCTCTCCAGATTTTTGGGAGAGGACCACATACGCTATTCCACAACTGTTCGAGGGACAACATATTGCGCAATATGATTGTTTCGGGATATGTTACATTCTACCTAATCAGCAATTTTTTCGTAAATATAGTATTTTTTCATTATTAGCAAAATATGTTTTGCAGCCGGATGAAAATGGCTTCGCTGGTCAGATTTGGCCCGAGGGCCGTAGTGTGGAGAACCCTGATATAGACTATAAAGAGAAGTGGTGAGAGCACACACCATTGTCGGAGTGCAATACCAACGCTGAACGGTTGTGATTTAACTACGTCGACACGGGCGCATTTTTCTCAGCAAGAATACAGTTACATGACGGCCAGCAAGAGGCACCCATCACACCATACTCCCGTGACACCCCCCAGAGCTTTTTCCGAGGACCCCGGCCGTATCCCTTCCGGAGGTTGATAAAACATATGTATACGTCTTCGGCATGCTCCCCGGATTTTTCGAAAAATTGCTGGAGATTGGAAATTTGTTTTGTAGTGCTCCGGCCGCGACGAAAACCGCATTGGATTTCATCCAGCTTTGGTTCAATTCACTGGGCAACAAATTTTTGGTCTTGTTTTTTTTATTTTGATTTTTTGGTGTTTCTTGATGTTTTTTGGTGCGCTGAGTCCGAAAATGACGTT
>JGI24159J19872_10005725_pt1 | contig 16097 bp, 14 predicted proteins | sample Ectturendosymbi4_FD_19872 | JGI IMG/M metagenome (IMG submission 19872) | reverse complement strand
TTTTTTTCTGTGTTTTTGCGTTGCCAATGAGCTCTTCAGGCCTTGGCCTGCCTTCATTGGCTGTTTGTCAATAAATTCAATTCAAATTCAATTCAAATTATACAATCCAAATCCATTAAAAAGCTGAAAATCCGCAGGATTTAAATCCAAATCCAAGTTCATCTCTGCAGAAGCCTTATCTGATGGTTCAAACTGGTAAGTTCACTTCAGCTGTTGGAAAATAACAATCAGAAAAGCACTATTGGGCTGTGGTAAAACTGTCCAGGTGTTGAGCCACTTGACCAGTCCGCGGTTACAAAATGGATGGGGACCACTGAACTAGATGACTTCTATGGTATTTCCCATTTCACCAATCCTATGTGACCAAATGACACACTTTGTTTGCATTGATAGTTTATTTGCCATTGTGTTTTCATTTACTATAATTTCTGCTGAAAAATGGTTTACTGGCATTTGAATACGTCAAAACTGAGAATTACTGGCATTTGAATACGTCAAAACTGGTGTTGACAAAAGAGTTTCGAAAGATATGTCCATGCAGCATGTGTTAAAGGAAAAATCATCTAGTTACAGCATTTTAATTTTTGTAATTTCGCTCTTTGGATGCCTCCCTGCATTGGATGCCCGGGGCCGTCGCCCCGTTCGCCCCACCCTTTGCACGCCACTGCGAGGGCCCAGTTGAGAAACCCTGTGATAGACTCTTTCTGTACTCAGGAAAACACGCTTGAGTAGCTTTTTGTAGATACGTAATAAATGTGCGCATTTATAGCCGACCTATGATGCTCTTTTGCAGACAGTCACTGTGACATTTAATTTCTCCAGCAACTTCCGGAATTTGATCTAATGATCAATAATACCAAGTATTTGCAGTGATGGAACACTGACATCGCTCTGACGCAATCCTCAAACATCATCGATATAGCAAGTTGTGTGCTTAAATGACAATAAAAATTTGGCTATGGTTAGGCATACCATACGTCCCGTTTTAGCCGGAAGTTCCGGTTTTAAAGGCTTTGTCCCGGCGTCCCGGTCAGTCCACCAAAAAGTCCCAGTTTGACATTCAGTCAGCCAATATGAATAGCATGTGGTCTGATAACAGAAGAAAAATGTGAAAGCCCTTATCATCTGTAAAAGTCAATTAATATTGGGATTTCCTGCTGTGATGCTTACAAGAAAATAAAATCGAACAAAGACTTCTTGACGAAAATATTGTTTACAGAAAAGTATGATTGGGCGAATGTGTAAATTTACAAATGCTTGAACATTGTTTTGTTTCTTAGTAAAAAGTATTATTTTAGTTTTTCTCGGTGTCTTAACGATAGGAATCCAAAACAGCTATATACTCCAAGAAAAATATGAACCACATTTATCTGATAAGGCTCGTTGTTCTGAAACGTCCCGGTTTTCAGTCACAAAAACATGGTATGCCTAATTATGGTAATTAACTCAGCAGTTTAGCACAGGGTTTTTTAAGGAAAGTGTTAAGTACCCGTTGTGGACTTGTAGGGACCCGAAAAATTTCCGACTAAATTTCATATAATTAGAGGTGTTTTGTAATTCCCGCTCAGGTAACCTGAGGCAAATCAGGCTATGTCGAATTTCAATTAAGTTTTTAAAAGATTCAAAAAGCTTTTATTCAAACCCATTTCCTCAGTAGCTGAATTTTTGAAGAGTTCTTTCATGTATAGTACTGTCCAATTCTGCATAGGTTTTGCCGTTTTTGAGTAAGGGGAGATGTTTGAACTGATTTGGCAATGGTCACTTCCTGAGTGACAAAATGGCAAACCTCACACATGTAACCGGAACCATATTTGGCGTAAACAAAGAGAAACCGATCTTTGTCAGGTAACACTGGACATTTTTGGCGAAACCAAGTTTGACACTCATATCGAACGGAAGACCAAGCTCTGCTAACGCAATTCTCAAGGGAGTTCGTTTTCAAAACATGCTACTTCGACCGCTGGATTCATGATTAGCCTCTTTTGATGTTATTCAGACCTATCAAAACATCAAAACATGGTCGTTTCACGAAATGGTGCATTTCCTGAAAAAGACTTTTGTAAAGGTTTCGAGATTTCGTAAGGCCTTCGACGTACTCAGTACTGTGCAGGCACGATAAGAAAGACGTTGGACTTTGAACTGTAGGCAAAAGTTCGTGCCTTTTACACAGGTTGCAGAAAGCTGCATGCATTCCATGCCAGTGGTTTCGACAAGGTGGGAAAACGAAAAAAGCATTGGTGCGCTAAAGAAGGTTTGCATTTCAGTTTCGCGTTTCAGTCTCAGTCTCTTGTCAGCGACAAAGGTAGAGATCACTAAAGCACGTCAAGACAGCACTGCTGTGTATGGTAATGCAATAAAGAGTATTTGTCAAAAGGCGGTCTGCCACTTTCTGTGCGTCTGCGCATTCCGTCTTTTCTCCAATGACAAGAAAGTTGCAATGAAGATTCTGTTGTTTAGCAAAAGTGAACGTTGCAGTTATTCTTTTCACAGATATTTATTATTTCAAATGACTTACCTAATGCAGCGTGGTCAATGGTTTGTCGCCAATTGTCACGTTTTTTCGTAATAAAAAATTCGTTATTTTGGCTGGTGATACTTTATGTGCAATAAAAACATGCGTACCCAAAGCGTTTTTTTTGGGGGAAAAGTTGTGCTTGTTTTAGAATTAATATAATTTCTTTCAACCTTCAATCAATTTTCTATGGTCAGATGGCCTTGCAATCAAAATCATTGTGTTTTAAATGGTTTGTGGTTGGTAGTTTGCCATTAACTGGCAGGAATATTTACCTCTATGCATACCCTAAGCGTTTTTTCGGGGAGGTGGATTGTGTTTGTTTTTGAAATAATTACATTTTTTGCCAGGTATTTTCTAAGGTTACATGGGTTTGAATAGTCAAAATCATTTTGTTTTAAATAGTTCTTGACTGTCAGTTTGCCACTGATTACTGTAAACAGATTCCGCCAAAACTGGCTAAGCACACCTGATGTGTCACAAAAAACGAAAAATATGCCGAAAATAAACACACATCCAAGTCCGAACCTGATGTACTTCTATTGCATGCACAACTGCAATTTTTGAACACAATAAGGCATGAGTCTTGTACAGACTGCTATCAAAGGTTACTGGCGGCATTTCCATTTTTTCGTGTAGTTTTTGTGTCACTGATTTGCCTACACCTCGCTTTTTTCGGCGTAAACCTGTGTTTGTTTCATTAATAACAAATTTTTTTTTCGACATTCAACAAGTTACTTTTTTAAGGTCGGATAACTGAATTGTTGGAAAAGCCATTTCTGCACTGGAAACGCCTCAGTAAGCCTGGTTGGGGGTGAAAATGCGATATAGACAGGAATGGCAGTGGTTACTGACCCCGTTTTTAAAAATGAGTTGCCTGAGCAGGGCTAGGGATCCGATGTTCAATTCTAGGGACCCGAATCGGGCCCTAAAACACTTTTAAAAAACCCTGGTTTAGCATTTCTTAGTTTTTTTAGGCTCTGTCAGGATGGTGGTTGCAGATAGTGTGTGTTTCACGTTAATCAACAGCACCTCTACCGTTTAGAAGTCATAATTCTCCACCGCCATATCGAGCACAGCTCTACGAAGGTAACCCAAATAAACCTCTTTACTTGTCACGAATTGCCGGTGTTATACGTGAAGTAGAACCAATACACTGTAGCAGGCTATATATACACCTCTGCTTCTTCGAAAAAAAGGTTTTCACCCTTGATAGTATTGGCAGCATGCTACGTTCTTGCCAACGACCGTTCTATGAGCAGTCTCAGTGGGTTGTCCACTGTCCATGTCGCTTGACGATGTTATATTGAAGTGTTCCATCGAGAAAACGACGATTGAGCGAAATGACGTGCTAGTCAATTGAACTTTCGTTGTTTGAAGAATTACACGAGGATGTCATTATAAACTATGAAGCACAGTGAAGGCAGTTTGAAGATTGTGATTTCACAAGCGACCACAAACAAACAAGTGCACCAGGTGCAGTGGCCACAAACAAGCACAAATGAAGAAACTTATATGTAGAAGAGTATTACACGGAGCGAGGGTGACAAAAATACTGGTCTGAAAAATCACTGTGCTTGTTGGTAATCTGTATTTTCATAAGGTTGTGCACAAATCAAGCTTGAATGCTTCATACATAAAAGATAAAAACAGAAACGTTTTGCCATTGAAGCATAGGACACATTCAGAACCAGAAACATGTTTAGAGGCAAGAGAATTGGAACAGCCCTTTTTAGGAAAGTGTTTTGACATAGTGGTGGAAAATAAAAACGTCGTTTTGTCGAATTGGACAGTAAATGCAAGCAAATTAGCCACTGGAGTTCAACACTAAATAACAAATAGAGGTTAAAGTCGATTAATTTTTTGTGTCCTACTAAATATTCCTGTGCACGTTTCTTTCTGGTGCCCATAACCGAAAACAATCCATTTCGCATTTACAAATTGCGTCCAGCAACCCTGCAGATCAAGCAGCGACCGCCCAAATGTTTTTCAGGGCGAGGAGCAGGTAAAGCCACATGTGTCTGGGCTCTACACGTGGAAAAGTTATCCGGTTGTTCAATAAATGTGTCAACCTGTTAAACATCTTTAACTTTTCAAGAATGTTTAGCAAACCAAAACCGAGCGCACAGGATAATTATCTGTTTTTTAAACTCAGAAATGCACAACTAAGCAGAGTGCACTGAATAAAGACCAGCTGGAAAGGCATGGAAATACACAACACAAGTATTTGAAACTACGTTGACTCAAGACAAGTCCTAACGCATTTAAATGAGTTCGGTGCCGGTTGGGTGGGCATTTTTGCCAAAACGTTCGGCTCTTCCTATCAATGTTACAAATACCGTTAGCCTAATAAAACCTAATGTTTGATGAAACCAAATTTTCAGCAAAAAATGTGTCTCCCTCGTAAAAAACACCAAGATTGACACGTGAAATTACTGCATTTGGGGGGTACGTTAGGAGCAAAGAATATTATATCCTTTATATTTCACCAAGGCTAAGGGCTAATGCAAAATTAATACAGAGAATCAAGCAGTGAGGGTAAACAATGATGGTAAAGTAGATAACATCTACATATATATATGTATATCGACTATAAAGCATACGTTGTGTTTGCAATAAACTAAAACGAAACGAAAGGCATGAAAGCATGGGCGTCGTAAGGATTTTTTCCAGGGAGAGGACTGTGATGATAGGGATTTTTCCAAAAATTTTCCAAGGTGGGGCCAAAAGTAGTGAAAATTTTTTTCCCACTCAAAACTAAGAAAACAACCATTTTTGCTAAAGATTTCAAAATCCAGAGGGAGGCTTCCCTTCCGACGCCTGTGCATGAAAACATAAATTGCAACAGAGCCTGTAAAGTTGACCCTCAAAGCAGGATCACCAACATGATGCCCGCGGGCCTTTACGCAAAATAGCACTAACATGATCATTGATCAGTGTCTTCACATACAATATATGAATATCATAAATTTTATTAATGCTGATAGCATAAAGATAAATTGCGCAACTTTTTTTATCAAACTGGCAGCCCTTCGCATTAATCGGTACCCCAGCTACTCAGTTTTAGAATGGTTGGTGACGCCTGCCTTTAAAAGATAAAAGCGTAAGGCAGACTTTGAAATTACTCTCGTTTACTCAACGTCAGTTTGAACTGAGTGTTTGGTGCAATGTGTGTTTGATTCGCAAGAATACAATACAATGAAAAACTTCGAAAAACGCAAGATAATTTCAATTATAATAATTTCATTTCCCCACGACAAACTAGGAGTGGAGTGGCTAAAATTAAGCTGAACTTTCGTGGGTACGTATTTAACACTTAAGTTTAAGTAGCAAATCGTGTGCTTGCAGGCAGTGAGGCAACGGTAAGCAGATCATTCTTCAGCAATGTTCACTTTTCTACGTACCCCTGACCAGCAAGGGCGTATAGCACTCAAACGCGCAGGCGCTTGTTCTCATTCCTTCACACACTTGCGTAGTAGTATCACAGCTTACTTCACAAAATCGAGAAGTGATTTCATGAAAAAATTTTTCGTCCTATTTGCCTTTCCCCATAAAGCGGGAAAGATATGAAGACTGTGAACATCTTCGTTTCGGAGCCTTCCGATGAAAACGCTCATCTGCTCCGGTGTCCAGCCAAATTTTCGAGTTTCGTAATCTCCATTCTCCATTTGTACTGATCCCAATCCAACCTGTAGACTACAATTGTAGTTTTCATATTATTTCAACGTAGTCAAGAAGTAGCCACACAAACACTTCAAAACTGTAGGCATGTGAAAGAGCTTGCCAATGCTATGATCAGCAGCAGTGGTTAGCTTTTTTGTGAAGCAACTTCATGAATATACAGTTCACGGTGTAACCCTCTATTCAAACGTAAAAAATACACACATGAGCAAGAAGTGGTTTGCGCACAATTTAGAAGGCAGTGGTGCAGCCAGAATGAGGCCGAAGAGGTCATGCCAGTCCCGTCGCCACGTTTTTTGGGAGGCTTAGACCCCCAAAATAAAGCTCCAAACCGCTGGACTGGACTTGAAAATCGTGATCTTGGAAGGAAACTGGCAGCGCGTGTGCTCAAAAGACTACATATTTCTTATGCATGTCATGAAAATCAGTTGTAGTTACCCGCAAAACACAAGGCAGACATCCAGGGCGTATACGGGAAGTAAATTGAAAACAGCTGTAATCATCCTCATGCCAATGCTACCGGCGTTGAGTCAGGTAAATTATTTTTTCATCGTTTAACCTTGCAATTAGATTTGCTGCTTGAAATGATTAATTCAGGGTATACCCAACAATCTGTGCAATCATCAAAGATTTCCAGAATATTTTGTTCAAATTTTTTCGAAACAAGGCCTACATTTTTTGGTTGGAATATATTTGACATCTTTCATACTTTTTATGTGCACAGTTTTCTAGAATTAGAATTGCATGTTCAAAAGAAAACGATGACGATTTCCGCACGAAAGCTGGAAAGAAATTAATCAAATTGAAAAAATTTGATAGACTTTAAATGGGGCTCGCCGGTACAGCTGTTATAATCGTAGTATTTATTTGAGAAAATCGTTAAGTAAGATTTGTGACACCTTTTACCAATTTCACAGTATATTAATGAATTTTCACCAAAGGCTTTTTTCCGCCAAAAGTTTTTGTGTATAGGTGAGATTTTGAATATGTTTGATGAATTCATAGCGTGTAACCTATATACTGAGCGTGATCCTAAAAAAACTAAATGCAAATGATTATAACTAGTTTCACAGTTGTATAACAGATTAAAGTACAGCCAGACTATAGCCACTATGGCCGAATCTCACGCTCATTTAAACACGCTTGAGGCAACTTGTGTAACATTTGAACGAAGGTCCGCGTGAAATTCATGCTCTGATTGTCTGAAAGTACCAATTACAAATTCTAAAACGTTGTATTTCGTCTTACCGCTGGCGGCTTAAGTGTCTCAACATTTCACGCACATTGTTGATATTACGTGAAACTTTGTGTCCGAAATAGGTGTTGGCCATGGATCCAAACATCTCGCAGCGCGCTTCGCTGTAGACGTCGTAAAACTAGAAACAATGACCAATTTCAAAATGTAGCAGGTGTTGACGATGCAGTTAGAAAAATGTGTGCACACAAAGAAATGATCTACACGCAAAGGAAAAAAACGCTTGCTGAAAACGGCATGCTGAATCAAAAATATAGAAAAAAGCAAGCAATAAACAAAATTGCAAAAAACGATGCACTAACCTTAAGAATTCCCCAACCCGATACCATCATGCCGACCGACAAATTGTGTGAAGCCATCTTATCTACAAGTTCGTTGACAAAATCCCTAGGTAAGCGTAAAAGTCAATAAATGTTAGCAATGCAAAACCATCCGTTGCAGTTTGTAAACGTTAAGGCTAATAAGATAGAAATATAAGCTTCATTACAGAAGCAATGATTGCACAGAAGGTGCTGTTTGCATTCATATGCGGACTTAATAGAATTTTATCAAACGTATCTGACTTCAAAGTAACTGAGGTGAGCAGAAGAAGAAAGTAAATCAGAGTGTTTAAACTTGATTTCTGTTTGAGATTTCGACATTTGATTTTCATCTTGTCAGACGTTGATGCACGCATTGGCAATAGTGAAGACAAGTTATTATTTTACAGCCACTTGAACAGAAAAAAGATCTCAATGAAAAGAAAAGTTACCTGTAAACCAATGCGTGCTCGCGGGTGTATTCTTCAGTAGGTTCGTAATCCATTATGACGCCATCTACTCCTGAACTGACTGCTTTCGAGACAAGATCATCGACAATTCGCGACCTGCAGCCAAAGTTTCCTAGTTGCAGTCGAGTGACTCGCAACGTGTGATACAGTGCTGGGCTCTTTACATTTAATTTCATTTCACCTCGGATTCATTGCAACGTAATTACCTGTCTTTAGTGGCAGCACCAAGTTGCATCATGGCATCATAATGAGCTTGTACATGAGGCAGAACACGGATCGCAATTTTTCCAAATATACGTTTATAAACGTCCACCAGATGGCGCATCTGAGCTACAGTCCTGAAAATTACAATATCATTTAAAATGCATCTTGACCTGATCAGCATTTAAAAAAGATTAAAATTTTTATAATTTTCTTCCGTGTTTTAAATGGTTTTGCCAGACAACTAAATAGTTAGGGGGCTACAGCCCTCCCTGAAACCCCTCTTCCTCCGCCTATGATTTTAAATGAGCTCGTTGCTAAGCTGTGGCATGCCATCTACAACGTGCAGGTCGCCTTGCCTGTTTTATGGAGAATGGCGAAGCCTGGGTGTCAAGTGAAACCACTGCGATGTTTCAAGCAACTAATTTTCCCATAAATGTTTAAGAAATTGATATGAACCACGCGCATTACCGAAGAAAAAAACTATTATGTCAAGCAACAATAGAACATAGATCTTAAGTAAGGTTGCTAGAATTTTTGAGTATACGTTCAAATAACCAAACACACTTCATCTATTTTTGTCAGCTACAGTTGTGTTTGTGTAGGATGAAAACGGAATAGCCCAGAGAAAGTATCAAAAGATCTTTTGTCAATTTAACACTTTTCATGTAGTGGCATTGATGGGAATGAAAATTGCATTAGATATGTTTTTTTCATTACCGAGAGAAGTTAAATTGCAAAATGTACTTTTGGGGGCATGAACCAACATTTTAGGGCAACACGCTGTAGCACCCCCAGAATTTGTACTCTACATTTATGCTTGAAATGTTGATTCGGTACAATCCCCAATAGGCCTTAATTCATTTCTGGGCATCAAAAACTTGATTTATCACCGTCTCCACCGCAACTTATTCTGGACAAAAGCCAACTGTTACTTCAGAAAGTTTCTATTAGATCGTTTGTTAAAACCCTAAAAATAAAATAACAGGACGCTGAGAAGACTTTGACATCTGTTTAGCTTAACTCAGTGTTTTTGGCCCATGGGCTATCTTTTTAAAAATATATCCAACAGAACACTTTGCTATACTGACACTTCACGAACAACTAGTCGAACTCGAAACTGCATTGCACACGGTTACAACTTTCAGAAACGGTTTATCAAACATTTATGGAATATTTTGTGGACCACTAGTAATTCCAGGTGGACACAGGCGGTTCGCTGGTAGACCACACTTATTTGGTTCAGTGAACGAAACTACTGCAAAATAGGAATCGTCCCTGTGTGTGGCTTTGAATTTACATAATCATTCGGTTTAAAGATTTCTCAACACAAACAATTCATTACGAGTCGCAGTGACAAAGACACTCGTCAGTCATGCGGTAATTACTTGTTTTTTAACATGATCAAGAACAAACAAAGCATACCTTGTTAAATTTACAAAGGATGTGTTTGTTTTAGGTTTTCGAGTGATTGTAAAGTAGTTGCAGCATGGATAAACGGCCCGCACGGATCCAAGCAAATTAGCTGGCTGTCTCCCGACGCTTCTCACGTTTCGGGAGGAGATCGCAGCAGTCTCGCGCCAATCAAAACTGAGCAAGCGCTTTAAGTCGTACGCGTCCGTTGCATCTACTTCAACCCACCAATTCACAGAGCGAGCAGTACGTTGCACTGGCATGGAGTCAGCGGCATGTTCCGGCGTAGCTGCGCATATATCGCAAAATAAACAATTTTTGCATTTGCATTATATAACATCGCGTGAAAACGAAGTAAGCCTGACCCGGCCCGTAGCCAGATTTCAAGGTTTTTGGGGGAAAATACATTTTTAGGGGGACAGATTTGTGTTTTTTTTATACGTTTAACATAAACTGTATAAAAAATTTTCTGGTCACATCCAAATTTGGGGGCACAAAAATATTTATATTTGGAGGGCGCAGCTCCGAATGCCCCCCATGGTTACGGGCCTGGCATTGACTCATACTTCATCTGCTCTTTCATTCACGCGCTTTTCTACTGAAGTGCGTGTCTCGCAAGCAGTGGGAAAGCTTACCATCGCGCAGATGGTTTTAGTATTTGCCAGTAGGCCTAATCAGTCGTCCTAGAATTTGATTTGAAAAATGCTTTGACGGCGCAATCCATAAAACAGCTATTTTTTAATTCTCGACCGATTCTGGAATTTTGTTTTCAGAGATCAGACTTAAAAAGTAGACCTAAAATGTATTTTCAGAGCTGTCTACGATTTTCAAACCCGATCTAAAAACAACAAATTAAGTAATGATCTAAGTATGGGATTAATTAATTATTTTGTTGTTTTTAGGCTGTAACTTTTCAACCCGAAACTCCAGCAAGTCATCCAAAGTCTCAAAAGACTCGGATTTTAGCCTAGTTTCTGATAAAAACTGAGCGAAACCACCATAAATCGGTTTGGGCCCAGGGCCAGATGAAGCCGACCAAAAAGGCCTAAAATTACTCCACTTTTGACGTCACTCACAAAAAATCAAGAAATTTTTTTCATTGCAGACCTGAAGACTTGCCAAGTCTTTTGAGGGTTTGAACAGCTCTAGAACAATCTGTTGCAGTTGACTGCATCGCCTTAAACTACTGAGGCAAGCACAAGAGAAAGATGGCAATTCGTGGCATTAACTAACAGGAAAGCAACCAGCAGCAGCAATAGAGATCCATCACTGGCTTCACTCTTTGCTTCCACTAGTCACCACTTTCAACTATCTCAATTGTAACCATAGTAACAGTAGATCACCCAGCGACTTCACTCTACTACTAATAGGTTGCACTATCGTTATATAGAGATAAGTGAACTACGAAAATTCGCTTGTGGTGACTATCACAGTAACTTGCTACTCATGGGCACCATCTAGCGGTGACCATTTATTTTCATGTGGCGCCATCTCCAGGCCGCCACAAATCGCCTAGAGCAGTTGTTCTCAAACTTTTCTGCACGTTGTCCCTCAATTAAAGTATACAATTTTCTGTAGACCCCGTGGCCCAGCCCAACAGCTACTAATACAAGGAAAGTATGTGTGAAATTGTTCTCCGTCCTACTGCGTAGCCTACTGCTGTAGTCTGTACCAGTGTTGCCACTCTGTTGTGAAGAAATACCCCAGAATTTACCTTGAAAAAAAAACAGAAAGTAATAAAAAAACCCAGACATACAAAATATTTTAAAAAAAGTCTAAATCAAACTTGAAATGTACGCTACCAGTGCTTGCACATACAAAACTAAGGTAATATGCGTTATTTGCATCGAATTTTTAACAAGTACAAGTCCATTTTTTAAAATACTGACAATTTACAAGTAGGCTAGCAGCAAATCAAATGTATGCAGTAACATAAAAGTCAGTTAGATCTTTTCTAAAAATATTTAATGTTTTCTTTTACCTTCGCTTAAATGCACAAATTGAAACATGTACATGATGATACATTTAGGGTCTTACAGTTTTCTTTTCACCCTAATCATTGCAATATTTGACTACTACGCTAATTTTACACTAATAATGTTACATTCATACCTATCACAAATGCGCCTGTAACTACTGAACAGATTCTCAAGGACAGCATCTTCAAAACCAAAAAAAGCATTCCAAAATCATGCACAAGAGCCTTGACATATTAGCGATAGATTAGAGTGCTGGCCTATGCCTAGTCAGTGCTTAATCAGTAAAACATGTAAGCGGAATGATCCAACAGCCAATACGCTAAGCATTTTCTGTACTGATTTCGCTAACCATGTCAAATTTATCTTTCCGTGGTCACAGAACCGTCGCCAGAAAGTTTTCAATAGGGGGGGCTTGATATTCTAAAAATTGACAAAAACTCCATTGATTTATAGTGTTTCATATTTCAATTTAGGGGGATTGGAGCTTTGTTTGGGGGACTTAGCCCCCAAAAGCTCTCCGTGGCGACGGGACTGCGTGGTCAGCGTGAGTTGTCTACAGGTTTGCAATTGCAACAAAAGCATCAAAACCATACAGCCATCAGTCACTGTTGCCTGACCCGTAGTCAGGTGGGGCAAAAGGCGCCGTCATTCCTCCAATTTTGGGCTGCAAATATTCAAATTCAAAGGTTGAGAAAAAATTGTTATGACCGCGTAAAACCAATTATTCAATCCACCAAGCTGCAGATAGCTAGTTTTGCCAAAGTTTCTGCGTTAGAGCTATAGGCGTGCGAGGTGGGGATGAAGATTCGGGCAAGATAAACTTCAGGAAAAACTTCGCGATATGTTTGGGCAAGTTAAATAAGCAGAATCATCGCCCTGTAAAACTTTCCTATTCGTTTTCCCCATAGTGGCGCAAAATTCGGGCGAATTGGAAATTTTCCCCCCGAAAGCCAAAGGCTCCCCTATGCATCTGGTTAGTGTTGAGTAACATGGTTTGTTAAGGCGCCTCGCTGCGCGCAGTAATCAGGGGCGTAATGACGGAGGACAAGAGGGCAAAATTCCCCGGGTGCGAATCACTATGAGGGCGCCGAAAAGTCCTAACAAGGTCACAAGTACTTCAATGCAGTAGGCCTACATTTGCTTCCGAAAGACCTCAGGTTCGTACATGGGGGCACCAAACTTGCTTTTTGCCCCTGGCCCCCCTGATAAATGGTCATACTTCTTTGAGCTAATCAAGTACGTTCAATACATTTTTGTCACATTGCGGCAAGTTGTTTGCTTACGCATACGTCTATAGCTTTTTACACACTGTATTATAGTTCAATCAGGAGTTTAGTTCCATCTCATCCAGAAACTCATCCACTCACGTTTATGTTGCAAAACTACGATGCAGACAAACTGTGGACTCACAAACTGCACTGGCAACAGCCCTGAAACTGGTTTTTCGTTGTCATTTTGGAGCCTTGTAAAATCTTGAGTCAGTTTTAAGTTTTCCATATTGCATTCCTATTTTCACTGCAGCCTTTCTTTTCCAGGCTGTCATCAGGCATTGAAGAAATAAACTTGTAAAAAACAGACCAACCGATGGAACGTTCTTCTCTCACCGATGGAACGTTGGCATCAACCGGACCTGACCTTCGCGATTCTCGGCCAGGACAGCCGACTGCCGGACAGACGTGTCCTTGGAAAGTTCACGCGGTCACAACATCAGCCCTCCCTCATAATGCCACCAAGACTCAAAGTTCCTGCCCACAGCGATCCGGTGAAGCGTTGGAACTTTCGCAAGACCGATTGGAAGTGCTTTTGCCTTCTCACAGATGAATCCGTTGAGAGATTGCCAGCTCCGGACACATCAACTATTGAGAGGGCATACCAGGATTTTTGCGAGAGCCTACTATCTGCGGCCAAACAATGTATCCCACTTGGCCGTGGGAAGAACTGTGTGCCATGCTGAGACAAAGAGTGCGAGACCTCTATCGCTCCTTCATCCGAGCCCCGGTTGGGGACTGACTCTGACAGAGCTGCCTTGCCCCTACTATCTCGACTCGAACAGAAGCAGGAGCGATGGGAGGAAGCTGTTAATTCCATCAACTTCTAACACTCCAGTCGCAAGGCTTGGAGAACCATCAACAAACATACTGGCAGGTCTGGACGCTCCTCTCGCCTGTGCTCCATCTCGGCAAACTCTATCACCTCGCAACTCGTGAAGGAGCACACAGGACTGTGGACCACGAGTCCATCAAGCTCGTCAACAAGCAGCTGTCCAACCTATGGAAGATTCCAACACTTGAGGGTCACAGTGTCTCTGAACCCTTCAAACCGGATGAACTTGCTACAGGAAAGTCTCTGGGATTGGATTTCATCTTCCCGAAGTTTATAGGTTGCTCCTTACTCCTTACTCCACGCCGGGTTGGCTTTCAAATCTTTTTTTAGGTTGGCTATCAAATTTTGGTGACAGCAGTTGGCAGCAGGCCTAAGCCTGAATTGTGCTTCTTGCTGGGACGGTTGAGGTGAACGCTCTTGCCCAAGGAGCGCTATGGCAATTCACTCAGTGGCTGTGGATCGAACACCCAACCTTTCAATTGGGAGGCGGGCACTTTACCACTCACCTAATGCCGCCCCCGTCAAATCTTGATCTTGCGACTTCCTCACTTCCTGCATGCGCCAACTCAGAATTCCAAAGATCTTGAGAAGAGCACTAATAGTTGCGATCCTAAGCCAGAAAAAACACCTGGGGACCCAAAAAGTTACCGTCCCATATCTCTGCTGTGTGTCCCCTTAAAAATGCTCGAGAGACTCATCTACGCTCGTGTCGAATCAGTCATCGAACCATTGTCCCCTCAGGAGCAAGCGGGCTTCCGACACGGGAAGTCAGCCTTAGACCAGGTCACCCTGCTGAGACAGGACATCGGGGACAGCTTTTCGGCTAAAAAGGCCGGAGCTGTGTTTGTTGACATTACAGCAGCCTAAGACACTGTATGGCACCGCGCCTCACCTGCAAACTGCTGCGATTGCTACGTGATAGACAGGTAGCTTGCATGATTATGGAGCTGGTTGGCAATCGCAGCTTCACCCTTACCACTGGAAATGGCAAATAGGACCCGGTTACGACGCCTGAAGTATGGCGTCCCGCAGGGATCTGTCCTGGCACCTCTTCTCCTCAACATCTAGATCTCTGACCTGCCGACAGCCGTCTCCAGAAAGTTTGCATATGCTGACGATCTAGCAATCATGCATGCTGATGGAGATTGGCAGGCAGTGGAAAAGGTGCTGAACAAGGACATGGTAACCGTAGGTGAATACCTCCAGACTTGGAAGTTAAAGCTCAGCACTACAAAACGGTGTCGGCAGTCTTCCATCTCAACAACAAGGAAGCTAAACGTGAGCTGAAAGTCAACTTCAATAACGAGACTCTGCCCTTCTGCTCCGAGCCTAAATACCTCGGAGTAACGTTGGACAGGTCGCTCACTTATCGCCGACACCTTCAGTCACTTCGCAAGATGCTGACATCACGCGTCGCGCTTCTGAGACGGCTAGTTGGCTCCGGTTGAGGTGCTGGAGCAACAACTCTGTGAACAGCCACACTAGCCATGGTCCATTCAACCGCAGAGTACTGCGCTTGTCTTGTGCCGCAGTGCTCATATCCGCCTTATTGACCCCGCCATCAACGACGCCTTGCGAATTATGACTGGATGCCTGTGCCCCTACACCAGCGGACAACCTTTCAATCCTCTCAGGCACCCAACCTGCTGAGCTTCGTCGCAATGGAGCCAGACTCTTTCTAGCACGCCGTGGCATGGAGCCTAGACACCTGCTCCACTCAACGCTCACCCGTCCATCTTGTGCAAATGCACGGCGCCTCCAATCGAGACACCTATCTGTACCCGCCGTACAATAACTCATCAGTCCATCTGACAATAGCAACATACGTGTGGCGCATTGGGCGGATCACCAATGGAATGCAGAGTGGGCGGACAATCCCACAAGACTCCGCATTTTCATCCCTGAGACCAGCATCCCCGGAATGACCCTCCCATGAAGAGCCTGGGTCCGACTTAACTGTTTCGGCACCGGTGTCGGGCGTTTCCGCTCATGTTTGTCCAAATGGGGTATGCCTTCCTCTGTGGACTGTTAGTGTGACGCAGGAGAACAAACCGTCGATCATGTTGTTCTCCAATGTCTAATCCATCGACCTCCCCATGGACTGCACGGCCTGACGGTTCTGGACGATGAGACAATCGAATGGCTGCTCAACACCTGCCCCGAGATCTAGTGCGGCCAAGCAGT
>JGI24159J19872_10005724_pt1 | contig 16100 bp, 9 predicted proteins | sample Ectturendosymbi4_FD_19872 | JGI IMG/M metagenome (IMG submission 19872) | reverse complement strand
AATATTTTCGTCCCTATCCCTATGCAAGAAATGGTTTATTTAAAGGCTATACAAAAAAGCGCCCCAATGGGCGTTTCTGTGTCGGGAACCACCGATCCTAAAAATGTATCTGAAAAAATTTAGGGGGGTCTTCAGCCCCCTTAGCCCCCCCTGGATCCACCTATGGTTAGGATTAGTTGCTTCTGCAGTTTGATGAAAAATTGGAGGTCGTTGAAATTTGAAAATTTTCAAGCGGCACTGAAGGCTACGTCACCCTTCTAAAAATCGTCCGGTCTTTCCTTTACCGGTTCTGGGTCAGTGGCTTTCTTGCTGACACTTTAAAGAGTACAAGTCAATGTGGACGAACATTTGCAGTTTGGCATGTGCTGTTGTGCGGTTGATACACGATTTTCTATCCCGCCGTTACTGCTTGTTATACAGTACCTCAAAGCACAGAAAGTTGACTGCTGACAAGGGAGTATTTATCAGTGATGTCATGATTTTCTTGTAAAATTAGTACTCGAAATGTTCTACCTGCATGGCTTTAGACTTTTCAACTGTTTTTGTATTTAAGTTACTAACTTACACAACCAATGCGTGTATAACTGGATGTAGAGTGCTGCGCTTTAATTTAACAAGCAGTTACTATATATGCGTCGTTTCTTATGTTCAGAATCAGAAAAACACGTATTGTGTTATACTGCCTATCACCTTTCAAATAAAGGTTTTCCTTAAAGTTTTTGCCTTTCTACCCTTTGCTTGGCCATTTTTAATCAGTGCAATCGAATAGAAGTGTTTGCTCGCCATGCTTGACAATTCCAAAACTCAAAATAGAAACAATTACGTCTGGCTGTCTGCTACTGCTGCTGAATGAGAAACACCAAGTGGCGTCTCTACAACAAAGCTCTTGTTTTCTGGACATTGTCGAAAAGACTTAAAGCAGCTGCTTAAAGAAAACCTTAAAATTAAAAAAGTAAGAGGACCTGTGTCCACTGTGCTTTTTTTCAACAAAATGCTATGCTGCATAATGTTTAAAGGGGCACTCACAACGAGTCTATAGGCCTGGTGGTTCGAGCAGTGCTTGGATCAGCCCTGTGCTTTAAGTTCCGAAGCATAAAAAAAGACGATTGATAGATTTCTTCACAGCATTGTGAGGACATAACCCATAAACGTTCGTGGGCTCTGAGAGAAAAAAGTGTTGTTGTGAACAACAATTGCATAGTTTACGAACATTTTCAGTTTTCACTATGCTTTGAAACAGCATTCGCAGTATGGCACGTTCATTTCTCGAAGTAAATGGTATCAAACCCAAGACTTCAATAGAAAACAAGCAAATTGATGCGAAGCACTCGACAACCAGTTTTTTCTATATTTTGGCGTCTCGCGTTAAATCTGGCGTGGAAATAACTCATCATAAACTCGAGCACTCGAAAGATGGAAGTTTGGGGGAAATCGCACTTGAGATCAGGTTTCTCTTTTACACTGTTTCCATATGACCCGCTTCATGGTTTCTAACAATAAGCATAATCCACTCGGCATGACACCACCTTTTCCAACCACTCTTAGCCAGGGACGGATTTAGGGAGTGCGGGACCCTAGGCCATCTTAATTTTTGGGGCCCCACGCTGGTGTGACCTACTTGGCAGAGATGAGCACGGATCAGGACTGGATCGGACTGCAATTTTTTTGAAAATTGGCGGATCACGACTGGATCGGAGTGAGAAAATTTTTGTTGTTTTAATGTGATTATTCTGAAAATATCAAAAATTTTAGTTGTGATCCGATTTCACGGGTTTGCTAAATGATAGTGTATATTTTGCCATCAAATGCAAAAACTCTGCTGGACTATTTTGCAATTCGAACTGTATCCACTTTTATTTACATATAAAGGTTGAGTTCTAGTAGCAACCTGAACATGGTTGAGTGATAAGTGTCTATGCCTGCTGTGCGATTGTTCCTTGCTTCTACTCTCACCATTTCCTTTGTCTTAGCTTGTAGAGGTTACACCTTTGATAGGAGTGCTTTTAATGTACTTTTTCAAAAAGTAAAGTTTGAGGTTTAGGTTTAGGGTTAGGGTTTATGTTTAGGGTGTATGTTAAATTTTGGTTTAGGTTTGAATTTGGGTTTAGGTTTAAGTTTTGAGTTTAGCTTTTGGGTTTAGGTTTTTGAGTTTAGGTTTTGGGTTTAAGTTTTGGGTTTAGATTTTGGGTTTAGGTTTTGAGTTTAGGTTTTGGGTTTGGTTTTAGGTCATGTAACAAGGACCTTATGCTAATGCAAGTGCATCGTCCTTGTCACTTGACCAATCCAAGCAATCAGATTCTCCTAATGGCAGAATAACTCCAGTAGTGCTTTTCCCTCTGATGTCATCCTTGTTAAATTATGGAAATGCCAAATGGCTGTGTCTATTTTGCCTCATGAGGCAAAACCACTGCTGGAACTATTTTGCCTTCAACCAATTGTATTTGGCTAAAGGCAAAATAGTTTCAATAGTTCTTTTGCCTTATGAGGTAAAATAAATATACATGATTTTACATTGGAGGATCAGGACTGGATCGGACTGTTGATTTTCAAAAATTTCGCGGATCAGGACTGGATCGGATTCAATTTTTCGGATCAGGACTGGACTCGGACTGAAAAATTTCACAGTCCGCTCATCTCTGCTACTTGGCCATTTGTCTGAAAAGAATGAAAGTATACCCCTCTCTTATATGTAGTGCCCCCTCAAAAATCTATCTTTGTGGGGCCGACTTTGGTTCTACGATTGCCTTAGAATAGATCTTCAACAGAAATTAAAGCCTTTCTTACATTCTTCTCTGGAACAAATGGCAATGCGATCTTTTCTTGGAATTTGTAGCTCTTTCGGCTAGTTCAGAAATTCTTTTCGTTAAATTTCCGTGAATTCTAGCGTTTTTTGTAGGTTTATTTTTCAGATACACACATTTTCATACAGGTCCGTGTTTCCGCTCTCAGAAATATCGTCTAGTTGTCGATCTGATGAGCTGTACATAAACTCCTTTGTTATATTAACCACATATTTTATGGGACAAACAGGCACAATCCATTCAGTGGACACAGGGTTTATTTATGTCGATTTTAAATTGTCATTTTCCAAGCAATACAAAATACAGTGTTTTAATCTTCTAGATCAGGGGTCTCCAAACGTATTTGTCCGAGGGCCATATAAGCAGTTACACGACAATTCGTGGGGCGGACTTCTTAAGTAATATCATTGTTTCGGGATATGTTACATTCTCCCAAGTCAACAAGTTTTTCGTATATATATTATTTTTTTATTATTGACAAAACGTCTTCGCGGGCCGGATCTGGCCTGCGGGCTGTAGTTTGGAGAACCCTGCTCAAGACTGATGGTAAACAGCATGAAGACAAGTTTTGCACAGCATAGTATTGTTGCTACGCCCTCAGCTAACCGCATGAAGTAAGTCCAATATGCAAACACGTGTTTCCAAGTAAAACTCACGAAAAACTGTTCTAGCTGATTTAACTAACACAGGCGTATCGAGTTTCAACAAGCAATCATTGTTTGCGGGCAATCTAGTTGGTAACAACCAAACGTAGCATCCAATACTGACAATATTGCTTTTTATCGGGGTTCTGCAATGTCTGGCTGTCTTGCGTTGTTGCGAGCTTTTTGTCTGGAAGATTGAACATCAAGGAAGTATTGTTCTTTCTTTTTCATTCTTTTTCTTGTAACCATAGGAATAGCCAGGAGGGCAATGGGACCATTCCCCCTAAATTTCTAGCATCTCTTGCCATTTTGTGCTTTGACAGACAGTGTCCCGAACAAAACACGTTGCTCGCTTTAAGTCAAAGTATTTGTCCCCCCAATAAAAATTTTGGTCTGGCAATGCTACCGCTTGTAACCACTTTCATGCAGATGGCCTGCATCTCTCTCGCGCCCAACCATGTTCCTCAGTATCAAACCTTTCCCACAGCACTTTCCTACTTGATGTTCAATATTCCACTGACAAAAAGCTTGCAACAAAGCAAGACCGCCCAACACTGTAGAATTCTGATGAAAACCACCATTCTGATTCTTATATTACGTAGCAAACAATATTATCGTGTTGTTACTATACTGATAAGAGACTAGATGTTTGCATTTTCGCTAGTTTCAAAGTGAATTGTGAAGTTATGCCTTTGCGCAGTTTCGCAAATTTTAAGTTAACAATGAATTGTCATAGGAATGAGTTGTGCGGGGCCCCAAAAGCGCGGGGCCCTATGCCATGGCCTATTTGGCCTATGCGTAAATCCGTCACTGCTCTTAACCAGTGGTGTAACTAGAGGTTTGATCAAGGGGAAAAAAACTTAGCTGAAGGGGGCCCACTAACCAACACTCAGAAAATGTTGAGAAATGGCAGTGAAACTGAATGTGGATGTCCAGCTGCGCAACTGATGGGGGCAGGGGGCGAGCCTCCTCCCTGGCAAGCTAAATGTGAAAACTGGGCCCCTTAGCTAACATTTTGATACTTAGTATTCTGTTGGTTTTCAGTGGATTGTTCTTTTTCTTGTTTTTCGGGGTGTTTTCGTGTTAGTAGAGGCATCCACGACATCCGGATTCATACTTAATTTGACCATTTCTTAACTTTTTTCTGAGTATTGGCTAGTGCTCCCCTTAGCTAAGTTTTGCCCTCATGACTCAAACCTCTAGTTACGCCTGTGAAAGTCTGTACAAAAATCTTAAATCGGAAAACACTGCGAAAAAAGCAAAAGAACAACAACCTACTGAAAACCTAAATAGTACTAAACACCAAAATATAAGCTAATACATTTAGTTTGACAAGAGGGTGGTTCGCACCCTTGCTCCCCATCAGCCACTGCTCCCAACCAGGGGCGTAACGAGGTTAGATGGCGCCCGGGGCAAAAAGCAAGTTTGGCGCCCTCGTGGTCGAACCGGCGCCCCCATGGTCGAAGTTTTGCGCCCCCATGGTTGAACCTGAGCTCTTTCGAAAGCAAATTTATACTGTATTGAAGAAAGTATTTGTGAGATTGTTAGGACTTTTCGGCGGCTCCCTGAGTAATTCGGCGCCCTCGCAGTGATTCAGCTCCCTCATAGTAAATTGACGCCCGGGGAATTGTGCCCCCCTTTCCCCCCTTCTTACGCCCCTGCTCCCAACTCTGCCTTTGAAAGTCAACCAAAAGTGAGACGAATTAAACTGTGTTGGATCGGATGAACGGAAGTAAAGGTTCTGGTACGTGTAAAAATGGAATAAACATATTTTCTTGTATTTACCGGTACAAGTGACCATGACCTATGGCAGCACTGATCCATGAAGATACAAAGGAGATAAAGTTTTGAGGCAGATAAATTAGCGATTTCTTTAATCTCACTGATTTGCCAATTTAACATATTTTCAATATAAGTTCAAAATGCTTTTCAAAAATTTTCAAAGCTAGAAAATTTTAGCCACGACGTTTCAAAGAAAAGTTTAAACAAACTTTTCAAGAAGCTTTTCCAGTTAGTTTTCTGGTAAAATTTTATCCAGAAGAAATTTCTTGAATGGCCAAGCTGAATTTTGCAATTTTATGCAGAAATCTAAATTTTGTAAAAGTTTACAAAATTCCAAAATATTTTTGTTGGAGCGTGTTGGGCAACATATGTTGCTGTACAAACCAATTTTAATACTATTGCCTATATTACAGTTCAGTTCCGTTAGGTTTGTAGAAAGAAGCCAGGCCCTTTGAGAAAGGCTTATTGACTGCAGGGATATCTAGAACTCTAGATATCCCTGACTGATTATTCTAGATATCCCTGACTGATTATTCTAGATATCCCTGACTGACTATTCTAGATATTCCTGATTGGCTGTGCGGATAAAACAAGACGGCACGCAAAAGGAATCGCACAGTGACCTTCCGCTTGTATTTACACATATAAAAAAGTAAAGCAGGGTCAACTTTGGATGCAACAAAAAATTCCGCAAACCTGATAATTGATAATACCCTAACGCTTCACAAAGAAAAGGTCTTAATTTCTTTAAGAAGAAAGAGGAAACTGCAAAACTATCCGCAGTCAGCTCTGGGACAAGTGTCAGCAAAATCTACACACGAACAAACCAGCCTAAATGCTCCATCAGCAAAACAAGATAGCTTTCCGATGGCGCGAACTAACTCGCCCCAACGCGAGGCGATGCATCATATTAGCGTTATTGTCTCATACAGGATGCTGGCATAGCCGAACGTTAACTGACTTCCCTCTTGTCGAGTTAACAAGTAGCTGAGGGCATTCTGCAGGCGCTCACCATTGCGATAGAGTTTCGCAAACTCAGTCAAAAACTTTTGTGCCGGTGTTTAAAGTAGGCAAAGATCGTTTAATCTAATTGATGATAACAGGGCACCCCAACATATTTCTTGTTTTATTGACTGAATTTGTTCCAGCAGTTGCAAGGTTCTGCCCACTCTCATTATCGTATTGACTTTTATTTTTCAATATATTCCTGGGCCTTGCTGGACATTGAAGTATAAAGATCCTATTACTGTTTGCTTAAGAATATTTGACTTCAGATAAATTGGTCTTTGAGGAAAAACTTGGCACATAAACAGCAGTGATAGTTATCCAAGGCTGTACGATATTGAGAAGGGTCTGTTTGAAGCGTTGCAGTGACTAAATTAGACTTGAGTAGCACCATGATAATCACAAGTGAAAGAAAGTAAAAAATTCTGAAATGATATTGAGGATATACAAGGGCATTAAAGATTTAACTTCAGCAGCTGGTGTAAGATCTTTGAAGATGTTCGTGCTAGAGTGCTTATGAGCTGTATTTTACCTTAAACGCACAGTATATTGTATTATTTTGAATATATTTTTTTGATGAAGCACGACAAACTTGACGTATTTTTGTTCATGCCAGTTGCAGAAACGAATTGCTGCCTGATTGGTTTCCAAAACATTTGCTCTGCATATCGCACATGTTTCAAGTTTGATTAAGGCAACAATTATGCCATATGCTTCAACTCAGAAACCGCAGGCTGCCTAAGGTGCGCTGTGACTTCCTGAATATAAATTTCATGTTTTGCATATTGCTGTCTTGAGGTAATGTGTCACAAACAAGCAAAGTTTTCTAACCGGCCGCGAAGGTGTTAATGTTGACGAAGATGAACAATTGCTTTGTGCTTTAGTGCCTTTTGCTGTTTTAGCAATGGCTTGGAACATAAGGCAATAATGTTTCTGATGCAACGTTAGATTGTACATACGATACCAAACATTTTTTTCTAGACGTGCGGACTGAAGATTTAACTTTCATGAACCTTTCAAAAATATTTTTGAAAATTTGTTGTGACCTACGCAATGAATGTTGCATTTCTTTGTTTAACGTGGGGCTTTGTTGGAACGACTTCTTTCGGAATAATTGGAATCCGCTCTACCAAACAGACACTCTCACGAAATGACAGCGTGATGAAAGCAAGCCCTGCAGGCTTGGTGCAAAACGTTTCTGCCTAAGTTGCCTGCTTGTGGAGGGCGTATAATCAAAAAGTTCAGGAAGAGAATGTAGGCATATTTCGCTACATGAATATGCTTGACGTCAGTGATCATGATGGAGGACTCAGATACAACAAAAAAGTTTTAATTTGCAGAATTGAAAATTGCATATGTTTTAATCCTGATTTACACTGCCCAGTTGTACCACCAGCAGGTTGCGCTGCTGAGTCATAAGGAGTTGAATGCTCTTCGCGAAGTTAACTGTGAACGTCTGAATCTTTATTGTCACGAATTAACCTGAGAGATAATTTGTACCGAAAAATCGCATTTGGAAGCGATTTAAGCTTCACGAACCATATTTGGATTTGGATTATTCACAAGTTCGCTCACTCATGAAGAACCTGTTCATCAAGTGGCGTAATAGGTATATTCTGCGTGGTGCGTTTACAAACACGTGGATGGTAGATTACTTGCGATAAAAGGATCATCACTTCATTAAACGTCTTATCAGTCATCTACAACATAAATTTATGATCTCTGAACATGGCTCCTATTTATCATGTAGAAGTCGACAAGCATTACGAGTTCAACGCATGAGGGGAAGATGCTGCCTGAAACTCTAAGAAGAAAATATAGATTTCCCGGGGTAATCTACAACAGAAGACAGTGAGCAATCATGCTGACTTAGTTTTCAAAGTTCACTGTTTAAAATTGTAACGTTTTTTCCCTTCGGACCGGAAAAGCTACCAATATGGCTCAACGCACCTTTTGGGCCATGCCCCTCTACTATTAGAGAAAAGAGACAAACAAAGCATCTTTGAACTGAGATTTTCATGTACATTATACCAAAAAATATATAAATAGGTTTTCATTTGAAATTTTTATGAATATGCGTTTTTCAGTTTTTTGTTTCTTTATTTTAGCCAGTTCTGAATGTCCGAGCCTATTCTGCGATTTACAGATAGTTGCTCTTTGTAGGACGAGAGTCATGGACTTTCAAAAACAAGGAATTAAAAAATATCTCCATTTTGGAGGTTTGACCACCATTGACACAAAAAAGGGGTGAAACCAAAATATTTTTTGCAAATACGATCGTATTAGCGACATTTCTTGTGAAGAATCAATTTTTCCAACGTACATACTTTTAGATGCACAGTCTTCTGAAAAAGTTATTATATTTATTGCTGGGATCAAAATCAGGTTTTCTCTTGTAGTTCGTCATGGTGACGTCACACATGCGCAAAAATTACACCACAAACTACATAGTACCTTGATTTTTATGCAGCTCCTCCACCTAAAATCAGTTATGACCAAAAACGTGATTCTTCGAAACTACTTTCGATGAAACGACCCGCAAAGGTTCAGTTATGACGTCCAAACAATGCAACAAACAAAATCGCACGTTCAAAACGGCGATATAGTGGAAAAAAACTGTCGATCATTTTTAAAAACAGTGTCCTGAAAGTTTCAATTGATGTTTTATCTAAGCGTAAATCAAAACTAATTGAATACTTCGACATGTTAAGACTGGAAGTGGTGTAAACAGAGTATATCATACCAATACAAGGGCAACGCATTCAAACGCAATTTTTTTCCTTTACTCAGAAAGTAAACAAATCAACAACTTAAAATTTTTTAAACCAAAAATTTGAAAGGACTGTTTAAAAGCTAAATTTTCTTGTGATTAATTGCACACAGCAAACGGAATTTTGTATTTGACAAATTTCAAAGTTTTCATTCAAACAAATTTGCTTTTAATTAGATTGGAATAAAGTAAAGGTAAGAAGTACTGAAAGCCTTCCGAAAGAAAATTGTATAGGTGGTGTGCCGGCAGCTTTAATGCTTATATTTTGTTTTTACATATACTTATATCAAGCTCATGGTGCTATTGCCAGGGGTGGCAGTTGGGCAAAAGAAATACGGCAAACATTTGCACACCAAATAGCATAGAGCAACGTTTCACGTGAGCAAGTACAAATCAGCAACACTAGGATCAGAGCGCCCACACTTAGAAAATGCGCCAGCGGCTTTAGAACTATTTCATCATCATTCAGACGTTTCGTATTGTGGGCCTAATTGCATGTCATTACCGCAAAATAGGTATTTCCTTTGATAGACACGGTGATTTTTTCGAGAGAGACGCGAATATAACCTGACACTATTGAAATCATTGCTTCTTTCATCTGGCTTAATCACAATAATATGGTGCTTTGAAGAGAAAACCTTAGTCCCTACGTTGTGGGTGTGGAAAATGTGACTTGTTGCAGAGCGTGACGTTTGCAGTGTGCTTCAACGCTTCACAATGGAGTTTCACCAGTCGTGACGTTTGAAAATGCTCGACTTGCTTCTTTTCAGCATGTATGGTTATCTTTGTAACGGCTGCAACGCATATGTACAGTAGCGTTAACTCGTGGTATCTGTCGTCTCAGCAAATCATGAATCTTGACAAGAAGGTGTAAGTCCGTTAATGTTTAACCGATATAAGCTTACACCACGAATCGTAAAGCTATCGTTGAAGGTCATTAGTTATGAATGTTGGCTACAAGAAAATTGTCGTATCAACTTTATGCAGACAATTTCTCTATGTTTCGAAAGATGCTTTAGTGAGAGGACATTTTTAAAAACATTCCAGCTTATATCATAGCTTTACAGTATGTTGGTAAAATCAAACCAAGATTTTCTGCCATGCATCTGGCACATATGACAGTCTCAGGAAGCGTGATACAGCTGCTCAAGTGTATGTGCCAATCTTGGCTTACAAAAGCACAAAGTGTCATTGAGTTGTGCACTAAAAACAAACGTAGGTAGAAGAGGGTTTTACCTATTCAATTTGTCCTTAATTGAATTCGTTTTTGCTACTTGTGATATCAATACAAATTGCGTTTCATTGTCTCAATCCTCTGAACACGCGAAGAAAGTTTAAATGGCTCGTCCGAGATACTTCTGTGCACAGAATCGATCCGAAATTTTTTTCTCGTGAAATTCTAGTAATATTAAGCCTAAATTAACTTACAAGTGCTCACTGTGGATAGTTCTGTGTTACAATGCTCTGGTCAAAAAGTCACAAAATTCTGAAAACGAATTCTGAAAGATGCTTTGTTTTTAAGAAACGTCATTCGCATTTGTAACAAAGCACATTTATTTTTAGATTATTCCTAAAACACAAATTAAACCCACTCTCTCTGAAACTTGGGTTTTGTTGATTTGATGATTTGTACAAGACAAACTTTAAAAGTAGGTGTAGAAGCCACTATGCTTTAAGTTACTGCCTGGATGGTATGCATTCATAAAATTCATCTGGTAATTTTGCGTTATGATTAAAAAATCTGAGAAATTGCTCTGCACTGTGACTATATCCGTACAGGGAAAGCACTCACCTTAATGTCCACTAAAGTAGGTTGTAAATAAAAGCGGAAAATTAACATATGCTTTGACTCGAATACCATTTTTATAGCTGAGGGTGCTGTACTCCAATCTTCAATGCTGTGCTTTCGGAAAAAAAGCTCTTTTTGCTTACGCATCTTTGAAAATCCACAACCCAACACGTTGTTTTCTCTATGGTGAAAGTTTGTTGCAGCATCCTAGGCAATCGCATGAGCTAAAAAATCAGGCTTTGTCTTGTTTGATTCACGAGCATTAGACACCATGAAGGCACTTCTAGTAATTCCAAAGTTAACTTCGAAACGCTAGCTTTGCATGGATGAGTTTGCAGATGAAAATAACAGACGTTTTGCAGTTGTGGCAAGTAAAAGGTAGTTATCAAGTTTTTAAAAGTCCTTACGATTTGATATCAACTTTTTTTAGTCTGGTATTTTGAGCTTGGTATTTTGAGTAGGCTACAGAAACGTGCAGCGTGTTGTTAGAAATACACTGGAGACCCGATGTAACGCGAATGTCGGGATCCACAACATTAGACCGCGTTATACCGAGCAGTGGCGAACGCACAAAATTTCCGAGGGGAGAGTCAAAGCATTTGCGTAGACAGGGGAGGGCCAAAGGGGCCATGCCTCCTCCAAATTTGTAGAAAATATAGTCATTTTGTGCTTTGAGAGGCGTTTTTCTAAACAAAATAGTGTTATTAGCCTAAAATTAAACATTTTGTTATACACTGCCGAATACTGACAGTATACACTGCCGAAAACTGTTTATACATTTTTTATTTTTTGGTCTGAGGTGAGGGCCATGGCACAGTGGCCACCCCCCTCCGTACGCTAGTGATACCGAGGTATTTTATTACGTAACAATTGGTATACAGTCATGACCAAGAACGTATATTTCCATGACAATGTGATGTTTATACTAAAAACGAGTCCAGGGTCGACAGTTCTTTTTCCTTGCGATCTCTCGTGTTGGCGAACCGCAAGCGCAGTCTCTCAGAGACTTTGACTGGAACTTGCCCAACGGTCTTTACGGGAATATNCCTAACATACGTCATGCGTGGTCTGGATTGTGACAAAACCGTATGCGACTGCGCATTTTGAGATGTTTAAAATTATTAACCTAAAAGTACTGCATCGCAGCAAATCAGTTATGAAATCGGAGTCCATACTCAAACCGCGTTATATCCGATTCCGCGTTATACCGGATCGCGTTATATCGGGTCTACAGTGTAACAACACGCTGACGAGACCTAAGTTACTTAGCAAAACTTTCCAAAGGCGGATCTTTATCATGACAACTTCGCTGGTGCAAACCTAGTTAAAAAGTACTACTTCGGGTTTATAAAAGTAACAGCCAGTATAATCTTGGTAAGATCCCATCCTATATAAACTCTTCTGAAATCTGTGCTTAGCTCAGTTTTTGCACTTCCTTACGTTCACGTTGAGACACCATTTTGAAGATTCAAACCGAAATTTAAATCGCAAAATTTTGTGGTGAGGACATAATGTTAAATTTAAAGTTAACATCGACTTCTGGTGCAAGAGTGTCCAACAAATCTACTTTCAACGCTGATGTAATAGTAGTACATAAAAAAACTTGTCGCGGGTGAATGATTTCTGTTCTTTGGCGCGTATTTAATGCAGTCTCGCTAAACGCGCCCAAGACTGATGACTTGCTATGTTGTTGAAATTTTTCTTTTTTCTCGACGTAAGCAGTTACAAAAAACGGAGTTAAACGTGGCAGCTTTTTTCTCACAACATTTGACAATCGCTGTTTGTTGGGCAAAAATTCAAATTTTATGGACGGAATTTCGCAATATCATTTCACATAATTTTTTCAAAACTTGGGTGCTTTCTGAAGAAAATTTGTTAATTTCTACTCATGTTAAGATAAGTGGCCAGTTGGTGGCAAAAGACTTCTTTTTTAGATAAACTGTTGGCGATTGAGTAAAAATGTCTTATTTCGTGTCCTGTCATAATTTGCGTGCTCGACAAATGAGAAACTTCCAATATGCAACGAGAGCTCTCGCAGGCACGTCAACATTAAACGCAGCTCGGCAGTAGGCTGCCTGTACCTAAATCCAAAACAAGAAGTTGCTGAAATCATCAAGGTTCAGCACAACGAACTGCGTGCGATGCGAACACCCAACGGACCAGGCATACACGGCAACAGTGTTGTGATCACATCGAAGCATGCTGCGGCCTATGAAGTTTTTTATCACTTGTTCGGCTTACAATCGAGTAAATCGGTATACTCTTCATATGTATTCAGTGCATATGCAAACAGTGGAAAGCACTGCCACATACCACGTTCGCTGAGACTGTGTGGCTAACTGAAAACTTTCATCACACGTAGTTTTGTTCTTCATTGCACATAGTTACCCCAGTGTGAGGTGGCATAAACCGCTGGTTCTAATAGAAACGAGGTAGTTTTGCCGCAACAAAGCATGAAAAAATATTTTCTGGAATGGCACAGAAAAAAAGTACGCCATCACAAATATCAGAAATATCACTATTAATATCACTATTATCGTTGCCATTACTGGTTTCACTAACAAAAAATGTAAATCATCGGTGCCAGTATCTAATTACATCAAATCAATTACATCACTAATGTCGCTAATATCGCTATAACGTTGCTGATTTTGTTTACAATCCATCTGATCGCCGCCGTATTCGTTGTCAAATTTTAAAATCCGATGGGGTATGCAAATCAAAAATTTGCTCACCCGTGATATAAACCATCGTGTCAAATAAAACTCCATGGTTTATTTGTCTTGTTTCGATTTTGACAATTGGTTTGTTGCGTTTTCAAATACTTAAAACTTTTTTATTTCAGTAACGTGGTTTTAATAGTGTTTGGTGGTATTAATGATATTGTCAATGTCAATAATATAAAAGTTATGACCGGTAGCGGCAACAGTAACGATGTTAGCAAAACGATATTGTCAGAGGTTGTAGCCTACTGTGTTTGGCGATACTAGTGTTTATAACTATGGTAGTAATATTATAGCGGTATGCCCAGTACCAGTATAATGTGAGATGTGTCGCCGGTAACAACTTCTTCTCTTTGAAAAGATATTTGTAAACAAAGTTTTGTTAAAAGAAACAAGTAGGCACAAATTTTCCGATGCAAAGAAGTGCCTGAATTTGAATTTGCGATCTACCTTTGATCAGTGACATTCCTCCGCTGTTTGTAAACACTCCCAGCTCTAATATTTTGAATGAGCTTACTTTGAAAGTGTGTAGAATTTTTTTATCTGAAAAAAAATTGAAGGCGGCGTCAATCGTGTTTTTTAAAATCTGTGAATGTCATTTACCTTGGTTTTGAAATTTTGTAAAATTTCTGCTAGATATTGAGAAAAAGAATCTGAAACACTGCAAATAAACCCAACACTGATGCACGTTCATCTTGCTACAGAGTGTAATAGGGAAATGACCACACATGCTATATGTCTGATGACCTGATGAATTAACCATCGGTGTATTCAATAACAGAGTACAGTCAGACCTCGTTTGTCCGAACTCCGATTAACCGGAATCCCCGCTATCCGACACAAAACTGCTAGGAACGGATTTCTCCCAATGTATTACACCCTTTTAATCCGGAAACCTCGCTGTCCGACTCCGACACGGAAATTTAGGAACGGATATGTCAAATCAACAGAAAAACACGATAAACCGGATTACGCCAACTGAATCACAGTGGAAGTGTGAAAGTCGATTTTCTACGTACAATGAAGGTAACAGTGGCAGAACTTGCAGGACGCATTTAGGTCTCCTGTGCAATTCATTTTCGCTTTTAATCTCATTCTGAATGCATACTAGCTTACTTATATCGATCTGCTAATAAACAAAGAAAACTATAAGTGTTTCATTTAGACATGTTCCACATGCCGTCTACATATTTGCTTAGTTGCCAGTTCGTTTCGGTCTACTCTACAGTTTTCGTCTGTTCCCCTTTGAGCATCGGCTCAGGCGAGTTCTGCGCTATTGCACATTGTCACTTTTGTTTACATTGTTGGCATTTGCTATGGAAAGAATTTCACTCTTTATACTTTCGATTCCGGTTATCCGGATACTTCGCTAAACCGACATTATTGCACGAAACAAAGTAGTCGGGATAAACGAGGTCTGACTGTATAACGACGCGAAATGAACTGTGGAGCGTGATTAGCACTGCGNGACTNCCTGAGAAACAGCTCAAAATAACAANATTTTNGTGATCACATAGAGCAAAACCTTCTGCCTGCTGATCTCTGCTATCAAAACTTTTTACTGGTGCAATATTTGATATAAGTATGGCGCTTTCTTTCAGCATTTAGGATGTGTGTGACACTCGATGCGTGCATGTCGCGTTATAAGCCGACTTCATAAATTTATCAAAACGTTTGAAGAGTGCATACATGAATATCTAATCAGCCGTGGTGTGAAACTGACAAAGAAAACGGTAACGCTCCGACAACAAGAATTGCCTTGCTGTTTAGTTAAGAGTTTTTCTTTTGATTTTATTTAAAAATAAAATGAAACCTAAAAACCGGCTATTTTGGTGTCACACCAGAAACTGAGGGAACGCTTTTACCTCCTGAATTAATTAGAAACAAAGCGTTACCTCCAGCTATAAGGGATGAAAAACTGCGAATGTAATCAGCAAAGGCTTTCAAAATTTTGCTGCACAAGATCAAAACCCTAGTGCTTTGAACGGCCAACTGTTATTTGAACCAACGTAAATGTTCATAAAAAAGGTACCAATGAAGACGTTTTAAGAAACAAAAGGCATGTTGGACTTCAACAAGATAAGCTAGTCCCGTGGTCCTCAAACGGGAGCCACTTGGCTCATTAAGGGAGGAATTTTTAATTCCGGGGAAGAAATTTGGTCCAGGAAGGAATTGGGGAGGAAAAGCTGTTGTTGAAAAAAACTGAAGTTTTGATTATTAGTGTATTCAACACATATAAAAACTCCATAGCGAGGTTGGTTTAGATGGGAATGACTACAGTATGCAAGGACAAGCTGCTTCATCATCATCGATTGAGCCAGTTCTTTCATACCACTGCTTGACCGCACCAGATATCGGGGCAGGTGTTGAGCAGCCATTCGATTGTCTCATCGTCCAGAACCGTCAGGTCGTGCAGTCCATGGGGAGGTCGATGGATTAGACATTGGAGGACAACATGATCGACGATTTGTTCTTCTGCGCCACACTCACAGGTCGCAGAAGAAGCCATACCCCATTTGTGTAAGCAGGAGCGGAAACGTCCGATATTGATGCGGAGGCAGTTAAGCTGGACCCACACTGTTCTTG
>JGI24159J19872_10005723_pt1 | contig 16104 bp, 6 predicted proteins | sample Ectturendosymbi4_FD_19872 | JGI IMG/M metagenome (IMG submission 19872) | reverse complement strand
GTGTCTGTAACCCTATGGTTCTGTCTTCAATGCAGTTGCAAAAAGTGTCTGTAACCCTGTGATTCCGCCGGCTTCAATGCCTTGTACTACGTGCTGTCTTGTCTGTTTTTATCGACCTGCGTTCTGCAGAGTGTCTGTGTTCATACTATGGACTTGTCTGTGTGTCTGCTCACAAACAAATAAATTTTTAAAAAATGAAATTTTCAAGCAAAACTGCGAATTTGAACGCAAAAATTTTAAATCTCGATTTAATTTTTTGCAGATCTAATGATTTTTTTGCAAATCTAGTGATTTCTGCAGATAATATCTGTTGCAGCATCAGCAATGAGCGTTGGACTGGACTTGGATTGGACTGGATCCGGTCTATAGCAAATTTTGTTGAATTTGTATTGGACCCGGACTGTAAATCTCTTAAAAATTTAGGATCCGTACCGGATTTGGACTGAGTGAATGGAAAACAAATGCAGCATTTTTGTTATGAAAAGGCTGTATTTTTAATATCTTTTGGACTTAATTTGGACGAGGACGTTAGATTTCAAAAATCGTTTGGACTGTGGTTGGACTTGACTGATATTTTGAAAAATCAGGGCTGGATCTGGACCGCACAATATGGCAGTCCGCTCATCTCTGACCAGCGTTTACTTCACAACAGCAGCTTCAGCTTTGCTGGAATATGTTTTTTTATTCGTTGGTGTAAGAGCTTGCGTTTGTTTTGGTTAATCCACGATCAGAAAAAAATTATTATACTTGTCTTTGGGAGTGTCATGTGGATTATTTAAAGCAGATCTTACAAAGAGACTGGGCCGCTGTGAAAAGAAATGGATGCCGAAAGTTATTTTTCAGCACTTAAATCTGAAGCCATTTTCTGTGTGACTGTGACCATACAGTCGCAGTATCTCTGATTTACTAATACGGTATAGGCCTACTGTAAGTTAGGAATAAGCACCTTTGAGAAATTAGAACTGGTTATAGTAATGTTATCACACTCACAGGATTGAATGGAAATGGTAATTGAATAACTAAAGTAACAGTTATTGTTAAAGTTGAGCTTTAATTTACACTGCATGATGATGATGTTACAGTAGCGTAGCCAGCCCAAAAATTTTAGGGAGGTAAAATGTTTGATTTTAGGCGAGCAACAGTATGAGTATTTTGTTTGGGGTACTCAGTATTCATACTGCCTCTCAAAGCACAAAATGACTAGATATTTAAAAATTCGTTGGGCATGGCTCCCTGGCCCCCTCCTGGCTATGCCTATGACATGTTACTTCATTTTTGTGATACGTTACTGTATTTAATTTATGTTGACTTCCATACATTTTTTATTCATTCCCAGAGAGAGACCGGTTGCGACCCAGCATCCCCTGCGCAACTGTGTTGATTATCTAGCAGCTTCTTCCCACATATATGCAACACCACGAGTTGAAACTGGATAGTAGAAAAGCTGATTTAACTGTTGAGGGGCATCGACTCAATAACCTTCCAGTTTCTTCAATGCCCTGGCGTCCTTGCACTAATTAGTAATTTGTGTTTTTTCTTGCTGAATATTAAGTATCGCCAAATAAAATCAACTCAACTCCTTCACTGTTTCCACTTTACCTTTGGGAATGCCATGGATTTTCTGGTACAAACTAAATTTTTGTTTAAATCTAATCTAATTTCAAATATGGGGCTTTATGAATAAACATTATATCAATTAACATGGCAAAGTTAAGTCGGAATTTAGTCACTGGTGTAGCATTGGTGTGTGGGTGTTCTGAAAAATTTCACATCAGTTCAGATTAATCAAATCACATCAGTTCAGAGCAAATATAGAATGCCTCACAGTGCACTGTAGTGGTGCTAACAACCCCCTGCACCTCTTCTATTATGTTTGTGAAGCACTGCATATTGAGATTGAATGTGATCATAAAAATACTTATAAAATCACCATATTTGCTCGATTATTAGCCGCCCTTGATTGTAAGCCGTCCTTGATTATAAGCTGCATGAAATGATTAAAAAAACTTTATAAGCCACGGCTTGCAATTAAATAAAGGAAGTGACTAGGGATACGCCTGTCCTAACGCATTAAATAAAAGGGTCAGTTTGTCAGTCAAACTGTGTGGATCGTTTGTATAGTGTAATGGTTATGCACTACGCCTATGGTTTTCCGTTCGAATCTCACCTTGCCGACTTTGTTTTGTTTTTTTTGTTTACTTTTTTCAGGCTTGCGTTTACGGGTTGATGTTAGGTTAGGGATAGCGTTAGGTTAGGTTAGTGTTAGGTTAGAATTAGGGTTAGGTTAGGGTTAGGTTTAGGGTTTATCTTTTACATTTACTTCGTTTCTACCAAGCCTACTGCACTCTCGTGTGTAACTGTCACGTCACAGGTGGCGTATTAATAAGTTTTCTTATTTCAAGATCCACAGGCGTATCTATAGCCACTTCCTTAAATAAATGTGGTAATGGAAAACAATGCCTGAGTGCAATTGCTCTGAAAAAAGAAAGATTAATCAAAGTTGGAGTCTTTGTGCTAGCTGTTATTTAGTTTGAGCATCATTATATATCAGTGGTTCTTATCGTTAACTCTGATAAGAACCTAATCAAATAGGAACCTGCAGCGGCCGTGAGCAACAAAACCGCCACAATTGATTGCCATTACCTCTTTTTGAAAAAATAATGTAGTACATCTTGCAGTGGATTAATAATAAAAGTTACAAAAATGACATAATTTGCATTGAAATGTGCATTAAAATTATACAATGGGACTTAGGCTAATACTGCTTTTTTTGTTTTTGTTATCAAGCAGTCAAACCTAGTCATAAACACTAGTAAAACTAAACGTCGGAAAACCTCCTTTGCAGTTTCATTTCTATGGACACAGTTTAATCGAAATTGTCATTAGCCTATGCTGCTAGCAACTACTAGTCATTATAGACTGTGATTTATCATACACAAGAGAATCCAAAAAGAACTGTGATGACACAGATGGCAATTTATACACATACATGAAACTACAGTCGACAAAGTTGAAAATATTTTAATGCAACATAACCAAATAAAAAGTTATCTAAATTCCCTCAAAAAAGTTAGATTATCCCTTTAGGAATAATTGCTCAATAATTGCTGTAAGATCTGTTGACAGTGTGAAGCATAATCTTGTCACAAAAAGACCAATACGCTTACCCACATACTCACACTTGCCCACAGGTTAAGAACCACCGTTCTATATTGATATAAACCAGTGAAAGAATGAAACATGCTATTTCAGTATCACAGGCAGTAGAGAACTAGTCAGTAATAAGGTTATGTTGATCATAGTTTAAAACTGCAACTATGCAAGCTTTGTCTTTATGTATCAACTGATAGTTGGGGGCGGCAATAGCTCAGTGGTAAAATGTCCACCTCTCAATTGGAAGGTTGGGTGTGTGATCCACAGCCATTGAGTGAATTGCTGTAGCGCTCCTTGGGCAAGAGCGTTCACCTCAACTGCCCCAGCAAGAAGCACAATTCAGGCTTTGGCCTGCCACCAATTGCTGTCATAAAAATTGTAAAAAAAAACAAAAAAACTGATAGTTGGTTGCCTTCAATAGGTCCGTTAAGTTCATTTTATAACCATGCTAGTCATACTAATAGAGGGTTGTTGGATAAAATTCTAATGGAATGTACTCCTGGTGAAAACAATGAAAGATCCCAATGAATCACCCCCAAGCAAGGTGAAGACATTTCGCTACCGTGGTCCTTCTACAAGGGTGACACCTGCACATAAATGGTCCACTGACACGTTTGAGAAGGGTGACTTTGTGCATGGAAAGCAAAGTAAAAAGCAGCTAAACTTGGATGGTGCATGGAGCATTAAGCGAAATGTGACTGTTGGTGCACCAATGCCAAGATACAGCATGAACCCAAGTGACCATATTGGAGTTTCACAAAGTAGTCATAACTTTTATTCAAGACACAACATTCTTGGTTCTAATCAACTTCAGTGTAATAATAGTAGTCCTTCATCAGCAAATGGCAGTTTTCACCAGAATTCATGGAATCGATCAAGGGTTGGTAACATATCAGACGATGGAGCTAAAGGAGGCATATTAGAAGGACCTGCAGGTGATACTTTCCAGTTAGCAAAAAACAAGTGGATGCCTCAGTCACAAGAGGATTCTGTAAAAGAAGGTAATGTATTTTAAGGATGGCAGTACAGTGCTTGAAATATTTGAACTGTGCTAGGTTTGTATGTACCATTTTCTAATTGTATTTTGAACAATTAACAAAATAGTGCAAATCCAAGTTCAGAGAGAGCAAATTTTGCAAGTCTAGCAAGTTGTTGATGAAACAATAATGTCCAACTCATCAATAAAATTTCATTAAAAAAAAAAATTGATTCATTGGTCTTTGAAATTAAACGAAATTATTTAAATTAGTTCATTTTTATTCCTGTTTTTTTATTACAAATTTTTTTAATGTTGATCACAGCTGTTCAGTCAACATCAATGAAATGGATATAACAAACTCCACACTATTTTTAAGAATATCCCAAGCATTTTGAGCCCTACTCTTTCATAACCCCTCTGCCCTCTCCTGAAAGCATATGATAAAATATAAAAATAATTATGTGGGAATAATACTCTGCTGTGCACTCTAGATAAATGTAGATGTAATCCATCTTCTAGTGTAAACCAGATTGAAAATCAAGTGAAGAAGGCATCAACATATTATTACCTTTTCACCACTCCTTATTGTTTTATAGAGTTTTCAAGTGGTCTTCAGAAACTGCCAAACATTCGCAAGAGCTTGAACAAAGGTGGCATAGGATATGGATCTAAATACAATTCAGCAACTTACCATCATATCTAATGTTGTGCCTACCATTTTTGCTGCAATAGTGTTCATGTGTTATTTTTGAATTCAGTTAATCCCACGACCAGATAAACAGCTTTTTCTTTTCAATGTCCCTTATTAACATTTTCAGTTTTTTTAAAGAATTGCAGTTTATATGCCACATGAACCCTACATACTATACAGTAGTTTTCATAAGTTAAATTGTACTAACAAATATGCTGGTCATGTAAGCACTCTCATGTAGAGTAATTGCTAAAAATTTGTCACTGGCATCTCGTTAAGTTAATTGCTTGTATTGTTGCTATAGCTTTTTTTCAATGGACAAATATTTGAGGGAACTGTACAGACTCTTTAAACTGTTTCAGCATAAACTCAAGAAAATTTTCAATTGCATTTACACTTTAAATCCATTGTGCTAATGCACTTTCTGACTGTGTTGTGTTAATACAGAAAACAAGCGTTTCCTGTATTTCCATTGTGCTGTCAAATGTTTACTTTGTTCTGACGTCACAGGCTTTCAGGAAAAGTAGATGTTGTGCGAATTCTTTGGTTGTTTTTTGAATGATCTGCCAGAGTGATAAAATGCGTTGCATTAAGCAACCTTGCAGTATCTTTGACATTGTCTGTACGGCTTGTTATTTCCTTGGAGTAGATCAAGTTCGATAGTGTCATTTTATTGGCAATAAGCCGTTGTCCACAGCCACAGTATCTAGCAAATGCACCAAAGGATTTATCAAAAGGTTTTTGCAGAACGCGCACCTCTCTACTCCATTTATTTCACTGTAATTGTTCATAATTGTAGTACTTCTTGACCCATTACTTTTTATTTTGTGTAGGATACACTGTATGACAAGTGGCAACATGTTGCACACATGACTGCGATGTTCGTAAGATAGCGGGCAAGGGGCAACTATGAAAATATGGCATGGTAACAGTCAGTTGAACCACATAATTTTTGTTTGAAAGCTGCTTCAGAATACACTGTTACGTGGTGCGCCATATTTCCTTGAATTTTCACATGAAACTGATCTGTCACGAGCTAGTAGTGTTAATTAAACAACATTTCAGGTCTGTAATAATTAATCGGTAGCATGAAATCCCATCTTCCGTAGTTAGATCTTTACTCGATATTTGTGTACTGCCTGCTGGTGGTTTTTGCGCAGTTAGCTGAATAAATGGTTTTTGGTGTTTTACTGCAACAATGGTAACAAGCATTTGAAAATAATGCTGATATAAATGGTTCTTTGTCGTTCACATTAAAAAAAACAACTCAAATGTCCGGATCGTCATCTTCGCGTATTTGTATTGTATGTGTCGGTGTAATTCAATACTGATCGTTTTGACACTGCAGACATCTCCTGCCCATTGTCGCGCGAACTAGCAGTGTCGCAATCACATTGTTTTCGTAAATTTATTACACTCCATGCTTGTGAGTATTCTGGATCCTGGTGTTAATACTTGTAAGCGCTAAGTTTGAAGCGAAAATATTTGTTTGATTTCGAAAACATTGTTTCTGTCTTGTGATAGTGTTCACAATGCCCGTGGATGACTGTACTGCCGCATTTGGATTACGTTGACTTCCCATCTGCTTCTCCAACAATGGCATTTCAACTTGTTTATATTTCACTGGCGTACTTTTCATAAGGGCGTACGAAATACATTTGGTAAAGGTTTTAAAATAACTTTTACTTTCACTTAAAACAAGGATTTTCAAGCCAGGGTGCACTTGTATTTCTCTCGTAATGTGGAACATTCTAACTGGTGTTAGTTGATAATTACTTCCATAATGAGCTGACAAGCATCCGCGGAACATCGCTTGAAAATCACGACATAAAAAGTATCTCTTGAGGTTTGTTACCTGAATTTAAACTTATACCATTGTAACCTTAATTGGATCAATGTTTTCGTTTGGTAGTTCATTCTAGTTTATGAAGTTGCACAATTACAGTCAAACGTTTTATTTGTATGAGGTAGAGGATATTTTTGTTACTGTGAATGCTTTGGTCTTGTATCGATTTCGACTCAATTACTTTTTTCATATACGAAGCGACGCTGGCAAGCAGTAAACAGTGTTGTTGTTGTTAACATTTTTTTAGTACGTTTTGTTTGTCTGCGCCTCCTGTACTATTTTCTTTGTGTAATCTCCATGATGAAAAACTGTGAAACGCGTGACAACAAATGTCGTTCGTTGACTTTTCAAAGCCGCAGAGCGCGTCTGTATACCGACTGTGGTATTGTGCAATCGCCATTAGGCCCTGCTCACGGTGCATCGCTGTTGATCTCAGTGTTTTGCAGGATTGCTTTAACGTTTTTATTTTTTTTAACAAACATAGGCCATCGGAGCAAACAAGTTCACTTTTTAACATGTTTGCGTCACTTTTATGCTGTACTTCAGTGGAATTCTGGCCAGCCAGTGCGTGCCCCCTACACCATTATTCCACTTTTATTTTTTGTGTATTATCACTTTCGACTTGTCATTAGAGGTGGAGTGATGTTACCGTGTACACTTCCCAATAAACGTGCCGCATTTATTTAAATCGGGAATGCCTGATGGGTGAACAAGCGTTTGATGTACTACTTATTTGTGGTTCAAGCTGTGCAGTTCCTGGAGACAGCGGCAGAATTTACTCATTTTAGGAAAATTGCAATGTGACAGATCGTCGGCTTCATTGGTTACAGCTGGCATGTATCGTCATCAAAAGAAATTATCGCAAATGCATCAACAGCATCGAATACCTCCTTCTCTTCATGTGTTGTTTTGCAGCTGCGTCTAGCTTACACTGGTGAGGGTCACGAAAGGAACCAGGAGCGTATCCAGCCAGCAAGGTTAGGGGAGCGATTTCAATATTATTTGGCAGTCAAGTCTTATAACAGCTTCGATACTGTAACAGCGATGAAGCATACTTCACAACACTACTGTGGCAAAACAGTGGACGACAGAATGGCCTTATATCTCGAATGCTGTTTTTTGAATCATACAAAATCATGGTGGGTAAAGTTACTTTCGTTAGATTCTAGGGGGTGATCGCCCCCCACCCCCTGGATCCGCCCCTGAAGGGAACAGATTTAGATTTCCACCAATCATCTGAAACGTAGCCTATGCGAAATCAAAAGTAAATTCATAGCATCGCGCAAAAAAACTCTCCGTGTCAGTGGCATTCTTCGGGCCTTTGTCCCCCATTGCGCAAAAAACTATCGCGTAAACTTTTTCTGCCCCAAGTGCATTGTGTTTTCAGCTGTGTGGAGAGAGGAATTAACCGACCGCCCGTATTCCAAAAAGTTCGGGCAATGCCGCGGAGATTTTGTGAAAAGTCGTGCATTAATTTTTTTAGAAACAAAAGTTGCGTTAAAACACCGTGAAACTTGCGTTGTCATTACTGAGTCGCCACTTTTCGGGTTTTTTCAAGTGTTGCTTCCCTGGGGAATAGTTTTCTTACTCTTTTAGCACTGAAAATTAAATGACAGGCTTGCTACTTCCCCAGTGTGATTATGTTTGGCGGTTGTTTCCCTCACATCCCGCTTTGACTGCGGACAGGGCCGTTGCGAGAACTTCCAGGCCACCTGTTGATTTTGACTGGTCGGGCGACAGGAGTAAAAAGACCTATTAATTAGCATTTACGTTCCACCGTTTAAATACTTTTTTCCTAGAAGTAATGAAAATAACACGAATCACCACTTTTGAAGCAAAATAATGTCACATGTATCAAATCTTTTGAAAAATGCACTTCTCCGGGTTGCTTACAACGCCTAACGTGTTTTGCATTACATCCGATGGAATATAAGTGTTCGACCACCTCGAATTACCTATAGTCTAAAGTAAATGTGTAGTCGAAATAGGCAAGTTAAACCTAAACCTTCCGTGTGCTTCGTAGCGCCTCATGATTTCTGTATTTTCTTGTGATTCCTCTATCACCCCCAACATGTCGACAACGTATGCAAGCCAAACATGCAAAAAATGGATATATAAAACTAGTAAAACAACAACCGCCAAATCTTAATGCTTTGAATTCAGTGAAAACAAACGGTTGTCAGCCTCAAGCTGAACGTCTCGCTAGAACATTTGAAACTTGATCAAAGTAAATTATATGCTTTTGTGCGCCGCTGAGAACCCCCCTCCGATTTATTTCTTTCTGTTAGCCGCATGGGCGTCCGCTGGGGGTGGTGAAACGGGCATTTGCCTCCCTGGAAATTGGTCAAGGAACCAAAAATTTATAGAAAACCTGAAGCCAGCAGCTTAATTCCGATTAATTGATTTAATTCTTGCAATCAAAGTTTATTTGCCGGTATGACACTCACACTGCACAAGAGCCAGGTCCACTGTTCTGGTGTCATGCAATGATGAGCTTGCAGTTCACTAATATCCGCTTCTGTGCCTGCTGAGGTGGTTGCGAAATTTGCAAAGGGATTGTTCTACCGTGGGGGTCGGAAGGATTTTTTGCAGGGAGGCGAAAGTGGTAAAATTTCATTTCACCCACGCGAAACCACGAAAACAAACTTTTGTGCTAAAAGTTTAACAAGAAAATGTCAAATTTCAAAGCCCGCCGACGCGCATGACTGTTGATCTTTATTGAGTAACAACTTGGCAACGAATCTCTGAAGGTTCACTTCAAGTTACGGTAGTAAGCGTTGTTTTGCCGCATTTGACTGTTGAACGCAGACATCTTGGCAGGTAATGCAGCAAGCCAGTGGCTGCTAAGAGGTAAGCCACGTAGTTCTGTACTGTGTGAAAAGAAGCCTGCTTGTGAAAGAAGATCATGTTTCCTGCTTATTAAAGATATAAGGAATAATAAAGCTTGAACATCACAATCAAACACTCACAAACTGTAATGGGTCTTGTGTTTATTTGTCGATTATGAGTCTTGCTTTTTCAGCTTGGAGCCACCTTTCGCATCAGTGGGCTAATTCTTCCTTTTTTTCTGCTTTATATACGCACATGTGGACCCGGCATATTTCGTCAAATTTTCTTCCCTGTTGGCTTTCAGTCTCTTAAAAGTCGCACCACTTGACTTCAATCATTTACTCATTCCAGGGGATCAAACAAAAAAGTTGAGAGAAGTGATAAGGGCATATCTACTACCACTGGCTCTTAACCGGGTTGGCAAACCTGCCTAAGGGGTGTCAGTAAATTTCCATGGGGTTAGCGGGTGCTCACGCGCTCTACAACATGGAAAGTTTTTTAACGGGAAAGTGTTGCGTCCAATTGCATATTTAAAGTCAGGGCGGTTGAAACAGAGCAATTACTTAGGAAGGCGTGGTCAAGAAAAGGTTAAGAAACACTGATCTAAACAAAACCGTGCTTTAACTTAGCTGAACTGCAGTATTTACGTGCTGGACTTCTACCCAGCCCCTATATCAAATAGTACCAAAATGTTTTTATCCGCTCACTTCAATTGTCTGTTGCCTATTACAAATCTCCATTTTTCTCCCTGTATGTGAGGCTTCTATTTTAGAATGACCGAGTGCAATAGTTACTGGTGCGCTGTTTCGGTGTCTGTTCATCTTCAATATTGTCCGTGTGTATCACCTAAAACCTTCCTTGCGATGTGTTTCGTAAAAGCGTTTTTGCAACCTTGTGTTCTTTGACCAACCCCTGTGATATGAGCCATGTGTCTAAGACAAACGCAGGAGCGAATTCAAGTGGGGGCGATCGACCCCCTAAAACAGGGGTCGGCAACCTACGGCCCGCGGGCCGGATCCGGCCCGAAACCCCTTTACCAAATTGTAGAAACTGTGTGGCCCGCTTAGTGGTATTACATTTTCCGATTCGATTCTGCCTTCTTTGCAACTTCTTGTATTGAATACTTACAAGGAACTAATGAGAAACCGAACTCTGCTATAAATGCACTGTATGTCGTATTTTGTGCTTTCGTTGTAAATTGTGAAAATGAATGAATCTCATTAAAATGCCATAAATTCTCAAGTTTTACCGACATCTTAAACAGCAAAGAGAACGGAATTGTTGGTGAAAAATTAATCCGGCCCGCCAGAGCTTGCAGAGTTAGTTTTTTGGCCTGCGACCCGGGAAAGGTTGCCGATCCCTGCCCTAAAACCTGCGAAAGTAACTTTATTCACTATGATTTTTTTTCCAAGAAAAGAGCACGCGCGATATAAAGCCAGTTTGTCGTCCATTGTTTTGTCACAGCAGTGTTATGAAGTAAACTTCATCCCTAGCAGCGAAGCCATTATGAGACTTGACTTCCGAATATTACTGAAATCGCTCCAATAACCTTACTCGTTGGATCCGCCCCTGGACAAACGAATAATTTGTTTATTGAATTTAATGAGACAAACGAATAATCTGTTTATGAAAATAAATTTTTTTATTAAATTTATGCATTTAAATAAATCTAAATGTATACATTTGATAAACACGCGTTTAGACATGTTCTGGAAAACCCTAACGTCTTGTAACCCTATCTCCGTACAGGCCTATAGTAATGCTTGAATGCAACCGATACTTGGTTCTGGATCGCCAGAAGAAAGGAGAATGTCAACATAAAGTTTTATTCAGCGAAGAGAATAAGTAAATAATAGCCACGGTTGCGATGTATCGTTAACGAAACCATGAACAAACTTCCACAGACGCACAGATGTCAAGCAATCTACCTTGATGTGTTAAAGTCATTGACGAAAGAAACATTTTCTATAATAAAGCAAGGTGTGCAGGACCCGTGCAAGAAGTGTGAGCTTCCCATAACTTAACTTTATCATATATCCTAGTAATTCAAACCAGCAAAAACTTTACAGGAGTGACAGGCATGCAGGGACGCCGGGAACGGAGACATGGCGGGAGCATTTCTCCCTGACCTTTCAAAAGTGCCGCAACGGGAGCTGAGGAGCCTTTTCATAACATTATCACAGGCATTCAAGTGTGTGCTCTCCACGATGGGGGTAACCAAAGAATCGATCAGCAAAATTTTAATAGGAAATCGATTTCACGTATAATTACGCATCCTCAGCCCTGAAATTTGCAAGTAAAGCTTACGGGTATTTTCACTTTTGTTACTTTAGCCTTTCAACTTTTCACCCGTAAGCTTTGCTTGCAAATTTCAGGACTGAGGATGCGTAATTTTACGTGAAATCGATTTCCTATTAAAAAATAGCTGATCGATTCCTTGCTAACCCCCATCGTGGAGAGTACATACTTGAATATAGATATCTGCTTGGTTGCATCATCACAAAAAGATGAAAGCAGAGCGCAGTCGACTGATTCTTCGAAAGCACACAGAAAACCAAGTGCTTTTACCTGAGTATCATAGTTAACTGCATGGTTTATCAAGGTCGACTAAGACAAATTTATTGCAGCTATTGCGCACAGAAAATACAAAATGGTTTTCTATAATCTCTGTCATTATTTTTGAGGTCAACATTGTTGATGAAGAGAAACAAACACAACTGGTAACAATTTTTTTGTTTTTTACGAGTTTCCATTGCCCTCAACTCATTTACTGCCCCATGCGCTGTCCTACAGCTGCTCCGGCGTCCTGCAGGAATGCATTTAGCAAATTTCTAATATTCTACCTATATTCTTTACGAGCACCAACGAAAGTGTTTTGATGATCTCGATGCAAATCTGAGGTCTCGGCGAAATTGTTTCACTAATATGCAAAATATTATCACAGCATCCTCTTTACAGAGTGCACTAGCCGAAAAATCGTCTGCCGATCTCCCTTAAACAGAACTCTCCAACGAAAATGCATTATCGAGAGAAGAATCGGTCAGATTGGGAAGCGACAGTCGCGAGGAAAATTTCCCCATTGTAAAATCGCCTGAAGCCGAGCGTGCTAGTCCTTCGGATTGTTGGAGATATTCAGAACTAGGAAAGAAAGATTTTCCACTCATGCGACTCCTGCGCTGGGGTTTAATCGGTCGCGGACTGCTGCTGGGGTGAACGGAGAATGGCGATGGTAACTGCAACAAATTGTTTAATAATTTGCTAAATCTGTGCCGTTTCAGCATTACTCAAAAAACTGTGATTCACCATCAAACATGTAAAAGTTTTCTTGTTCCCACCATGGTCTCACCATCTTCATGAATAAAAAAATGGTGTGTGCGATCACGTCACAAGAAGCTGTCGGTCGTTTAGAGTCCTCGGCAGTATTTCCTCTAAGGTGCGCAATTGCGCATTACCACCAGACAATTTGCGCAGTGCTATCTCATTCTCGCGCACTTCCGACATTCTAAACTTTAATACGCTATATATATATCGCATAGTCCGTTCAAGTTGGGAACGCTTCACTCCTTCTGTGTCTGCATGGTTGGGCAGTTGCTTGCGCCTCGTGCGCAACAAAACAAACATTTGCTCAGTGTAGAATTTTCTTAGAGGGAACACTGGTACTCGGTGAGTTGTTTTACACATTCTGCAGTCAACACCTAATGCAATGATTCGCTTTGTTCACCTTGGCCAGTTTGTTCGTTGCCCTATTTCCTCTCTTTTCGGCCATGTAAGCCTCCTACACGTAGCTACAGCCATTTTACTTACATGTCAATAATACAGCGAATGATGATTACAATGAAGGCAACAACATCTGCGCTGGAATGAATGCTTCCCTATTTGAAGTTCGTCTCAAGTGAATTCGGTGTATCAAATCTACGGTCACAAAGCAATGTTTGCAGATAAATATGGTCGCCAATACACGATCTTAAGCACGTCGTAAATGAACTGATGTTAAAGAAGTATGGTTTCAACTGAGCAAGTCTCAAAGAAACGTGCGGCCTTATTAAATCAATCGTTTTGAAATGGCGTCTCATTTTCTACATTCAAATCTAATCGTTTTTGCACTTTCGATGACTTATATCATTAAACCAGCGATTTCTTTGTTGTTGCATAAATTTTAGACACGCTTTAAATTGGCCTTAATTTACATTATGACGGTTGGCCTCTCGCTACGAAGGCAGTTAGGTTGGCTAAGCCTACAAGTGGAAGTTGAAACACTTCCGATTACAAAAAGTACATACAGATGGCAAATTATGGTTAGATTTTGAAGTTTCCCACTCAGGCTGCCTTCCCCAAGAATTCTACGGCTGGAAGTGGATCTGTATAACTAGAGGTGAACTTAGGGTTGGGGGGGCCGAGGCAAGGCTGAAAAGAGGGGTACCTACACATTGCAGTGGCTGTTGGGGACCCGTTTGAAAGCAAAGTACTTATATATTACATTTGCTGTTTTGCCCCTTTGAAAGCTAGATACTTAACACATTGGATTTGCTATTGGGGGCCCCTTTGAAAGCAGAGTACTTACACATTACAGTCATGGCCGGCCTTAGCAGATGCGGAGCCCAAAGCAAACTTAGGCTCGGAGCCCCTCCGAGCAATGACGTTATGACGTCATCGTCTTCAGTCAACCGTGCTACGACCTTTTGTTGAAGATGTTTCAGCAAAATGGCCTATATGAATATCTAAAAAGACGGATATAGCATGCTTCTCTGGTGGACATCGAATTTTGCACTGGTTTGAAATGAGATTTTTGGCTACCACGTAGCGACATATTACCGAGTGAGAAAACTTTAATAATCTTTCTTACCGGCCGGCAAAAATCGTTACGAACCTCGAGATAACTTGAAGTGGTACCAGTACGAACCAGTGCTGGTTCGCGGTACCGAAAGTTGCGACGACTTGCCTTAGAGAAACACCCTGCGAGATGTAATGCTTGAAACTCTTATGATTTCATCGTAATCAAGCTGAGATGCGACTTCATTTTCAATCGAACTTCAGTTATTTCAACGAAGTCGCCAGACAACAAATACAATAAAAAAGTCTTTCAATTTAGCAGTTTTTTTGCATCAGCTTTGATTCGCGTTTGATAGCATTAAATATCATTTGCAATTAGATGGGATTTAAAGCTTTATCTTGGCAACTTCCCTCAAGCTATTGTTTGCGACCGAAGGGTAATATTAGGGGCAGCAGTAATATAAAGTTTGTGACTAAATCGGGGATTCACTATATGTTTTTCTCAAAGCGAAGGCCCTAGCTTGCGATTGTTTCATGACAACGACCAACTATAGTTTTGGTACAACCAGTGTTGCTACTCAACAGCTATTGACACCAGGGTAGCCAGACCGGCCATTTTCGAAAAGTTGGCCATGCAATTTTGAAGTCCGCCTGCCATAAAAAACACATTTGGCCACTTTATAAAATTTGGCCATGTTTATGGCCATTTTTTCAGTTCGTCACTACAAAATGAATTTTGTGTTTTACAGAGACAAACTGAAAAGTTTGTTTGTATTTTGTGGACAGACCTCATGTAAGACTATTGCAGTAACACTGTTATGGCACTTCATCCTTGTATTGCTTTGAAGCATGTAGTAATGATTTAGCTCAATTACAAAAATGACCAACTTGCTCAAACAGCATGGCGCGGGGCCCCAGAGGCGGGGGGCCCAATGCAGATGCATCGGTTGCATCGGCTAAGGCCGGCCCTGATTACAGTGGCTGTCGGTGGCCATTTGGGAAGCAGAGCACCTGCACATTGGAGTTGCTGTTGGGGGCCCCATCGAAGGCAGAACTATAACCGATTCAAGCGGTACATGTATTAAACGCGCGGAATGCGTTTAGCTCGTATTTTACAAAAGCTACAGCTGCCACAGGCTTTAGTGAAGACTTTTATGACTGTCGGTAATTGTCCATTTTTCTAAGACATGACAAGTCATTACTGTTAAGAAATCAACATGAAGCAACGCCCCGTTTTCAAAAAAGTATTTATAAAACTTGGCCACTTCAGTAATTCAACGGTCTCCTTCACTGACTAATAACTTATTGGAAAGAGCCGTCAGCACATTAAGGCAAAATTTTAGGTGTTAAATTTTAAATGGATAGTTGGGATTTTATGATGATTGAATAACCCGCAGAAGATGACATTAGACCTACTATTTCTAATGGTTCCTTAACACCTTTGTTCACAAATATTCAAAAAAGATTTTGCTGCATATTCTTAAGAATACTGGAGTGTTTGCTGACTAAAGTTATATCTAACGTTGCTTCCGGTGTTACGTCGAAAGATTGCTGAACTGCCATAACGTTTACAGTTTGACATACAGCTTTACAGACACGGTCCTTAATGAGGATTCGCTCATAAAATATTTTAGTTTTTGACGACTAAGCTGGAAGTGTTATTTTATCTCAACAGTTGGTCGACTGCAATTTGTATTTTTGCTAAATACAGTAAACAATAACAATACAGATATATTTGCAGCATAACTTCCATCTGACACATCGAGCTTTTCGCCAAGGATGAAAACTTAGAAACGTCAATGGCAGTTAACGTATCAAAAATTGCAACTGTCGTTT
>JGI24159J19872_10005722_pt1 | contig 16105 bp, 10 predicted proteins | sample Ectturendosymbi4_FD_19872 | JGI IMG/M metagenome (IMG submission 19872) | reverse complement strand
CTCTAATGTTCGCTAATGGTTGGCTTACTGCATGCGATGGCTTTTATGATGCTTCTGCTTGTTGGCTGAGTCATATGAAACAATAAACCATTGACATCTTTACAGAATCTCGCAATTAGAATAGAAAGGATGTGGCGGCATTCATCCACCTATTTAATATCATGTTAAAATTTTATTTTTATTCCAGTCCATTTTGTGATCGTTATCAAAAAATTAGAATAGGGGACTGTTTTCTGGAAACACGTTTTCTTGCGTCGTTTCATATAAAAATTTGTGAGCAGTCCTCTCATACATAAAACCAACAATAAATGAAAATCCAACTTTTTCCCATGTATACCTGAGCAGTAGATCAGTGCTGTTTGATGTTAACTTGTTTTTCTTAGGTAGTACGCTCCACACCCCATAGCTTTTTTCTGTTTTGCTTTGTGTTTCTTTTGTCCCTCATGAATTATCTTCTTATTCTTACAAATTTTTATATTTTGTTTAAACATAATTTCAACCACACCAAATTTCCTCAATTAAATTTGATCCACTCATTCGTGTACATAGTCATGCGCTTTCACTTATAAATTTACTTCACCATGTTCTGTGTTTGTTTGTTTTCCTAATTTGTGGTCTCAAATGAAAAAGTCTCAAATGAATGTGGTCTCAAACGAATGTAGTCTCAAATGAATGTGGTCTTTAATGAAAAAGTCTCAAATGAAAAAGTCTCAATGAATGTGGTCTCAAATGAAAAAGTCTCATGTGAATGTAGTCTCAAATGAACAGGTCTCAAGTGAACGCAGTCTCAAATGAATGTTCTCGAATTAATGGTCTCAAATGAATTGGTCTCAATCATAAGCGCAATTTTGTTGTAAAATGTGAGGGGGCAGCTTGGTGTGAAACCAATGTTTTAAGAAACCTAAAGAGAAAAATGTGGGGAACATGGCATATTATATTCCCACTGTCTGAAAAAGTGGGGGGACGCGTCCCCCGTGTCCCCCACTTAATTGCGCCCATGNTCTCAATAGTCATCGAACCGGCCTCAAGATGTAACAGCAGGCATAGAACTTGCTCAGCACATATTCCTAACAAAGTCGTTCATTTTAATATTCACACTAAATTTTTCTCTGACTGAACCTCTAAAGCTGACTTTTAAGCCCTGCGTTAATTTATGACAGTGATTCACAGCGGGGTCCAGGCGGTCCACCTATCCACAGAGAGTTCCATAAATCTTTGATAAAACGTTCACTGACCTATGTGCAAGTTTCGACCAGTTGTTCATGAGGTGTCAGCATAGCAAAGTGGCCCATCGGATACTTTTAAAAAAGACGGTCCATGGGCCAAAAAAAGTTGAGAACCACTGATTTATTACTATCTTGTCAAAAGCAAAACACGCACCACCTCAAATAAGCCAAAAGAAGCAATTGGACAAATAGACAATGAGCAATACGATTCTCACACAAATCCCTGCACCATCTACGTCAGAATTTCATGTCAACATCAACTCAGTGTAACTTAATCCCATCATTTCGACTGTCAAATTCATCAACGAAGCCATCTAAATCTATTTTTCAGCTCGTACCCTTGCGATTGAAAGTAGAGCATTGCTGCTTAATTTTTCACTGGTCATGGAATTTCTGAGAAATGTTTTCACTAATTTCATTTTTGAAAGAATTATCTCTCATGAAGCGCTGGTGACCGGAAGAGTTACAGCTATTAGCAAAACTTGTCTAAGCAATCAGAAGCGCCTTTGCATGGAGCTATAAATGAAATAACTTGTTCGAGCGATGTAGGCAGCTGCGACTCTTTCCGAAGCAAATTCTTTGTCAGAAGTGTTTCATGTTTTGGATCATTTTCACTAATTGAATATGTACTGTGTTGGCGAATTTTTTCAAGTGTTCTTCAGATAGAGATGTTTGACCTCCGGGTCAGAGAGCTGAAATGCTGGAAAGAATTGCTCCTGAACCATTACAAAATGTCATTACAAAGTTCTATGAGGTTGCAGGACGTGTAGGTAGACTTAAAACTGAATCACGACCAGTTGCGTAAGATGCTTCGAAGTCATACGAGACACAAGGCAGTAGAACACACGCCTACAGTCAGGATAAATTAACTTGCACCAATTCTTAATGCTGTCGCAAACATTTTCCTACTGGGACAAGCAACAATCTGCTGACAGTAATACAATCCAGTTTTACCTCACAGTGAAATGCACGATAGATCAATCTTCCCATTTATAACGACTGTTTCTTAGCTTCGGACTGAACCTTTCACCACCAAAACCGCGGTCTGACTAAATTTCACGCAGGATCCGGTCAACCACTGATGTGTGTCGTCATAAACAACTCCCATTACCCGGCCGTCAAAATCAACAACCCAACTTATCATGCATTTGGGAAATATTGAATGCAGGCAAGAGGGCTTCTAAATTATCGTTTAAAATTGTCTTGGCCGAAAGTTATCTGCTGTATACGTCAATCAAACGAATTTGAACGTAAAATTAAGCACAAAACTGGGGGGCCAAGCGGGGGCCAGCTAAAAATCTGGGGGTGGCATGGCCCACCCAGGCCCCCCATAGAACCGCCACTGATTGCTTGGTTGTAGCTTTGAGTGTATTTTGCACCTGAATTTTAAGTTGGAGCGCTGATAGTTTAAAGTCAATACAATGACATATTAAGTCATACAACAATTAATAAGGAGAGTGCGTGTATAATGATATGCATTGTGTCAAAAAACTTCACCAAAACGTTGGATTTGAAACGTGAATTTGACGTCAGACTGTGACGTCACAAACAGCGCACACCCAGTAACAATGACCACCATACGCCACTGACTTGATCGGGTTTCAACTGCATGCAAAAGAACGGGAATCAAAAGCAGCGCTAAAAAGACCGAGCTATTATCCAGAAACTCAAGCAAGGCCCCAGTACGCCTTGCAAGTAAGCGACAATACACTGCAGCAGGTCGAGAAATTCCAGCACCTTGCGTTGGTATTTACGAGTGACAAAAGGCGTAACAGGGAGATTGATACACGGATTGGTAAAGCAAACGCAATTCTGCGTGAGCTTTATCGCTCTGTGGTCACAAAATGGGAGCATTTAAACATCGTAAAGCTGTCAGTTTATTGGTCTCAGTTCCGATCCTCACCTATGCTCATTAATCTTGGGTAATCACTGAAACAGTGCTATCTCAAGTATAAGCGACAGAGATGGGATTTTTGCGAAGAGTTCACGGCGTGATACTTCACGACAAAGTTTTCAGCTGTGAAATGCGTGGAACCCTAAATTTCGAGCCACTTCTTTTGGATAGGAGATCCCAGATACGATATTTCTGGCCGTCGCTTAACTGTAACAAGATATCATATGCGAAGAGTCAATGACAGTGGCGTAACTGACGGGGGGCAAGGGGGCGAGCCGCCCCCCCTGGTAAGCTAAATGTAAAAACTGGGCCCCCTTCAGCTGACATTTGGTATTTAGTATTCTTTTGATTTTCAGTACGTTGTTGTTTTCTGCGTTTTTTGGGTGTTTTCGCTTTTTTAGCTAGTATAGACATCCACGATATTCGGATTCACTATCATTTCTTAACGTTTTTTTTAGTCTCGGCTAGTGGGTCCCCCTACGGTGACAAGTGGGATCCCTTTAGCTAAGTTTTGCATCCCCTGGCTGAAACCTCTAGTTACGCCACTGGTCACTGATTGTAACGTTCCAATACGGTTTCTGTCGAACGGAAAGTTAAGTTTGAGTTTGCGTAAACCTCAGACGTTTCTCTTCGCCGATTTCAAACATTCTAAATTTTCAATAAATTTATCAGTAAGCTCGAACTTTAACTGTTTCTCTCGATGGCCCAACTTCAGGAAGAGTTTTGTAGGATATACAAGTCAGGGTGGAGCTAGACTCAGGCCCGTAGCTAGGTTTTAAGGTTTGGAAGGGCAAAGTACATTTTTAGGGGAGCAAGTTTTGTTTTTATTATATATTTAAAACAAATTCTTCTGGGCATAACAAAATTTGGAAGGGCACAAAAAAATTTGGGGGGCACTGCCCCCGAATTCCCCGTTGCTACGGGCCTGGCCAGGCTTCTACTGCAGTTGATCTAAGATTTACGCATTTTGACACCACGTGTTTTAACCAAGAGGATATCAGTGTTTTCGTAATAACCGTTAAAAATAATTAAATCCATTACTTCCATTTTTGCTAAGCTGCACCAAATCAAGAAAACGAGAACAGAGTTATTTACCTTATCAAAACCTCCGAAGCCTTGTCTTCCAATTCGTGATCTATCATCGAAGGCCATACTCCACATACTGCGAGATCGGTTTAGAGATCCAGATATAGATCGGGTTGTTCTTCTATCAGACATATTTCCACTTAGATGTTCCGCAAAAACCACTTTAACTTTAGGCACAAAACTTAACCGTTCTCTAATAGTTCATTCAAATCTTCCAGTTGTATACATCATTGAAAGATATTAAACTTACTTAGAACACAACTTAGATTTTTCTACAACTCGTTTCTATGTACAAATATCTGTACAAACAAATATTTAAATTGCAGCACTATTGCTTGAGCCAATAAAAAAGTAGGATATTTTCCCCAAAAAAAACAAGTAAAAATTAAGCTATATGGCTAAGCAAGCGGTTCGAAACTATGCTATCTTACTGAAATCTTAAACTTCCAGGAATGAGTTACCTCAACAAAATTTTCACACACAAAAATGCTTTTATAACTTTTTGACAATCCTGGCGAAGATTTGTGTAGCATTGCATTAAAACTCACTTTGTTGTGTGTAATTTTTCCACGTTTTTGCACTTATTTGTATTTTCGTAATTTGCAAAGGTCTTAGGAAGCGAGACATGCGAGCAAAGACAATGCAAAAACTTTATGAGCGCTAGCTATACTCATAGTGATTTGTGAAGTTCTGATGATGACGGTCAATTGATGCTTGAGAGTTTACTTCGAAACTGCAGTGTAGTCTACGACTTCCAACAGACTGCAGAAACGAACACACAGACGTATAAAAAGACAGTTGGCTACAAAAGAAAAATTTAGCTGCTTTGGTGAACAAAGCCTCATTCTTTTATAAGAAAGTATGTTTATATATTGCTCATATTTACCGTCCTTTACCTCAAACTTCATTTGGCTGTGGGTTTCACAGCCCACAGCCTGGTTAAGCTGTTTTCCTCAAGGAATCAGTGTTTGGCAGGTGTGTTCAAGGCTGTTCGGACCGCGTGTTTCGAACATGCCGCCAGTTTCATCGGATAAGCCTTTAACACTTATGTAATGGCTTACACTCTTCGATTTTAACTTTGACACATCTTGGATCCAGTTGAATGAAGGGTGACTACCTTACTGGCTAAAGACAGTTATACCTTGATGCGGATACTTCCTAATCCAATACGAAACAAATCGGTCTCTCTCCACGATGTACACGAACACGACCTATACGGTGTTATACCGTCCAGCAAACTCGGTTCATAATTCAACTCGGTTCATAATTCGTTGCCGTAAAATGGATTGCTTTACCGCGGATGGCACCAGGCGGTCTGACTTTCCGAAAGATGTTGCAAAGACTTATCAGAGCTAACTAACCCTGGCAGGAATCAATGGCTTAGCCCAGATTTCTGATTGAGAGTGGGCCAAATACTGGGGATTAAAAATTTTTGTTCAGTAATATGCATGTGAAAAGCAATGCGCTGCTTCAGCCTACGTTACTTGCTCAATCTGTAGCAGAAAATTTTATATTTTTCACAGTAAAAAGAAAAGAGGTTACCGACAGCCGACTGTTTTCCAAACCAGCAAAACACGTAATACGTACGTTTAAGAGCTAGTGTAGTGCAGGGTACGCCAGAGTTAAGAAGTCTTACACTTCAGCCCGTCAATTCCACATACTTCAACTAACCACCTTGTTAGGCTGAAATGCTGTCATGCTGATCCATACCTGGTGCCCTAAGTGTCACCCCGCGGGCCATAGCGCATCTGGCATTGGGAATGGTGGTGGCCAAGAGACCTTACGTTTTTACCAGAATTGCAGAACGTCTGAACACCAAAGCCATTAAAGTCATGCCCTAGACGGCTTGGTTCAATAGTGTCCTTCCCGGAATGTGGGTCGTCTACGCCTGGTTTGTCTGGAATGCAATGGAAAACAAAGATTGCACGGGCGTTTCTTGCACAAGGAAAAACTTTCACACAAGTTTTTCGTCACACGCGCAGGATCAGATCAAATCGACAAGGATCTTCTCAGTTACCATATGAGTGGGGATCTTGCAGGAAAGATCAGAAAGGGAAAAACGCACTTACTGCCGGCCACTGTCCCGCATACCCAATTTGCATGTGCAAAACTACCTACGAAATTATGAAGAATTTTAATGTTGCAATCTCTGAAACCTGACAAAGCACATTTCCGACAATGAAATTTACCAAACAAAATTTAGATCTCAAAAATACCAGTTTATGTGCAACACAAGTCAGAAAAACTGAAAATGATTTTACGTTAAAATTTAAGTTTTCGTCAGTCTTTGAACACATCATTTCTCTACTGGGTTTCAGAGGCGTAACGAGGTAAGATGGCGCCCGGGGCAAGAAGCAAGTTTGGCGTCCTCATGTTCGAACCTGAGGTCTTTCGGAAGCAAATGTGCTGTTGAAGAAAGTACTTGTGACATTGTTGTAACTTTTCGGCGCCCACCGCAGTCATTTGGCGCCCCTTAGTGATTCGGCGCACGGGGAGTTGCGCCCCCCTCGTTACGCCTCTGCTGGGTTTATCATGAAATTCGGCAATCGTTTACTTGCAGCAGGATTTTTCAAAAGTACAAAATTCCATTATGAAGTACTTTGGAGCCTTCGATTTGAAGGGTTCATTTTTGACCAAGTTTCTTAAACTTCTCCCAACCATCGAAATTTCAAAGATTTTGCAATATTTTCCCAATATTTTCTGATGTTTTTTCAATCGAACAAACATTTTGATCTCATGTCATCTATGGGTATGTTGGTCAATTCCAGAAAAATTTCGTTAACTCCTAGTTATACCGCAAATCCACACACAGCAGGAATGAGTTATGTCAAGAAGACAAGGCAAAGCGTAAGCTCGGGTGCAATTGCAATGGAAGTGCCATAACTCCATAAAAGTGTTATAACGCATTGCTTAATCTAGTTCCTGTACCAACACCAGAGATTGTATAAATCGCTCGTAGTTACCGTTTCCGTAATTTTTTATTTCCACCGTTTCATTCAAGCAAGCACTTGCTTCAAAAATGTAGATCTGCTTTGGAGAATTAGATTTTTACTGATTCGCTTTTATGATAGCAAGCTTCCGTTGAATATTAGACTCATGCGGCCAAATGCACCAAGTTTTTTCATTGTCTAAATTAAATGTATTGGATTTACTGTATTTAATCTATTGTGGTACGTCTTGCTAGCAGTAGATTTTTAATCACTTACACTTGTTTTTGTACTTAAATTTTCATTAATGTACACGTTTAAGTTTACCAAAATATTGGTCCAATATTGTACTCAATGTCGAACGGCACCGTTTAAGCCTTTTTGGGGTTAACTCCCCCTTGAATTTGATATGTTACAAATGCTTTATTACCTGCGCAAGGGAGATTGTTAATGTTATCGTATATTTTTTGCTTGTTTGTTGTTAACTTTACGCAAACATCACAGAACGAATTTGCATGAAAATTTCAAGGAACGTTGTAAATTGGCCAAAAGAAATAATTAGGTTCTAGCGGGAATCAGGGTTATCGTCTGTGTGCAGGAATCACCTCACCATATTTTGCAGACCTTTCACTCAACAACGCATTTTTATGATCGTATTACGTGATAGTTCACTTTATCCATACAACTTGTCTTTATTTTGTCTGCTGTGGCTGATCAGCGCATACCCTGACGGTATTGGCTGGATTGTTAATTGCTGAAGCACAGTGCTGCCAAATTTAGGGTTTTGCCTCCAGATCTGGAGTTTTTATCATACCTTTCTGGGTTTCTATTTTTGTTCTGAAGATTTGAGGTTTTTAAGATTTAGCTGCGTAGCGGTGATTTAAGATAAGGTATAACGGATTAAACTTTTCACTTCTGGTCTCATCCTTCTTTATGTTGTTTTTAGGTTCTAGGTGCCTTAGTCTTCAACGTTGCTGATGAATTGCTGATACCATATTAGCTCTAAATATTAGCTCGGTGCAATGAGTTCAAGTGGCAAAGATAAGATTAACTGGTACACAGAGCAGTTACAGGTAGAGTGGTTGAAAGTTTGACTATAGCAGGGCAGTGGGAATGAAGACTTTATAAATGCTGCCAAATCACCTATAGAAACGCAAGCAAGTCCACGTTACTGCGATGTTAAGATTCAAACAGACACAAATGTTCAAAATTATACTGTATACACTCATTGGGACGTTTTGTGAGTTATTGATGCCCAGATAGCAACAAGAGTTACCTTATTTTGGATATTTTCCTACCTAGGGTTTCTGTCCAAATCTGGGGTTTTTGGATGAGTCTACCTGGGGTTTTTCAAAAAATCTCATTGCCAGTCCTGCTGTAGCATGGTAGAACTGGTTAAAGTTAAACGAACTCAAAGTCAGCTGGTTAAAGTTAAACAAACTCAAAGTAAAACACAGAAAGATTTAGTCATTTGATTGTGTCTCAGCAGGGAAAAAGAAAGCAAAAATTTTGCATGACTTAATATTCTAAGAAATATCGAAATGTTTCTACGGAAAATGTCATTGTATATGGTCAGATGTGGAGGCAGCTAGTTCTGTCCGTGCTGAAAGTGCGTGCAACTAGTAGTGACAAACAGAAGCTACCGGACGGTTTTACAGAAGAATTTCAGGCGTCCAACCAATATCTAGCTCTACGCTAAAAATGCCAGTAAATGACATCTCACTTGGTGTGGGAAAACCTTACTCGTACTCCAACACAGAAAAACTTCGAATATTGAAGAATGTTTGGATACCCGACCCGTCCTTTGATTCCCCTTTAGCGGCTACAAAACGTACTTACGCAGACTAAAAACGTTCTTACGAACTACGACCAATGATACCAGAATGAAAGAATGAATGCGCCTGCATTGGTAAGCATTTATGGAAATAACACTCCTTCGCCGGAACAGATAACAGATTAAGTGAGTCATCGAACAGCAGTGGCGATTCTAAGGGGTGGCCTGGGTGGGTCATAGACCTCCCCCAGATTTTTGACTGGAGAAAAGAGCAGAAATGATCATATCTAACAAGAATCCACAGAAAGAGCAGAAACGATCATATCTAACATGAAATCTAGCCAGCTTTAAAACGCGGAATTTTTTTAATGGGTGATCCCACCAGCCAAACTTCAAGCTAACATAGCAACAAAAGAGTTAATAAAGAGAAGACAAGATATCGAATTGCTAGAAGCAAGAAGCGAAGCATTGTTTCGCGCTGAGCACAACACTTGTGATTCGAAAGTGTCGTAGTATTTGCAGGTTCAGCAGATGCTGAACAGACGAACTTTGTCATTCATATACTGAAAGTATTCAACATATTTGCTAATAAACTTTTATTAACTAAGGTTACATTTACATTAAATTTTATCCACATCAGTTTCGTACTTCGACTGTGCTGAGCTTTTGATCTGTAGGTGAGTGTTCACAATGTCACACCAATTACGTGAACGTGGTAGATGGCTTGTATAACAAATTGCATGTGCGAAATGTCTGAATATAAAGGCGCTGCAACTAAACAAAATCACTCTTTCAGGCAACCAGAGAAATTCTCTTGCCAGCAGTTCAACTTAACGAAAAAGACTGGTCGCCTCGTATCGCTGATCAGTACAAGGTTTTTCTGAACAACCTCAGCTCTCATTTAGGCCCTTTTTGTCGATTGCAGCTTCTAGTAAGACCCATTTTCTAAATCGTGGTTTTGTACAGTTTTGCTGCGTCCTCAACACCCACTTCGCTTGACTGCTTTCAGTAGACCTTTACACTGGAGAAAGTGGCAAAGGAATATAGATAAATTTGGACTGCCTACCGTCTACTGTTTCATATCTCATCATGTTTGATTCTTCCTTCTTGCCAGCACGCATTAGATTACATTCCATCATTCCAAAATAGTGGTTTCTCAGTCCTCCTGAATAACCAAACATCAATGTTGACTAAGCTAAAACGATACGCTACGGTTCACATCTGCCAGCAGCTGTGCCTCCACAGCGTAGCAAAGTCACAATGCCCCACGATGCGCTTCTTTCCTTCACGGCGTTTATACAGCTCTAGACAAGGAGCCTTCTCCCATTGACATTGTTTGTCTGTTCTTGCCGAGTTATTCAAGCGATACAACACCGGTGACACAGTGCGACCTGCCAACGTTTTCAATAGAAGTAAACGCCAAGTTAATTTCTTACCTTTGTTACCATTCGTTTTCAATTGATCTAGCACAAGGTTAATAAGCACAATAACCATTTCACACCAAATTATTTTTATGTTGTTTGAATACGTGGAATTCATTTTCGTCTGAATCGCTTCCATGCAGAGTGGAACGACGCCGTTTTTAATTATAAATCCAAGCAGCCTAATTCTGAAAATCTTGGTTTTGCATAACAAACTAACTAAATATGTTTTGCAATTTTTTAAATGTCGTATTTCAGTTCATCTGAAGTGGTTTGTGTCGAAACTTTTAGGCGTATGTCGATACACAAGCCCAATAAGCAAAATACGCAAGCAAAAATGCTTTACAGCAATGGCAAATTAAAACACACATTACAAGAAATTTACTTCATTTCAGAGTATTGCAAAAATCCTGCGTGAAATAAACCTCTCAAGTATAACCAGTGGCGTACGCAGAAAATTTTCATGGGGGGATTCATTCAGTGGGGTATGGTGGTCATTTTTATGATGTGCGCGTTTGTGACGTCAAAATTTGACGTGATAGTCATGTTTCCAAACCAACGTTTTGGCGAAGTTTGTTGACACAATATGCATATTTTCTACATCACTCCCCTTATTTTATGTGTCATTGCACTGAATATAAACTATTGGAGCTCCAAGTTAGGCTATCGGAAGAAATTAAACTAAAAGCTACGACACAACAGTTCATAAATTTCTGCAAAAATATCGGGTTGCGTATTAAAACAACGAAGTAAAACACACTCGTCACCACATCAGACCAATTTACAACTACAAAATCAGGCTGCGCTAATGTCTGGTCGAATACGAGCAACCGAGCATAGAAGCTGTGCGGCTGGACTGGTTGGAGCACACCCCACTTTGCAAGGTCGAATCTTGCTAAACTACACAAGAATTGAGAATGTGCATAAAGTATGCAAGAAAGCTTTCAAATTTTCGTTATTTATTGAAGTCCAGCAAACTTTTAGTTTTTCCTTTTTCCCTGCTGAGACATTATGAAATGCCTGAATGCTTCTATGTCAACAACTGCTGTTTTTGAGCTCGTGCAACAGTTCTATCATGCTGCAAAAATTGGTAATGTAGCCAATAAGGTCAGCGCTTGCTCTGATCAGCCATTGCAGACAAAATACAGACAATTTCTTCGGATGAAGTGAACTATCGCGGAACACTATCTCAAACATGCGTAGTGGGCGCAATGTCTGCAAAAAGTGGTGAGATGGTTTCTGGACGCAGACGATAACGCAGATTCCCACCGAAACTTAATTATTACTTTTTGGCCCATTTACAATGTTCCTTGAAATTTGCATGCACATTCATTCCGTGGTATTTGCAGTAAGTCGACAAATTATCAAGAAAAAAGTATGTGAAAGCAATTAATCTCCTTTGCGCAGGTAATAAGAGTTTTTGTTATATATCAAGCTCAAGGGGGTTTTTAACCCCAACCCCCCCTGCGTACGCCCTAGGCCTAGAGTATAACCTGTCATGGTGGCACATTTAGTGAAGTACCTATGGGCACAGTAGTATTGGTGGCCTGTTTGCGCCATGTAAAAATTTGACATATGAAAAGAAACTCCCAAACGTTTTTGTCCTAAAAAGTTTATTCTAAAATTTTTTTAATTGACAGCTTTTTTCAAACTGAAAAAAAACTTACCAAGCAAACAACATGAGAAAAAATGTTTCCAAGAAAAAATTTCATGACGAATATTTTTCGTTATTGTTCCCAACGAAGTGTTTTATGTTGAAGTTTGCGCCTAAACCATGTTGTTAATTCAAACATTACATGTTCGTTTTTACTGCAGTTGTTACCCCTCCAGACCCCTACCTACATTTTTCCCGGTTTGGTTTAAAAAATGTATAGTAAGCTTAACTTCAGGCATCATAAGTTCTAACTATTCTTAGTCTAACCCAGTGGTTCCCAACCTTTTCAATCTCGCAACCCCATTCGAAAATAGTACATAAACACTTGATCCCAGCCATTACCTGCAACTCTAAAGGTGCTCAAATCACTACCGACCTGATAAATAAAATTATTATTCGTGTTTATAAAGTACAGCCATGTCTGAAAAACTTTGATTTCATAAGCATTCAATTTACGATGCAGTTTTAGTATGCAATACACCGGCTTATGCTTACCCGGTTTTCAAAACACACAAGTTAACCCCGAAGAGTTTGTTAAACGTTGATATCAAACACGTCATATACCGGTACGCTTGTTACAATCTGCTAAAAACATCAACACCTCACGAATTACTGCATTTTTAGAATTCATCCTGAAACCTATTAGCGAAAACGTTTGCAGAAACTGCCCAGAAGAGTGTTTTCAAAATAGCCGTCCGTAGATTGTAGATCCGCTCAACTGGAAAGACTATCTGATTAATTAAAATCTAGGCAGTGAAACGAAATGAAAGCCCCTCATGGTTTTTTATACATTGCGGCGGCAGATGTGAAACAACTTCATCGAAGCTTGTGAAGAAACACCGTTACTATGAAAGCTCTTGAATGTGCCCTGGAAAAGCATTCAATCTTCAACACCAAGGCGCGTAAAACCATTGTTGAACTGAACAAAATTTGCCTCAATAACGTTTTCACCCAACAGGTCAACCAATTACCTAAAAGAACCGCATTACAACCGGTGACAATCACGCACTTTCATTGGCAAATATTACTATACATTACATCCTACAGGCGATTGCTGGTGTGCCAAGTGAGGCGGACGATTGCGGTACATCAATTGGATAACCGTATCAGAAATATCTAATGGGCCCATCCCATAGACCAGGAGTGCCCAACCTTCTTGCTGTTGCAGACCCTATTGCCAGTGGCGTAGCCAGCCTAAAAATTTGGGGGGGGGCCAAAAAATTTTTTGAGGCCAAAGTGTTTGATTTTAGGCGAATAACACTATTTTGCTTCGAAAAACGCCTCTCAAAGCACAAAACGACTATATTTTCTAAAAATTTGGGAGCATGGCCCCTTTCGCCCCCCCTGGCTACGCCTATGCCTATTGCGTTTATTCCTATAAATTACGGCCGCCAGTGAGTTCAAGAGAATTTTTTTGCATTGTTTCTGTTCTGCTTCCACACAGTGAGCATAGCCTGCCCTCACACATCTACTTCGCTGCCTTTCTATTAAGTATCTTCTTACAGTAGACAAAGATTTTTTTAATGCATGGCCGGCATAATTTAAAAATTACACGTGCATGACTTCATAAATTTTTATCGAAGGCCGCAGGTTGTGCACCCCTGCCATAGACACTCACTTCAGGATTTGTCCACAGTGGCTTGGAACTGACGTTTCGCCACACTTGCACACCTGACGCTGACCAGAGGGTGTAGCAGAACTCCTCGACGTAAATCATCGCATAAATACTGAAGATGATTTCGGATTTGTCGCTAAAATCTTTGTAAAACCCTCAGAGGACGGAAGACAGTTCATTAACTGTAAATCACACCACCTAAAGGTGACATTTTTATTTGTAGAGGCAATAAGATTGAGGCGACTCAGCCAAAGGAAAGAAGCTTACCTCAGCTGCCTAAACGGATTTAAAGAGAAAGCAATTCCCTAAAATTCTCCTTTGGTCATGACAAATGGCATGATAGCAATATCATCAAAATGGGAAGAAAGACTGCGTTCCCAAAATGTAACAAGGAAGGTGACCCACAGGATTAGGCTACATCATTCCCCACCTACTAACTCTACCAAAGAAAGAAAAAGCTAAAATACGACGGCAATGATAAACCTACAAAAGACCCATTATAACTAGACAAAAACCAACCAATCACAAGCACCTTGCTTTAGACAAGACAAAAAACAAACCGAAGGTTCGCCAGGGCCTTGCAAACACTGTGCATTTTGTGGTTGCCATGAAAAACACAACAAATCCATGGACCCAACTGTTTCACATATCAAGGCAAAAAATAAAATTTTCTTGCTGTAACAAAACCTGTCGTGTGCAAACTATGGAATTTATGTGGCAACTTATGTGATATGTAATCAACGATATATTGGCCAAAAAATAAACAAATTTTCGATGAAATGGGTAATTTTACTGGAGGGCCCCTATGACGTAATTCATGACGTCATCGTTTGTAAAAGTTATGTTTTCGCTGATTCGCAAGGTACCCGTTTGAGATTACAAACAAAAACACCGGAAAAAGAATATGTCAATATGGCCAGCCAGGCTGAGTGTTAAAACGTTTCCAAGCTATTGTCTTGATTTTCACCTTCATTTTCAGTGCTCTGGCTAACGCCATTGATTTAACGTTGCTGCTTGAACGTTTTGCCGGAAAAAGCGATCCAGTCGAGGCGTTTTAGCTAATACTGTCAGATCCTTGCGTTTTTTCTTCTCAGAAGCTTTGCGCTTTTAATAGCTCCTAATGGCATTACAGATTTCGGCATCGCTCAAGCTAAACACTGCAATCTCGTTTCGTTTTCTACTCTTTCGTTCTACAACAGGGTTGCCAGATTTTTTTCGTAGCTTGTGGCCAAAATCCTGATAAAAAATGGCCAAAATGGTTATTTTTTTAAAAACCTATGGCCAAAATCACAAAATGTTTTAACTATGGTAATTTCCTTATTCATGTGTCTCAAATTGTTCGGAAGACAGTATTTTTTTTGCCGAAAAAATGTGGTTTTGCCAAAGAAGCAAGTTTTTACACTAAAATAGCGATTTCTGCCGTAAACTTAAAATTACCTGTTACAACTCGTTACTATTGTAGATACATGCTTCAATTCTGACCCATTTCTGGGTTAGACAATTTGAAATTAACTTTCCAATTTAATGACAAGGCTGGAATTCTCTTGACCTTGTGCTCCAAGTGTATGAACAAAAGATTAAAGCTTAAAAGTCATGAACTGCATTAAGTTTATGATCATAATGAGTTAACCACATGCTCAAAACTATCATTAAGTTCACATATGAACGATTGGTCAGGAACACTTGAAAACAAACATTGACTCATGACAGGTCCGACTGAAACACTTGCACAAAATCTACAAGATCACAAGGGCTGATTAATTACTACACATTTTGAACATACAAGGTTGAAGTTACTGCAGAGTATTACTGTAAAAGTGATGAGAAACTTCTAAAAGTAAAATCTTACCAAAAATGCAAAATACCTTTACTATAACATCGCCAGTCACACAACCGAGTGCAGCAGGCTTCAGATACAGTACGGGCGCAGCAGATACCAATGGTAACCAAAAGATTTATCACGGACTGAAACGTTACATCTGCACAAAATCTACTGACTGCAATGGCTAAATCATTACTGTACACTTCAAAGCAATAAAAAGTTGAAGTGCCACGGCCGCGGTGTTACTGTAACAATGAGTGACATGAAGACCGTCCAAAAATACAAAACGACAAAATATTTAATGAAAACTTAATTTTACAGTGACAAACCGAAAAAATGGCCAAATTTTGCAAATTGGCCAAATGCGTTTTGTCATGGCCAGCGCAGTTAAAAAATGGCCAATTTTTTCGAAATTCGCCATGAAATAGCCAATCTGGCAACCCTGTTCTACAAATCGACTGAATAAAACCTTTTCTAACGAACCATGCAATAACATGTGGTGTAAATGCCTTGAATAGCTTCATATGTTTGTGGTGTAACACAACGATAATAACCATCGGAAAAGTGCATTTCCAATATTCGTTACCCTTTATGACGAAACAAAGGTGCAGTTCGGCTGCGGCTACCTCGAGACTTCACCAGAAGTTCGGGATCATTGATACCAGTGTTGCCACTTCTGATATTTT
>JGI24159J19872_10005721_pt1 | contig 16105 bp, 16 predicted proteins | sample Ectturendosymbi4_FD_19872 | JGI IMG/M metagenome (IMG submission 19872) | reverse complement strand
GCCCCTGATTGTGGGTATCAACGTGCCAATTTAAATGAAGTTAACGTAGCTGTTTTTATTCATGATTAGAGTTGTTGCGTGCTTCACAAGTTGGTCACTTCGGTGTGTTGTCATCAACCTACAAACTTTTTGCTTTTAGAAACAAACAAGTCGTATCTAGTGACAGTGAGAATGACGATGAAGTGCGTGGAAGTAGCTTATTTCATTTTTTATCCAATCATTGCTCTGCTCCTGTGCTGCTGGAACCATTTTCTTCTTCCCCAAAAAGTTTTACTTCCAACACCAGCATGGTTTCCAATGACAGCACCTTTACAAATCTATCCGTAGACAGGTCTACGACACATGTGACTGATTCGCCTGCACTTACAGGTAGGTTTAGTTCATCATGTGACGCTTGTGTTTTGGATTGTTTTTTTGATCTGGCATGTTGATTTAACCAAAAACTTTTGGTGCAGGGTTTCAGTGCAGTGTGCTTCAACAACTAGCCAAGACAAAGTCGACATTAATGAAATGCAGAATTGTCAAAAACGAAACGATGCGAACGTGGCCGTTCTGTTGAAGAAACATTCCTGCACTTTGCGAACTCCACGAAAAATACCAATTGATGTCAAAATTCCACTGAAAACTGTTGCTGACGTGAATGATTTGTAAGAACGTCTTGCTGACGAGGAGTTCAAGGAATGCATTGTAGGTGGATCGTGCTGTGGTTTTATGCGTGTGCTAGTCTTACATTGCGTTTCGATATCTCCTTTATTTTTGCGCAGCACATATCATTGGCCTTGTTGCAACCGCTTCGTTGGCGCAGTGTTGAATGCGCGATGCACCACCAGTGGGGTGTGTGCGAAGCATAGCGCGCATACGTGCGTGGTGCGCATAAACAACACAATGGTCTCGTCAGCTGACCTTTGATGTTGCATCCTTCCACAGTGTGAAGCCTTGCGCGCTTGATACGCCGGCTGTCCGATTGCAATAGCGTTATTGATATTCTTAGCCCTCCTGTGTGCATGGGCGTCCGCAAGGGGGCAAAACGGGCATTTGCCGAAATTGATACTAAGAACAAACTTTCTAGAAAACCTGAATTCAGCACCTTAATTCCGATTAACTGCTTTAATTCTTGCATTGGCAATTTATTTGCCGTTATGACACTAACACTGCACAATAGCCAGGTTCACTATTCTGGTTGTATGCAGTGATGAGCTTGCAGTTCAGCCGATTGTTCTATAGTTATTCCTTACTCCGTAATAATAAGATGGCAACAAATCAGGAAAGTTCACTTGAACTAACTGCAGAAGGCGTTTTTGCGTATGTGACCACTGAACGCAGAATTCATGGCAGATAATGCTGCGAGACAGTGACTGCTGGCAGCGGTAGGCCACGTTGTTTTACGCTATGTGAAAAGCAGCATGAGTGAATCTGTAGTAATGCTTCAAGTTTGAAAAATCCATTGTTAGTGTGAGACTGCGAGTGTGAAGTGAACAATGTGCTTGAGTGAATAGCTTAATCAAACTACGCTTATGCAGGCTTCGTTAATCAAACTACGCTTATGCAGGCTTCGTTAATCAAACTACGCTTATGCAGGCTTCGTTTCGCACAGTATAAAACTACGTGGCTTGTTAGAATCAGGGGTGGATCCAGCCAGTAATGTTAGGGGGGACGATTTCAGTAATATTTGGTAGTCAAGCCACATAACAGCTTTGATACTGCAAGAGGGATGAAGTATGCTTCACAAAACTGCTGTGACGAAACAATGGAAGACAAAATGGCCTTATTTTTCGTGAATGCTGTTTTCCGAGTTGTGAAAATCATGGTGAATGAAGTTACTTTCGTAGGTTTTAGGTGGGCGATCGCCCACTGGATCCACCCTGGTTAGAATACATCTATGCAGGCTTGTCGTAACACGTCTTAATCGTTACTGTTACTGCACTTAGTTGAAATGGTTTTGATTTTATTCGAACATTATTTCACAGATTACTCACTTTGCCAGCATTGGGGGAAACACAGTAAAAGAATGCACCAGGCACATCTTGCAAAGATCAATGTCTGATATTTGCGCTAAGAACTTCAACTGAAAAGAACAAAATGGAAAAAGAGCATTTAGCCAGATCGCCTTAAAAGAAATTGTAATCAGTAAGTCATTTCATTCTCACTTTTCAACTTTGCAGCAATTTTTTACTTTACAGAGCTTTTGATTTACAAAATCGCGCAGAAGTCTGAACACATGTCCTAAGTATTGGTCACGTGTGGACACGCCCACAACATTTCTTGTAAACTAGGCAAGTCAAGAACTTTATTATGCCTGAACGACAAAGAAAAAATCTTCGTTTCTGGATACATAAATCACAAACAATGTGCCCAGAATATTTTCATAAATTTTGGAAATCCAAAACATAACAAAGTGCGTCCGGAACTTCACAGCAAACGCGTTGTTTCCGGATGCGTTAAATGTTAAAATGTGTCAATTGCCCACAACAATTTTTAAGTCGAAAACATACAAAAAGCGTACTGAACGCCAAAACTTTTCAAAATGCGCCTCATCTTCATAGCAAACGCTTCGCTTCAAGACTCATAAATCGTGAAAATGTGCCCAGAACATTTTTTAAGTCGAAAACATACAAAAAGCGTACTGGACGCCATCGCAAACAGATTTGTTTCTGGAATCCGGCGTTCTCGATACCGCAAGCGCAGTCCATCGGTAATTTATTCGCGCCACCGAGCTCTCAACTGCAGCGAGGTGTGAGTCTGTTTTTGTGCTTATCATGGTTGAGAAGGTTTCTGCTTCGGTGCGTGATTTCAAAGAGATCTCCATAGTAGTCAGCAGTGTGTGGAGATCAGCGCAGTTCTTGTCACTGCTCACTGCTGTAAACCTTGTCTGCGTTCTGCGAATGGCTACTGATCGTGAAAATGTGCCGAGAATTTTTTTGTAAACTTGGCAAGTCAAAAACTTTAAATGTGCTTGAACGTCAACTAAGATATCTTCGTTTCTAGATGCATACATTGCAAACAATGTGCCCAGAATATTTTCATAAATTTTAGAAATCCAAAACATAAAAATGCGTCTGGAACTTCACAGAAAACGCGTTGTTTCCAGATGCATTAAATGTTAAAGTGTGCCCAGAACATTTTTATAAACTTTGGAAGCGGAAGACTTCGAAAATGTGTCAGAACCGCTTCGTTTGCGGGCCTATAAATCGTTACATTTGCCCAGAACATTTTAAGTCGAAAACATACAAAACGCGTACTGCACGCCATCGCAAACAGATTTGTTTCGGGAAACCGCCGTTCTCGACACAGAAAGCTTGGTCCATCGGTGATTTACTCCCACCACCTAGCAATCAACCGCAGCCAGGTGTGAGTCGATTGCTGTTGCCTGTCATGGTTGAGAAGGTTTCTGCATCGGTGCGTGATTTCAAAGAGAATTCCATAGTAGTCAGCAGTGTTTGAAGACCGGCACAGTTTTTTCACTGGGCACTGCTATAAACCCTGCCTGCGTTCTGAGAGCAGCTTTAGTCTTGGAAATTTGTCCGACACATCTTTGTAAAAGTGACGAATCGGTGTTTCGTTAAATTTTTTCCTGTGAAAGAAATTGTGCTTTAATTTTGCAAGTGCCGATTTGTGACAATTTGTGTCGGCTAGTTCCGAAAGCGTCATTTGCTTCAGCGTAGAGGGCACAGTACTTTTAAGTTCATCTCAAATGGGCCGTGTTGGCACGTATTGACTACAAAAGTTCAACTGACTTTGCAAATGCGCTTAATGTGTAAGTAGAAATCATGAATTATCCAGTGATAGCAACACAATTATGAAATAGCTATTTCAAGTGTGTGGCCAACTGTAGCATGTAACTTAAAGTGATTAGCACGGTTCTGTTCTAGCAAAGGTTAATTTTAAATGCAATCTTATATTGTGTTTGCAGGTGCAGTTCGCCAAAACGCTCTGACTTCCAATGCCACAGACATAGAAGTGACCAACGTTATGAAGAGCTGGTTGAAGTACGCCTATGAAAGATCTGTCGGGCGTAAAGAGAGAGAAGAGCGCAAACGAGCAGAAGCGAAGGAAAATGCATTGTAAAATGTATAAATGTTACTGGTGCAAGTTATTTGGTTATGTTCCTGTGCTACTGACTTTTCCTCTTCCCGAGCACCCATTCATGAGTTCGTTGGCACCAGTTGCTTGGACAATCCTTGCCGTTCTTTTGCTAACACTGCTTTCGTTTCAAAGGCTGTGGCAATTTTTTTGGACACGTGATGTTTTGTTTTTTGTAGTTTGTACTTTACTAGCCTGTTTTTCGTCCTCAGCGAAGACCTAGTTAGCAGGGTGATCTCTTATTTGCAGTGTACTCAATGAAATTTATGTGCGTGCAGGCTGCGCTATTGTCAGCTTGTTTCCTATTCATGTCGAGTATAAAAATGATGTTTGCATGTTTATTCCAAGAACATGTTGCGAGAACTAGTTTGTGTGCTGCATGGGAAGTGTCATGAATAAAGAAATTCCAACAAAAATATACAACCAACGTGTATTTTTGTGTTTTCAGACAAATGGTCCTTGCGATATTGGCCACGTATGACCAATTAAGAAGTATTTCTGATGGATAAACTGTCTATAAAACATGTAACTCCAAGGATGATTTTCAGAAGAGGTTGCAAAACCTAGTTAGCACTGACACGCCGCAATGTACTCCATTTTTTACAACATTTTGTTGATAATTAAGTGTGTGTTCGCACCTTCTTTTCTTAAAACCGTGTTGTATCCACGTCGTCTACACAACAGGACAATTTTTGTTGCGAGTAAAGGTTGCCGAAAATCTCTCTAATAATTCAAATTAGCAAAAATATTAATAATCAGGTAGAAAAGCAATGCAAGTGTAACAAAAAAAAAAAACGTTTTTCAAACATTCAGGCGAAGTTAGCAATGTGTTGAAAGTTAACTAGGGCAGAAGTGTTTTTCAAACAAAACACGGAGTTTTTTTTAACATTTATTTGAACTTAAGATTAAATTCAAAATCAACTTAAACAAACTGTTTTTCGAACTGAAATACGGTTGTTTTTCAAACATTAAACGAAGTCAGCAATAAAGGTAATGCTAATTTAAATATGAAAGTTTATTAATAGTTTTCTATATGTGCAACAAAAACAAATGCGAACTTAGCATGCAAACGTTGTTCTACCAATTTTCCTAACAATGCAAACTATAACTAAATGTTTCTTAAACTTTTTTATGCTATGTGGGAAATACAATTCAGATGTACATGACAAACATTGGAATGATTTCGGCGTACATTTGTGTCATTGTGCCAGTCAATGGAATCTAAGAGACATGTTTATTAATTGGAATTGCATTATGCTCATTTCAATTATTTGAATCTCAGAGATACAAGTTCATAAATCCTACTTTTAATGTAATATTTTTGAGAAAAATTGGAAGCGTTGTGTTCGTTTTATTTACTTTTTCAAATATTATTCAAGCGCTAAAACTTACGTTTGGTGTATTTAGGAAAGACTCAAAGACCTAGTAATCATTGTTACATTGTTAAGTATCAGCACAGCACTCTATGCAACTCCCATAATACTATGTACGTAGGCAGTGGAGCAGCAGGGTCACGGTCCCAANAATATCATTTCCATATTTTGCGAATTTACAAACATGCTGTACTACGGTTTAGTGAACACAGTGACGTCATCGAAACGCAACCAAGCATATTGTACTCGTGTGATATGCATAGTAACATGAAAATCACACAGAGTTTGTTCTCCCAAAGTTTTCTAGCAAACTTGGTCCCTGCCGCTATATAACGTTGGTGCAGTTTGCATCCACAATTCCGCAAAGCAATAAAATCAAACAAGAGCATTGCCACTGCGCATGCGCAAAATGTAGCAGTGAACGCACTGTGACGTCACCACAGAAAAAGGTCAACCTGTAAAAATCAATTTATATGAAGGGGGTGCGATAGCTAGTGTGCTGTGTCTGAAAAACTCACTCATATTTAACGCAAGGGTCAATTGACCACATTGGTAATTCTTGTGGAAAAAAATCTTGGTAGTCCTAGCGTTAACGCTTATTTCAGCGTAAAAAGGCCAAGCATGAAAAGTAAGAGTAAAAATGAAGGAACCCATTTTAGCGTAAAAGCCTATTGAGGAACACAAAAAGGAACTTTTGCTTCTTTTTTTCAGCGTAAAAAAGAACCCATTTCAGCGTAAAAAGGCCAAAATAGAATCAAAAGGCCAAACAACTTTTTAAGCCCAAACAACTTCACATGAGGCCAAACAAAGGCCAAAAGTCCAAATAAACTTTTTAAGGTCAACCAGCTTCAAACGATGTCATATTTCTGAAATTTGGCCTTGAAAAGACCAATCTGGCAATCCTGGGCCAGATTACGTTTGGTAACACCATCTTGTTAGCATAAATTACGCTTTTATAGGCATAAACAAACACCCACTAAGTTTGCTAAATGTTTGTTTAGACGAATCATATATAAATCTCAAATACTATTACCTGGCCTTTGGATATTCAGGAAAATATCTTTCAGGATTGCTAAGGGCATAAAAATATTTATGAAAAATACACGGAAATCAAAAATGCTTGCTGGCAGATACATGAAACATTGTAATGTCTGAGGAAATTTGCAAAAATCCTTTGCAACTCATTTCCATGATTTTTATTAATGAACAAAGAGCATGGAAGGTATTTTTCAAAGATCTGCTTCAGTTTCATATTCGTATAAGATGATTACACGCACACGTTAAATAAGCGGTTGACAATCAGAGCAGAGAACTCATATGCACTTTGCTGTAAAACAGTTTAAGGACAGTTTGTACACCAACATGATAAAAACAACGTGCTTAGCCCCAAATCGTTTTCATGCTGCATTTTTGCACCTCTATAGAATTTTTAGAATCCTTTTATATTTTCCTGTTCTTGTAGAAAACGTTGGTTTTCTTGTTTATCCGAAACAGATGAAATCTCCCACAGACGTCCAGGTGAATTGCTAATAACTAAGAAATTTCTGTTGTCAACTATCACATTAAGGCCAGACTTGCAGTGCTTCAAATGAAGATCATTATTTTGCCAAGAGCCAACAACCTCAAACAGCCTAGGATCTGAGGTGTTTGTGTCGATGTTTGGCGAGTAGTTTTTCTTTTTGCCAACGATTAAGCGATTTCCTCTTCCTTTTGTTATGAAACGGATCTTTATATTTTCCCCTTCGTTTTGGACAATTCTCCCAAACATGACACGGATATTTTCACTTTGCCAAACTACCCATCCGACGTCTTGGTTGTTTCCAGATACATAAACACGCGATCGACTGTTTTGCCTTTTAGGATGCCATAGCTTGTCGTGCCCTTTCAACATGATCCTTTTGTCTCCGGGAAGCCTTTCCAGAGCGACAGTTTCAGCATCGGAGGAGTCATCAAAACAGCTGGTCCAAGACATGTCTGGTGTTATTCCGGGACGACCAAATTAAATCTACATTAAATTACTCTGCTATTTCTGTTAAACTGTTCAGTTTTACTAAAACACACGCAATTTTATGAATGTCAAAGCTATTGGACAACCGCATTTAAGGTTTCTAGTTTCGACCGATGCGTTTGGTAAATATAACAACTATTACCTTTTATGTGTCTTTAATGGCTATCTGTAGGATTTTATCCGAAACTAATTGTATTCATCCAGGGCCGGCGCTACCATCAGGCAAAGTAGGCGACTACCTAGGGCGCTGGGCTAAAGTGGGCGCCAAAATACAATTGTGTGCTTCAGGAATGGACGAACTCACACCAAAAAAGGGAATAAACATGATGAATGTGAATGAAACACACGACCATGCAGTTTATCAGAAGATAAAGGTGATGCACTATTCCAGTTTTGCTGCAGAATGGTTAATAATTAATGTCAATTTCACATGTACTAGGGAAGCTATGTCGCAATTTGGTATAAATTTTATTCATATCCGTATTTTTTCTTATGTACAAAACGTTCTTCGTATTTCCGTAACGTATTTGCTGAGTACTTTTTTCCTGGCTGCGCCGATTTACCCGCGTAGGTTAAGCTAGCAGCCTTCACTGAATCATATTTCAGTCATCAAGTGTAGTCGGATCAGGAAACGATGCCGAAATGCCAGCAATATTGGTGTTAGTAGCGTGCTTCATGCCTTCTCAAACGCTTTCGTTCTACGACCCATTTTCAAAAATTTTTATTTCGGCCTCCCGCGTAGGCCCGGAACTAGGGGGAAAATTTTTCTCCCCCCTGGAAAAATGCGTTTGGACATAGTTTATAACTATTGGATATAATATTAAAGATGTGAGCACCTCTCAGAAAACTCTTTACCCCCTTAGTGTTCCAAGCTGGTTACGGGCGTGGACGTCCTTGATGGATAGCTTAGTTGTTAATGATACGTGCAAACGTCCCATTACAAAACTCAAGAGGCATTTTGGTCTGTGGCGAAATCGTACAAATGCATACAATCCTCGAAACTAACTGTACAGTAATAAAATTACGACGTAAAGGAACTTTTAAGGAGAAAAAAATTAACAAAATACACTTCAGTTTATAGAAGTTATCAAGCACAGCTAAATGGATGGAAACACTTGATGATTTTTCACAGATCATCCATTCGTAGATTGATACATGACAAAGTCGGACAAAGGACATTCTCAATATTTTTCAAAAAGGCCCAGTTTTTGGACTTGATGATTATAAATTTTGAGAATGCAGCTTCAAACAAAAGTGTTGTGCAAAATGCTAAGAGCCTATGAATGGCCAAACCAGAAATGACTGTGCATTCATTTCTTGTTATTATCCAAAAATGACATAAACTCTGTTTTGAAAACTCCAGTTGCAAACATTTGTTGTTTAAAAACTCCACAAATTCATCCTGGACTTTGTAGGTGTGTTGCTTCCTGATATATCAATTGTGTATGGTTTGCGGATCCAACGTTTCCTGAATCAAAGTCCAAAGTACTTGTGAAAATGTGCACAAAGCTTTTAACTTCAGTCTAAAACTGTTCAATGTGCTCTCAAAGCAGTCAGCATAACATTAGTCCCTAAACTGGACCTAGACTTCTAAACATAAACATGTGTTCGTGTCGAAATGAATGCAAAAGAGTCAATATTGGCCAGTACCTTGAAACAATATTGACGTGTCAACGCATAATTTGCTGTGCTTGGTTGATTATTATCATTTGATAGCTCAGGAAAACATCCTAGTAAACAACTCACATCAGGAAGCAAGGTATTGCCCCTAAAAATGCAGTAGAAACAGATTCACGGAGGGCCTACTTTTTATCTTCTTGTAAAGTTTACAAAAACGTTTACATCTGATTTGTGAAGCCAATTTATTTTGCGATCCCAGTATTACATTTTGTGACCCAAACGGGTCGCAAACCAAAGTTTGGGAAGCCCTGGCCTAGTCAGCCAGTAAGATTCCGATTATAGGACGTACCACCTTAATTTATGTAACAAAGATATATAAGCTGGTACGCAACATTACTAATATCGGTGGGCTTCGTGAATGTCAGAACCTTGTTGTGCATGCAGAACGTCGTCGATTGCTACGAAACAAGACTGTAACAATGTTTTTGAGGCCTTAGCTAGAATTTTTGCTGATGTGAATGCTGTGACCCCTGTTACTTGTGTGGGTAATATTTCGATGAATTTGATGTTCAAACAAACTCAACATGCATCGAATAAATCAGATTGATGTAAAAAAACTTCGTCGTTAATAGGGTCTTTTGGGTGGAGGGGTGCTGTAGTGGACCTTGCCTTGGACGGACCGGCAAATTTAAGCTGTACATACAGCACAAAACGAAAGCGTTTGCTGAATTTTAAACAGATCGTGCCACGGTTGATTGAGCAGGATGACGTCGTAACCTATGGGGGCTCTGAAATGGATCTTAGCTAGGGCGCTGGAATGGTTTGAGCCGGCCCTGCGTTCATCAATCGAACTGATGCCTTTGGTTAAAAAATAATTTGCTTAAAACCAAACCTTGGAGCTGAAACAGAGATTCCTATCCTTTGTTCAAGACCAAAGATATATGACTTAAGTAAAAACGTAACCCCACATATGCAAAAGAACTGCAATACTGCAAACTGCGCAGCTTAGTTTTAAACAATTTTTAAAAGTTTCGCTGTTGTGCGCGTGTATCGAATATTGAATCCAAATATTACCTGTCTGAAGTATTGCCTACTAATGTTTTTTGACAACGGTTTCCCAAAAGTTATTTTTTATCAAGTTTCAATGAAAAAATGTTACAACACAATTTCAGAAATTTTCACTCGATTGTCTTAGTGTAGACATAGTTTCATGTTTTGTCATTTTATGTACGAAGCAATAATATTTAATTTTCTTCACAGTTCGCAAAAACTCTAAATCTAAAAACTAATTTAGGATTTTTAAAATCTGTTGAATGATTACCTATGATGCTACCAGTNANGAAATTTTAAGTCCGCTGCGCCGNACTTTCTAGCTTGCCATGTTAGAAGCATACAAATATGCACTTCATGCAGATCTGCATGCACTTTTGCATATTACAGAAACTTAATGGGTGACCTTGGCAGCGAAGGATGTGAAAACAATGAAAAGCTCACCATTCAGATGCTCACCCTTCATTGGGTAGCAGTGGGATCATTGAGGCATAAAAATACAGTGAAAGTCGCCGATAACATTTCAGCTAAACGGAAAGTTCGCCTATGACGGGGCATTTTCCTCGGTCCCAGCAGAAATCTTATTTTTACGTGCATTCCTGTTCGAATATGACGACTTCGTCTATATCGTCACTTCGCCTATAGTGCCGCTTTTTGTCGGTTCCCGCAGAATATTTTGTGCGTTTATAACGAAACTAGCAGTTTAAAGTGAAAACTCGGCTTTGTGGAGCCACCACCAAATCTTTTATGACCGAACAAGAACGCAGTTAAGTCAAGGTGCCAATCGTTGAGCCGTGACAGGCTTGAAGTGTGAATGGCATCAAGGATTGCGCCATCAGCTGCAATGGAGGCAAACTGTTACATGAGTTTTACTGTACAGTAGTAGGGATTGATGCGACTGCACTCAGTTTGATCGATAGTTTTGTTGAAGCAATGCGTATTGTCGAAAATAAGAAGCAGCATCCCCTTGAAGAAAAAGTATGACATCATTGTTTCGGTCAATAAGAAAATGGTACGAAATAGGCAAAACTTTGAAATGCCAAGACCGACGTTGCCGGTATTTTGAAAAATAAAGATTTTCTGACTTTTTCTTATAAGGGTACACTCACAAACACGATAGAGCAAGCGGCAATCCTAATCAAAGAACTCTTTTAACCCGTGCCAGAATGTGGCATTGAAATAAAACGCCAGCTCACGAACAATGAATTTTAGGTCGTCTGCAAAGATAGTTCGTCTGACGCGACGCTTTCTCCGCGTCCCATGAAGTGACATGACATGACATGACGTGACATGACGTGACATGACGTGACATGACGTAACATGATAGGGAAATTCCACTGTCAAAGGATCCGGGTGACGCGCGAGTTTGGGAACAACCGAAATAGTGCGAAGCGTCACTCTGAGAAACGCCCCTATCGTAACTGTCAAACAACTACTTCAACGTTTGCCAGGGAAAATATTTCATTACCAAACCATGGTGATATCAAACTTTTCCTCCCAACAACAGCTTGAAGGTACATTTCTCTTCATCAACTGTGTGGTAATTGCGCGATGAAAAGTTGGTTAGTAGTTTGCTAACAGTGCCTATATTAATTCGGCTGCAGCGGCGAAGAATCTCATAAACCTTTATCTTTAATCGCTTTTTAGTTTTCTTAGTACAAAAAGACTATTCTACTGTCTTTCACTGCTGTACCACAATGCACTATCAACAAGTGCGAAATCCCTGAATCGTTTTCTCATGCGAAATTCTGCTTCTACGATTATCTGAAGTACCTCGATGTTATGGCAATTGGACATCAGTCTGTGGCTGTTCGACTTTAGTTTTTTCTCGTTGCCTACATTGAAAGACTCGCCCTATTGGTCGCCACTCGTCACGGTTGGTCGCGCAACCGTTGATGAATGAAAGCAAGTGAGAGTAGGGTTCAATTGTTATCAACGTTTGAATAGCTGGTAGCAGTTTCCCGAACGTTTAATCAAACGTCATGCTCAGGGTCACATTCTTCACTCAGTCATGCAGGGTTTAACTGAGTCAACAATTGAAAATAGCGTAACTTACAAGTGTGTCCTGTAAAGAAACAAGGCATTTGTTATATTAAACTTTTACGCTTACTGTCGATTAAATAGTTTACTAAGTGGATAGTGCGAAAGCAGTCCACGCTAACAGAGATTGACGGCCGAGTTACCTACATTTGGAATTGCAATGGCCAGCCAAGCCGAAGTGTAATGGCAAGGCCTCACTGCCGGTGTTATCGCGGTGAACACCCCGTCAGCCTGACGCTGTCAGATAAGTATGACTTGTTTCGCAATTTTCGAGACCTTTATCATCAAGGCGTGATTTGGAGTTCTCTTCCAGATGAACACATCATCAAATATAAATTTACGTGGAAATGTTTAGCTATATGCTTACCAACTTCATCGTATCACGGCATCATCATGGGGGTTTTATTGGTGTATTTTCATAAAGTTAAGATTGCGCTAGATTAGGCGTGTCACATTGGTTTGGAGCAGTTCTAACCAGAATCTTGACCTTGTTTCCTTCAATTCGCGTTTTGATGCAATAAAATTTCGCTGGCCCTTTGTCATTTGCGATATAAAACCTTGTTTTCGATTTTCAGCAAAGTGCTTATAACTGCTTTGTTCCAATGTCACTGTTATTGAGCATGTCATGTTTGACTTTCATTTCAGTAACTTGCGTTATTAGTGTAATACACAAGTAATGATTGTGGTTCGTCTGCAAGGTGCATTAAAGTTTCTCTTACGTTAGTTTCTAATTTCTATTTAATTTTTTTGTCTTCAAATGAAGCAGTTTTGAAAGTTCTGTGTCAAGATATTTAGTTCGCATTTTGATTTTTATTCACCAATGAATTTTGTTTGCAAGGAGCGGTGGTTTTAAACTGGCCACAACCGCCATATGTTTTAACGAATATTTCAAAACGATTCGTTTTGGTGCAACATGATTTTGTTTTTCCATACTTCTTTTCTTTTTTGGGGCAAAGCGTAGTTTTCTGTTTCTAGTTCTGGGATAACGTCGTGCCCGGAGAAGGGTGCTGGAACAGTCCATCCTTGCTTGGATTTATTAGCTGTTTCACATAAAAACGATCCAAGCGTGTGGCTGTGTTTCACTTTGTCTGCAGATAAAAAGTTTGGCCTCATTGTATAATGTGTGATATGTGTCACTTCAGTTTCACCTTTCTTCTTCTTATACTTCTCATTCTTCTTCTTCTTTTTCGCTAGTTGTTCAAACCACTGCTTGACCGCACTAGATATCGGGGCAGATGTTGAGCAGACATTTGGTTGTCTCATCGTCCAGAACCGCCAGGTCATGCAGTCCATGGGAAGGTCGATAGATTGGACATTGGAAGGCATCATAATTGACGGTTCTGCGCCACACTCACAGGCCACAGAGGAGGCTATACCTCATTTGTACAGGCAGAAGCGTAAACGTCCAACACCGGTGCGGACGTGCTTAGGCCGAACCCAGTCTCTTCTTGGGAGGGTCATTCCGGTGGGTGGGCGCCGGTGTCGGTGATGAAAATGCGGAGATGTGTGAGATTGACTGCCCACTCCGCATTCCATTGGCGATCCGCCCACTGCTCCGCACGTATGCTGTTGTTGTCAGATGAACTGATGAGATGCTGTGCGGCGCGTACAAATGGGTGTCTCGATTTGAGGCGCCGTGCACCTGCACTCGAGGGACTGGTGAGCGCTGAGTAGAGCAGATCTGCAGACCCCGTGACACGGCGCGTTAGAGACAGTGTGGCTCCATTGCGACGAAGCTCAGCAGGTTGGATGCCTGCAAAGATTGGAAGGTTGTCCGCTGGTGCAGGACTCAAGCATCCAGTCACAGTTCGTAAGGCGTAGTTGATGGTGGAGTCGATAAGGCGAGTGTGAGCACTGCGGCACCAGACAGGCGCGCAATACTCTGCAGTTGAATGGACCAGGGCTAGGGTGGCTGTTCGCAACGTTGTTGCTCCAACACCCCAGCCAGAACCAGCAAGCCGCCTCAGGAGTGCGACGCGTGATGTCAGCTTCTTGCGAAGTTACTCAAGGTGTCGGCGATACGTGAGCGACCTGTCCAACGTTACTCCGAGGCATTTGAGCTCGGAGCAGAAGGGCAGGGTTTCGTTTTTGTAATCGATTTTCAGCTCAAATTTAGCTTCCTTGTTGTTAATATGGAAAGCTGCCAACACCATTTTTGTAGTGCTGAGCTTTAGCTTCCATGTTTGGAGGGATCCACCTGCAGTTGCCATGTCCTTGGTCAGCAACCCTTCCACTGCCAGCCAATCTCCATCAGCATATATGATTGCTAGGTCATCAGCATATGCATACTGTACTTTCTGGAGACGTTGTTTGGCACGTCAGAGATAAAGGTGTTGAAGATAAGGGGCGCCAGGACTGATACCTGTGGGACGCCGTTACCGAGGTGTTGCGACCTGCTTCTTTTGCCGTTTTTGGTGGTGAGTGTGAAGCTGCGATTGCCAGCCATCTCCATGATCATGTGGACTATGTTTCTATCAGGCAACAATCGCAGCAGCCTGCTGATGAGGCCGCAGTGCCATACGGTGTTGTAGGCTGCTGTGAGATCGACAAACACAGCTCCGGCCTTCTTTTTAGCCGAAAAGCTGTCATCGATGTCCTGCGTCAGCAAGTTGACCTGGTCTACGGTCGACCTCCCGTGACGAAAACCCGTGTCGAAAGCCCGCCTGCTCCTGTGGGAGCAGTGGGTCGACACGTAGATGAGTCTCTCGAGAATATTAAAGGGAACAAACAGCAGAGATATGGAACGATAGCTCTTTAGGTACCCCAACGGTTTTTCTGGCTTAGGGAACGCAACTATCTGTGCACTTCTCCAGATCTTTGTAATTTTGAGTTGGCGCATGCAGGAGCTGAGAAAGTCACAAAACCAAGATTTGAGAGCCGACCGGGCATGGAATAGGAACTTCGGGAAGATGGAATCCAATCCCGAAGACTTTCCTGGCTTCAGGCGTCTGAGGGCAGCAGCAAGCTTCACTGGCCTAAAGGTTTCAGAGATACTGTGGCCCTCAGGTGCTGAAATCTTTCATCGGTCGGACAGCTCCTTGTAGACCAGCCTGATGGACTCTCCCCTTCTTCTTGGACCATTTTTCCAAATATGGCATAATTGTTTTCATTTTTCCAAACCATCCACTCATAGCCCTTTGTGGTTGAAGACACAAGAACTCTTGTTTTGCTTATTTGCTCTGCAAAATACCATCGTTGATCGCCTTGTTTTAACCTGATCTCTTGCAAATTCGGGAGTTTTTCCAGAGTTATTTTTTCTGCATTGGAAACATCGTGACACCAATTCCAACACAAATCTGATAGACAACACCAATTCCAAGACATTTTTGATATTACAACTGAATGACCAAGTTACGTTTGCAGTAATTTAGTATTTTACTAAAACTTTCAAGTTGGCAAAACAGTACCTGTTCTTATAAAAATCAATATTTTGCTTAAACTGCCACTTCCTTCAATGCAGTTCATTTGTGGCAAATAATAAAGTTTGGTTTGAATTTGTGGAATATATTTGGCAAAAGCAAGGAAAGAATATTATTATGTATGGTTTGTTTTGTTAACTTTTTCGAATTTCTTGTATGAATTTGAATCTAAAGGAGTTACGTATTTCATGTATTCGTGATATTACCAAAATCTGCAACAAGAAACTGTTAACTTTGTTAACGAAATGTTCTCGAAGAACAATTTAGTTTTCCAAAAAATTGGCATATCCAGTTTATTGAAAGGTGGTTTTGTGATATGTGTATAGTAAAACAATGCGCACATATTTCTTCCTCGAGCAAAGTGACGTCAAAATCAAATAGCTGGTAAGTTGATTATAAAAGAGTTTCAAAATAATTTATATTTTCATACAGGGAAAACCACGTGTTCCTGAAATCCATCAATGAGATTAAGCCGGCGTTAAGGGTTTTCTTTGACATTTCAAAAGCATATCCAT
>JGI24159J19872_10005720_pt1 | contig 16105 bp, 12 predicted proteins | sample Ectturendosymbi4_FD_19872 | JGI IMG/M metagenome (IMG submission 19872) | reverse complement strand
ATGAAAATGTCTGGCTTCGCCCCGCTGCACAGTTTAGTGATTTCACTTGTCTCTGAATGTCATCATCATCCTTCAATGATGCATTTATCTACACACCAAGATATTTCACTTGGTCAAAAAATTGTACACGTACACCATTTAGAAAAACATTTGATGGAGCAGGTTGTTTATAGTTTTTTGGGCAAAAAAGAACACCAATTGTTTTCAAGCAGATAAATTAGATCTTCTGGCGATTTTTTTATTATTAGCCGACGTTTCGCCCACCTATTCAAGTGGGCTTCCTCAGGGCAAAAAAAACAAAACCAATTGTTTTGTTACAATTAAAAATGATTTCGTGTTCAGCAGCATAATCACCACTAATATTCAGAAGACATTGCAGCCCACAAATGCTGGGGCTGAACACACGTATATCATCAGAAAATATTAGATGCTTCACAACCATATTTCCCACAGTGCATCCCACCCTGGCTGATCCCAGCTGGATTGAGAGTTCATCCAGGCAAACAGCAAATAAATAAGTATGGGCTCAGAACTCCCCCTTGCCTTACCCCATTGGTTACAGTAACGGGGGATGAGTAGTTGGTACCCCATTTTACTTGCATGGTCTGTTGCCTGTGCAACTCAACAATAATCTTACTATGCACATTGGTACATTGCGCTTAATCGATTTAGCAAACAGCAGGTTGTGATTAGTTCTGTCATATGCTTTAGATCCATCTAAGAAAGCTGAAAACACTGGGGTATCTTTGCTTACATAATAAGACACAGTCTGTATCAGAAAAATACACATGTCAGTACCATGTTTTGGCTTGAAGCCAAACTGGTTGTCTGTTGTGGCCAAAAGTGGGGAAATGCATGACAAGATGTAGTGTTCAAACAACTTGAAACGCTAGCATAAAATCTCTTCTAGACGTACGACCTCCGCCATTTTGTCCAATAATCTTCCAATTTAACAACATATTCTTTTGTTAGGTATGAAGCGTATAGCACTGCGTTCGTAATAAGATGCAGGCAGAAATATTCCTGATGTTTTTGGAACCGGTCCAACCCTAGACCAAGTCGTTACAGATGAAATCATGATTTGGACATACTCCGTGAGCAAATCCAAGTATATATTCACACCTGAAACTAAGCGCAAATCACCAACGGAACTTCCGCGTCAACCAGTTAAAACTTTATTAGTTTTGCGATCTGATCCAGTGCTTATTCGCAAGTTACGTGCCGCTGCAGCCTTTTGTGACATCTCCCCTTAATTACATATTAGTTGTATGATGGGAAATTGCCGAAATAACTGTTTTTGCAGCTTTCTCTCTGAAAACATTGTAAAGCCTCGCAACAAATACGTTTGGATCGGCCTGCGTGACGCAACAAAGACGAAGTCTTGGAAATGGTTGAACGGCAAGTCTTTGTCGGGATACGGTTGGCCGTGGTCAAGGACGCAGATAAGTCATGCTGGAAAGCAGAATTGCGTCGTTTGGTCTCCTCTGACCGGGAAGTGGTTTGCTCAACCTTGCGATGGGCCATTTACCAGTTTCCCTCTTTGTGAAAAGCCGTCCTACTGAACTGATCGTGACTGAAGATGAATTTCGTGATGGAAGTGCTCATTACGAGACCTGTTACTGACGTTTTGCATGACATCGCATGAGCAAATATCTTGCTTTTTGTTGATACTTCTCAACTATTGCCAGAACCTCAGAAGTCGGTTGGTAGGTTTCGAAACTGTTCAAAACATTTGTATAGCGACCAAGGCACAGTTTTCTCCTGTGGCACCGAATGAATTGAGTTGGTGACGTGCGCAGCTCCTCGCTGACAATATTGCTATTCGAGCAGCGATCGCGAAAATCTGGAATTTTTTTTCGAAAAAGATAAAAATTAAAGTGAAGCTTACAACACAGCTTAAAAATCGCATTTCGGCTGGCGTGGAAATAAAACAGCAATGTAGCCGTCAGTTTGTGTTTTTCGGAGCCACAAAGCTATGCCTGCCTGCCAGAATACGGCTAATGTTGTGACATCTGCGATCACTTCCGCTAACGACTGCTCAGTCTCAAACCAGAGGATTTCCAAACGTGCTCAATGCTAACCGCTGACCTAAGATTCGCAGAGCAGAAAACATTACCAGTATATAAAATCTTTACTTGCATTTCCTATAAAAACGACCCAAGCGCTTGCTGCGCTCAAGAATAATAGGAACAAATTGCGGCGACCGCTTCCGTGCAGCCAGGTCGGCGGTTCCGGCGCGTTGACAGAACGCTGTGTTTTGGCGCCAATACTGGCCCGGACGCCCTGGTCTGGCGAGCAGAGCCATCGAAACACGAACTGGTATCACTGCACACATTGCGAATTAACGGCGCGGCTTCAACAGCACAGTGACATGGAACGAAGTGAACATCGCGTATTTGCGATCGCGAGCATTTCGATAAACTCCGTGAGAAAACTAACTGTCGTCGTGCTGCGCGTTAATCACGCGAAAACGTGTGGCCGAAGTGCCGGCTTAGCAACGCAAAAAAGAAAGTCTTGTTTATCGAAATAGTCGAGAACTCGCGAGAAAATTGGTTGAAGCCGCGCCGACACTTCGCAGCGACACGCTCTCTCGAGCAACAAAAGCTTGCTCGGCCTTCTGATAGAAACGAGTAAATAAGAAAAACTGATTTACTACATAAGGAAAACAGCTAGCAACCGCAAGCATGCTATAGGCGTAATGGGGCTAAAGTGTATGAAGGTGACGAGGTCCGCTACGAGGCTACTGATACAGTGATAGGGAATACAAAAACACACACGCAGGCACACGCTTCGTCGCGTAACAAAACGACACCGCCCGGATAAACCGTCTCTCGACGCGAGTTTCAAAACAAAACAGAAAATAGTAAAAACAACAAAACGGAGCGAAGGTTTTCTGTCATTGCGGTGACGAGAAAACGGCCATTGCTTCAAAGAGCGCGAAGCACATCGAGTCGCTACAACAGGGGTCAACAAGGGGTTCGCGGGGTGTGACTGAAAGCACAACGTGCTGTCGAAAACATTTGTCGGAGTGACGCCCAACTTATCACTGAACAAAATTATATTCTAATGAATCCCACATCTCTCCAGATCTTGCGTTTGTAGCACATCGGCTCCTATTGGAACTACTTTTGGGAAATTGATCTTCACGGACTTTACCAACTTTTGCAAAAGGCTCTGCTGGTTCACTTGATAACTTAGCATTACATTATCCCTGCATCTTAACATAAAACTGTTGCGAAGCAAAGTAATGCGACAGTTTATGCCGTTAAATCTGAGGCCGCAATGCATAAAATGCGGCGCGAAATGTGGTTATAACACTTGAAAAACGTTAGAAAATGCACTAGTTGGTAGAGCGCTTGACGCTGCGGTATATATCGTCGTAGATCTTGTCCATGCTCTTTTCGAATACGCGTCGGTGAGAGCGACCGGTGTACTCGCTCGCGCGCTCGTTCCAATACTCGTTCTCTGCCAATCGCACATTCAACGACGGGGACCTGCGCATCAGACCGAGGTCAATTGTGTGGTGAAACGTGTTAGTCTTGAAACCGCGCTTGCGTGTCCACGATGGCCTTTTTAGTTTTTACAAATAATTTTATCGAACAACGCTTGAAAGGGTGACCCCGCCATTTTTACATACATGCACAGACTGCTGTAGAAGCGAATGTTATTGCAGGAATTATTATTACTTCTGTCAATGCGAATTCCAAACGACCATCATAAAAGACCTTCCAATGCGGATGACGCCAAGAAGCCATCAAAGTCAGTTTCAAAACACAAACGAATCAAAACGACAAAGACCAGTTGTGCAAAACACTGATTCGACAAGGTCACGTGATGCGCATCCCCGACGTACATCGGAGAAAGTAAACGCGTCTGTCGCTCTTGAACCCGTGACATGCGCCATCATCGACGTCCCAGTGCGCGGAAAGCGCGCGGTTGGTTATCACGACTCTTGATCAGGTCACCGCTGCGCTGGTCAGTTAATTAATTAAGGGCAGGGCGCCACGGCGACGCACGGCCACGATCCTCCCATCACCTGACAACGGATTCGGGCGAAAACAAGCGCGAGCTGCGAAGCGCGCGTGGCGCAGGTCACTTAAGAAGGTAATTGTCCGCGATTGCTTCCGTGTTTTGTGTCGGGGTGTATTTAACAGCGTGCGAAATCTGCCTAACACTGACGGCGGATAACGACGTATTTTAATCGGTGGTGACCGCGTTTACTCTTCTTTCGCTCTGTTTCAATGCATGTTGCGCGACGACGGAACCCGAAGCGCAAAGTTTCCAGAAGACTGTCGAGCGCAGCATCGTCGTTGCCTTCTACGGCAGCTGTTTTGATTTTGAAATCCCACTGCAGCGATGACATTCAGATCAAGCACCAGAAAAAACTACGAGCGGTTCAGGCGTTATTTCCACTGATGAGCGTCTTGGCTGGGGACGGAGGCAAATATTATTGTTTTCTTCAGTTTTTCCAAAGAGATAAACCTGACACATCAGTGAGGTGCCGCTTAAAGAGGGAAAAGAACGCACGCGTTCTACAGCTATTGGGTCTGTCTCGCCGTTTTCAACGACGCACGGCGGTAATAATGGCATAGATGTCGTTTAAACGCAAGAATGGTTCGACAGGTAAATGCCAGATGATCCCAATTGCGAAAAAACAACACACAATATGAACTTTTGAACAAATCTGACCTGCCTAGTAGTACCTTGGTGAAGGACGTGGGGAAGGAGAGCGGCTTCTTGCTCTACGGTATCGATCGTTCGCTTCCGCTATCGATTCATCCTGAAAAGCATTATTCGGTGAAATTCTATTGATGCGATGGAAGCAACGCCGAGCGTCGCGTAAGACATACTCTGTCGCTCCACATCACTCTTGGTTTCGGTAAAAACCGTTTCGAAACTGACACTTGAGCAACCCTGCTCAAAATTTGTACAAAAAGAAAACACAATTGCCAGTGTTCACGCAGCGACAGACAACTACGGAAAAGCTTCTCGTTACGGTTCGACGAACGCAGAATCGATGTCGTGCGAGTTGAAACCGTTTCGTAGCGGCTTGGTGAGACTACGCCCAAGACAGCAACTAACAATTATGCGGTTGGCGCGCGGCGATTGCAGCAGATCTCGAACACGGTCGCGTATCTTCTCGTACGGCGAAGGTTCGCTGCTGGTGAAGCGTTCGCGCAGCGGAGTCCGGAAAAGGATGGAGTTCGGAGTCAGTTTGCGTGCACTGCAAGACAAGCGCGACAGATCAGACGAAGAGAAACGACACTGACGCGATTTGAAGAATCAGAGATTATTTTAGGATCACAGGAAAGGAACAGCGTGATTAGCGGGGTTTCTTTGCGCGTGAGGCCGCCTCTGAGAAACAAAAATGTGACACATTACGTGAATGAAAGGAATAAAGCGTGTTTCATGAATCTAGACCAGTGTTTCCCAAACTGCGTGCCGCTGATGAAACATCCAGCACATGTGTTGGAATCAACAATTGATCTGGGATTTAAAATAAAGTTTAATCTGTGCTGTTTTACCGCCAGAGACGGATCTGAAACAGTATGGTCGTCACGTGACCGGATTGCGCAATTAATTCCTGAAATTGACTTTGTTTTTCAATTTGGAATTATCGAGCAAGGTGTTAACAGCCTGTTGACATTAAGGATTCAAATTGTTTTACAAATTGACTCGTAGTAAGTCGACTTAGCCAGGACATTTGAAAAATTACGTGGTTACTGTTTGCTTATTTTGTCAAAGTGTTGTCGTAAAATAATTAAGCCTTGGTCACAATCCTCATTCAACTTCTAGCTCAGCACTTTACACGATTTCATCAATAAATGAATAATCCCGTATTTTGTAGCGCTGAACGTTTGGAAATAAATAAGTATCTGCAGTAACAAGCTTCACTGCTGGAAAAATGTCTGCTGACATTTTCGACTATCGAATGTGTTTTTCTGTAGTCCTGGCCAGATTTGCAAAGATTTAGTCATTGAAAAATACTTTGAAAAAACTAACGCGTCGAAACTAAAAGTAGCACCTAACAAAGATGTCAAGAGAAAATATAAAGAAAATTACATCAAACATGGTTTTGTTGCTTCTGGGCCTGAGGATCACCAATAGCCTTGGCGCACCGTCTGCAAACTGCTTTGACCAACGAAGTTCTTGTTCCAAGCAGACTAAGCAGAAACTTAGAAAAAATCAGCCATCTTTGAAGAATTAACCAAAAGGATAATTTGAGAATATCTTGTCACAAAAAGATAAAAAATCAAGGAAACTTGTCAACTACCTCACTTTGCACGAAACAAGCTTGTTTGCAAGCTACAATGTCACTCAATTGTTGGCTAAACAAAAAAAGGGCATTAAGACGCAAAATCAGTTGTTGCACCAGCAGTAGCCATTATTGTTGAAACTATGATCCGAACTGATTTCCCAAATAAAAAATCATCAAATGATGCAATTTCGCGAAGATTTGAAGAGTCATGATCGGATGTAAAAGAACATGTGTACCAACATTTCCATACAGAAGATCAATTGTCTTTGGTATGGGCTCTAAAAATGATCGATTTTACCGATACTGTAGTACCAAAAAGGTTCAACTTATTACGGACTATCAATTGATGAAAAAGCAAAATTTGCAAACAAATGCTTGTTTTGCAAAGAATTGAAACCACAACTAGAGGATATATTTGAATTGAATAAAAACATTTTTTGTGATTGCAGTGGAAGAGCCATGTCAGTGTTTGTCCCGATAGCCGCACGTCCACGCATGGGAAAAAGATGTTACGTAAATGCGCTCAAAAGGTTCAAACGTGGTGATTGTGCATTGTATGATTCACAAATCTCTCGTCTCCAAAACTTTGCCAAAAAATTTGCATTCAGTTATGCGTCACGTTATTCAAGTGGTATACTACACAAAATCTCAACCTCTTCACTTCAAAGTTGTCTTTTTTCTAAACTTTGTCAAACGATAGATTCGGAATACGAATGTTCGTTGCATCAAACGAAGGTTCATTGGTTTTGGAAACGAAAAGTGGAGGTGAAAATGTTTAGATTTCCTCCGTTGCGGCACACTCTATCATTTTTGCGGCGGCCAAATTTCACGCAATTAATACAGTAAATATGATCAAGAATTCATTCTTTTTCATGCTTTGGCTGTACCTGCTTTCGAGAGCAAATTAACTGATGCGAGGCACAAGGCTGAAAAAATCACTGATTGAGAGCGATAGAACGTTTGGTAAAGAGAGCTGTGAAAAGAAAAAGATCACTTTTGTGTAATTTAGAATGTGCAGCGTGTCTAAAAAATTACATAACTACAGGGTAACACTCTAAAGTGCTTCATCACAGACGTCAATACCTGGAAGACGGTCCATCAGACATGAGATCAAAGTCTCGTCGCGGTGTTCGCGCAGACTCAGGAGCGCTCCGGGCGGAAGACGGTCGGCTGCATGGATGCTGGAATGGGCTGTCAATTAGTTCTGCAGTGTCTGAAAGAAAAGCGAAAGACTGAGGTCAAGTTAGTGGTTGCAAAGGTGGTGATGCATAGTAAAGTTTGTTAAAATACATCGTTCTCTGAAATTTCTGAACGCAACTTACTTCGGAACCTGACTCGACCTCGCCGCCTCTTCCACTTTGCTTTTTGTGGCTCTCTGTTGCTACTTAGCGGTAAACAAGGCTTCTTCTGAATGCCGCAAAGTGGCGGAGAACGCGGTGTGCTACTTCTGCTCAATGTTCTGCTAAAATTCATGTCTTCCTGCCAATCTCTGTTTCTAAGGAACTTGGCAAGATCACTGTTGTCCATATCGACGCTGGCTGGGTACTTCGTCGAACAGCAAGACGTAATCGGTCGGTAATAGGCCGACTTCAACGCACTTTGCCTCATACGCGCGTTAAAGTTTCGATACTCTTTGCCGCATAGGTGCGACGCCTCCTCTAATTCTCGACCACTAAGTTCGTCTTCTGCGTCGTCGCTGCTGCTGTCGCTCTCTAGTCATAAAATTATTGAAAGCTTTGACAGCAGAACAAAACCCTGGACAAAAACGTAAAGCATTGATCACTTCAAACCGCACCACCAGGCCGTGTTTTAAGCGTGTCAAATCGATCTGGTGAGTTTCGGAAAACGCAATCGCTCCACACAGGACATTGGAAAGGTTACCTTCGCTGTCGGCGTCTCTGGACCTGCCGTATGCATTTGCCGAGAGATATTTTCCAGCTGCAATACAGTTAAGTTCGACTCGTAAACATTTTTACTGAGGCTTAAAAACTTAATCCAAGAAGTATTTTGAGCAATCAGCAAGTAAATGTTGTCGCTTTAAATCATTTAATTCAACTCGTCTTTCTCTGATGCACATTTATACACATTTGCCGGACGTTTCCAAAAACTGACAAGTGCTTTTCTAATTAAACATAAACTGTTTGTAGAAAACCGCACACAGTTGAATCAAAAGAAACAAATTCACTACAGTAAAACAAAAATTCCAATCGAAGTGTCAGCTTCTTTTATGTAGTATCTGAAAATATTAACTAAGTCGCAGTAAAACGTAAAAAAACATCCACGAAACTTGATATGTTTGACAGAAATATCCGCATAAGTAACATTATTTCTGTTCAACATCTTTATTCGCTTGTCATTCATTACGCCAAGACCAAGATTCTTGTGAGCGCTATGACTGATGATCTTCAACGTTTGACAAATGGTATCACCAGCTTTTGTTGAGAAACATCAATTCCACAAATGGCATTACAAGAAAAATGCTTTCAGTGGTCTAAGCCCTGGTGTTTTTTACCCAAGGACTGGGGTCCATCACGGGGCCGTGTTAAGGCTCTGAGAGAATGTACCACAGCAAACACGTTTTACAATGCAAAACAAGCATAAAGTAGCTCAAATGGAAACGCAAGCCTTGCGTAAAAAATTTTGTTTAATGCGTTGTTATGAGGTGTCATTGCTGCTTAGTAATTACTTATAAAAACAATAAAACATTACCCTAATCAACCCGTTAATCACATGTGGTCTTGCTCTAGTTGGCGCAAGTGCAACTGGTGCGCCATTCACTTCACAGCCAGGTTAGGATTAAAATTAATTCGCTTTCATCGCTAATGTTTCAATTTACTGTTTTTGCTCCAAAAACGCAACCACCATTTCGAAGTTCACACAACTTTCTTCCACACGCCACTTCATCCCGTGTTCAAAACGCTGACGCCAAGTTTTAGCTCGACGGCGATAACTCAGCTAAGAACACAGCTAAAAATGCGAACACACGAGGCATTTTGCACGCGCAAAACCAACGGATTGTTTGTTTGCTGTTCGCATGCGAATCTACAAGGGTTGCTACGCATTTCGTGCGAAACGATCCAATCCGATCGTGCGAAAAGTAAAATTTCCGTAGGTTAGCACACGGAAGCTTGGATCATTTGGTTCTCGTGCTTGACTACCGGCGCCAGCACAGTATACTTGAATGCTGGAGTGGTTTGTTTTGACAGAAATGCCAATAAAAAGGTTGTCAGCATACCTTGTTGCAAATCCAATTTTATCTCTTGCTAATGCAGCCACGGGTCACTGGGCCGAATAGTGCTAAGCTAGACCTAAAGAAGACCTTGTACAGTGTGTCAGCAATCAAAACTAAAGCTCGCATCACTCGGAAAAAGGTGAACTTGCTGCATTAGGTTCTTGCACTGTGGTGCAAGCTATCAGTTTATGCCGAACTTTCTGCAGTATACTATTTTTTTTAAATACTGGTAGAAATCCTGTGACTACCAACATCATAGCGGAATTAACGAGACATGAATTTTTGCGGTTTTGCGGCCTGCAACGTAGACGGACATGGAGCACATTCATTGCCGCAAACGTGTTCATTCGGTGCGAAACTGATTGTCAGTGTAATCAGTATCACACCGTCAGGCAGGGTGCTTCTTTATTAAAAATATTGTTCGAGTACCCGTGGAAAGTTGGTAACTGCATATTCAGGTGTCCAACATTAAAATGTTATAATTGCTGTATTACCATGGCAGATGGTTGCTTCAGGTTTAAATTTAACATACATCCAATCAACTTTTGCTGACGATAACGTTCTTTCTTCGGAACGTCCATTATGACTTAATTTAAGCCATTGTTTGTTGCGTTTATACTTATTGATGAAGAGCAACCATGCAAGGACCACTGATTTCTCGAAAACGACTATGTTTTGCAGCGCAGGGTATACACAAATGGCGCAGTAACTTCTGTTATAAAAGACTGACGGAACCAATGTTCGTTTTCCAACCCCTTTCACAACAGCAGGTGTGAGAAAGCGTTGCGATTAACTGGTTCTTTGGACAAGATCATATGCCGAGCGTTAACATGCTCAGTATGCTGAGCTGAGCGAAGAACAACCTGCTGACACAACAACTGCCTTTGTATGTTAATAATGCCATAGCCAAGTTGGGGGTAGCTGAATCAAGGTGGAAAACTACGAAGTACCATGCGAGGTATAATACAAGACAACGTTGAAGCCGGCCTTGAAGAAAATGTTACTACAATGTACAGCACACATGAATTGATGAAAGAGCTCGTGCACAGCTGCAGAATCGACATGGGCATTACGTTACCGTTTTAACCGCCCATGGCGACTGTGCATGATACAATCGATCATCACGTAGGTCAACTTCGAACGTGGAAAGATGTTTTAATATAAATCGCGTCCGCAGACGTGCACAGCACCCAGGCGTTTCGCTACACGTGAAAGCTGCAAGCAGATACGCAGAAACAGGGCTCACTGAGTAAACTGATCTTTGCCACACAAGTGGTTCTGATTTGAAATTTCTGCGATTAACTCACGCTACAATAACCAGGATTTTAGACAGTACCAAGTGTGAGCTGCAACGCATCTTTGGGTGCATTTCAAAAGTATTCAACCAGGAAGCCTTGAAAAGCTAACCGTTCTGGTTAAACAAAGCTGAATGAAAGAAACGTGTCACACAGTGCGGTACAGTCTGTAAGACGACACCTTCAAATAAGCCAGCAACTTAAAGCGCCAGGTCCCAGCAACACGCTTAAGGTTGTCTGTCGTGAACACAAGACTGAGAGCAACAGAAGACGCCAGAACAACACAATTGTGATGAACACTTGCTACGGCAATGTTTTACAGCAAGCAGGACGCTAACATTCGGACAACGGCTATTGTTATAAATCTACTAAAACCAACATTCGCGTTGCTCAGCCTAAGCGAGTGCTGTTCGGAAGAAACGGTATCTGAAACGCAACGTGGGGAAAATTGATTCCGGGAAAACAAGAAACTGCGTCGTTTCGCAGCAAGTGTCTCCCAACTGCAAACATCACGCACAAACTGAATGTGGGTGGGTCTGACAGGCTGTTTTGACTTTGGAATACAAAAGTGATGAGAAACTCTTGCATCAAGATCAACACAAAAGATGCGCATGATTAAGGATTTGCACGGTGACAGAAGAGTTCACTCCTCGTACAATAGGGGCAAAGTATTATGACTTTTCGAATAAACCTACGCGTCTGCTTCCTTCTTCCGGGCGAATGGCTGTAGTTGCGCGGAGACGGGGTACGATTGCTGCTCCTTCCAAATGTGGGGCTCACAGGGGGCAGCGGGGGAGGGGCTCTGTGCGGTGATAAACTGTCTTTGTCCGCCTGCAAAAAAATAAAGTAACCGACACGCAATTAACTGAAGTCCACTTTTCACATGGAAAAATCTATACTACCAACGTTTTGATCTTAAATTTGCAGCTTGGTTTATGTCACGTTCACTCGAAGCTAGCATTTTTGTAGAATGTGAAAATACAATGCACAGCTAGATTAAGCAAACAAACAAACATTATGTAATGGTTCAAAAAAACGCCATACTTTTCTAACTACGAAATTCGGACGTTCTTCCAGTTCTGTTTTGAAAGGCTTGGTTTCAACGGCGGATTCGAACGGATCTCGTACAGAAAGCTGAGCCATCCTCCTCCTTGTGTACGGAGAAGGTGAACGGGCTCGAGATGCTATCGTGGACGCTTCATAACCTTTTTGTCCAGCGGCTTCATTTGCCAAAAAAGATATTTTTAACGAAATTTTAAGTAAAACTATGAAACTTGGAAAACTAAAGAAAATAGCGTACAATCAAACTTCATACTCAAAGAATGTCAATAAAACATGGTTACACGGACCAAGAACTAAACATCAGATGCGCCAAAACTCAAAGTAGATCAAAAGTTTGCACGCGCTTTTCACGGATTCATGGTCACTCACCTCGACTCAGACTTGCAGACCTAACTTTCGACCGAGCCGTTTTTCTTACGTTGGACGAAGTTCCCGCTGGAGTTCTACCTTTCTTTTTCGTTGCTGAGTGAATTGTTGCGGGAATATGAGGCGTGGAAGCTTCTATAGGAGAATCCTGACAGCAGTAAAAAGTAAAAGCGCTTAGATGACTAGTTCCCGAGTTCGAGAGTTGCGGGTCACACATTCATTTCGTGATATGTACGAAAAAGCTAAGTTTTCAGTAGCATCCAGAAGGGGTGGCAATGAAGACAGCTTCGACATGTAGACCTGTATGTGAGTGCGATGGCAACCTGCGTCAAATCCGTTTTGCTCAACACTGGTATCGCTTCGATATGATGAAGTCGAGGTTTGTCGTATCGAGAGCAATATACGCTTGCGAACAAGTTTTTCGCAACGAAAAAAGACCGCATAAACAACGGCTCGTTACGCCGTTAAGTCGCTCCAAGTCCCGCAGCGAAATTAACAGAGAACGCAACAGGCATTCCATCATTTCCAGCTCAGCACACACTAATGCTATATACGATTATTTTTCTGTTCTAAATAGTATTTACTTTTTTGTTTTATACATAATTATTTTTCCGGGACGTTTAAAACCTTCCCCGCTTAGCGTTTTCTCTAATTCTTCACAAAATCAGCGTGCGCTCACTCTGCGGAACTATCCTCAAATTCCCATGTGCGTGCCCAGTGTCTTTGCAATATGGTCAAAATGTTTGGTGGTTGTTTTTTTGCGTATGGACCTGTGTTTATGCATTAAAAAAAATTAACATCTTCAATTAAAACCGCTCAAGTAACATATAAAACCAACACAAAAATATATTTTTCTTAATTTACAAGATATTAGGCAGAGACCAAGAAGCGGTGTATCGTCGATTAGTTTCCCACCTTAAAATAACACGAATATAAATGACCCGCAAAAAATTTACAAGGTTGCGCAAGAACTTCCGCAGCCAATGAAACCTCTTAGTCCCCAAAACGTTTGTTTTAAAAACAATTTAGCTGTACAAATGCATTTGTTTACATTGTGGCGAAGTTATTGGACTTTCTCTGAGTATACACGTAGAGCTGAACTGTTAAAAATTTTGAAGTGCATTTGTGTTGCAAATGCAAAGCGGTCATTCGTAAAATGTTTGAACTACTTGATGATTCACTGTGAAAAATACACCATGAACAGGTCCAAGAACCTTAGCCCACAACAAATGCAAAAAATATCAATTTCGATGCAGAAATTTACTTAAAGCACCATTTAAAAGCATTCAGCGCAGAATCCACACGAAAAACACTGGAAGCGATTTTACTCACCCTGAGCCGTCGGTAACTATCCGCAGAATCATAAGTTTTGTCATCTAAGTTCAGAGCCTTGCCTCTCTTTTTTCTTGAATGGCTGCTTCCACCAACTGAGGTTACCTAAAAAACAAAAGCATTGTCAAAACGTTGGCTGAGTTCACCTCACTTTAAGAAAATGTGATTACACTTTAATCATCACAACAGTGTAAAAAAAACACCAAGCTGCATTATTTCTGGGGAAAACTGATGCCGTAACAAACACAGTCTATCCCGGCACTAGAAAACAGGCCGTAAAAAGGTTATTAAAATTAAAGTGTACTTAATGTGAGCACAGCGAATTAATTAGAAAATGCAACATTTTCTCTGATTCTGACACTTTACGATGCAAGGCAAAAATGTTTAGTTAGTTGAAACACACAGGTTACTTAACGCTGTCACCTTTTTAGCATACCAAAACTAACACAAACACAATGTATCTAGTTATTTATTGTTAAGATCAGTTTTCTCGTCATTGACGGAAGAAATGTTAATTGTGAGTTTCCAGGGAGAAGACTAAGTTCCAAGTCGGGGTCGGGGACAAGTTTCAATCAAAGTAAAAAGTTCATAAAACAAGTAAAATTATTTTCATGACTGAAAACCACAGCGACATTTAGGTATGGAGCAGAACACTTCCTTTGAAAAGATGCATTGAAAACGTTTAATACTATTTACGCAAAGCAGATGCTGAAAGCGCAGCTCGTACAATTCTGCAAATTTTCAATCTTTATGACATACACCACACCTCTTTTATGACGGTGCGAGAAGAGAACTCTAGCTTAGGAGCAATTCCTGCAAAAGTTGACGAACGCTGCAGCAGTACTTCGCGGTCCACTCCGGGATAAGTCGGACTAACTCGAGGAGTCGGAAATAAGAAGTCTCTTGCATTGTCATCGTATGTAGCAAGCAGTTCCCCAGCTAAAAAAGCCATTAAATTGAAAGCAAACTGGTGTGTGTAATACTTTATTAGTCAAGTACTATGGTTTACAATAATAACTGACAAGGCAGTGATTAACACGGAAGTCAGTACGTCAACCACAGTAGTTCTCGTGAACCAATATTTTCACAACAACATATAAAACAAAAGCATAATTTGAAGATTTTACAAAATTAACAAGATATATCTAAACACAAACACTGATTCAATTGTCACCAAACCAGCTATTTGCCAATTTACTAGGCCATGCGAGGAGTGCAAGTTGATAAACTTCATGAAGTGCTGCACTACCTTCTACCAACAGTCACAAAAATTAAACATACCTGGGTAGGTGAGCTGAACTAGTTCAATTACAGCTCGTTCACCATTAAGTGCTGTTGCAACTTGAACTGGATCAGTTGCATGGCTGAAGACTTTTTCAAAGCGCAACTACAAAAACACATCATTACGACGATGAAAATGCATTATCATGAATACTTAAACACCAAATAAAACAACTTCGAACCTTTTCATGAAATAAGAATGGAAAGACTGGTGGTACAGATGCTGTTCGCTTCCTCTGGCCTAGTATTTCAACGTTTAGAAATACATCTTGCTGATCAGGTAGGAAAACTCCAGGACAAGTGACCTACATCAGATTTTTAAAACTTGATAGTTTAAGATTTCAGATGACAACAGAGGCATAAACAAACCAAGAGATATATGACATTTTAGGCACAATATTTACCACACTAATGAAAATACTCAAAACGAAATGTGCAGAAATGCATGTATCTCAACAATCAAGTTTTTGGCAATATTGTGGTTAAATACATGGCAATTTAGAAATTACACTTACTGCATGAAAATGAATATCAACAATCACTTTCAAGGCCTTTCTTCGAGGCATGACTTAAGCAGAATATTACAAGCACTGAAACATATAATGGTCCATGCACAAACTCACTATTCATGACAAAACACACATTCACCTAGAAAAACAATGTTTGCACCTGACAGCAACCTTTGTATTGCATGACAGATAAAACTAGAACAGAAACAAGCAACAGTCTTGCCTTAGAAAAACTTTGTTAGTCTCTAACACTAACACTACTTTCAAACATATTTTAAGCATCTAGTCACAAATTTCACGATGACTTGATGGTAATCTAAAGACTGCAGTAAAGAACAGCACGCGTCTATTCACCTATAGCCGAAAGCCACAAACAATTCAGCAGTTATTCCTTCAAAATAACCAGAATTTCTTAGAATGGGTCAAGTCAGAGCAGTCCTTTTCGTTTTTGGCAAAAAAAGTGACTTTCAAGGTGCTTGCTAACACTTTATAAGCACAATGTTTTTATTGGTTATAAACTGAATTTTTTTTTAAATGACTGAAATAATTTAGTAAGTTCAGTCACAATGTCTGAAAATATATACTAATGAATACTTTTACGGCGAGTTTCAAAACTACTATGAGCAAATGACTGAAATGTTTCAATGAAAAAAAATCCAGAGCATAATTCATGAATTTCTGGTTTATCCATAAATGTTTGCAAAAATTTTTTTTTTTTTTAAATACGTATCACTTTTTTTAATGTTACATTTTTACTTTCTGAAAATCA